>Ga0335078_10014299_pt1 | contig 11773 bp, 9 predicted proteins | sample Lox_Sample_32_FD_206711 | JGI IMG/M metagenome (GOLD analysis project Ga0335078, IMG submission 206711) | Soil microbial communities from Loxahatchee National Wildlife Refuge, Florida, United States - Lox_Sample_3.2 | ecosystem: Environmental > Terrestrial > Soil > Wetlands | place: USA: Florida...
GCCGGTGCGTTCCTCGAGGCGGACGGGGTCGAGGTCCCGCGGGTGCCGACACCCGCCGAGGTTCTCGCCCTCGGGGTCGACGGTCTCCGCGCGACGGGCGCGAGCGGAGCGAAGAGTCGTTCGATCCTCGCCCTCGCGGCGGCGGCCGAGGCCGGTTCGATGCCGGAGGCGGAGCTCGCTTCGCTGCCGATCGGGGCGGCGGTCGAACGCCTCGACGCGCTCCCGGGCGTCGGCCGCTGGACGGCGGAGAACGCGCTCCTGCGGGCCGTCGGTCGAACGGACGTCTTCGTCGCCGGGGACCTCGGGGTTCGCGTGGCGCTCGAGGAGTACGGTGTGCTCCGCCGCACGGCCTCGGAAGAGCGGGCGCGTGCCTGGGCCCAGCGGTACTATCCGGGCTGGGGGAGCTATGCGACGCTCTACCTCTGGCGAAAGCTCGTCGCGGACCGAGCGGCCGCCGAGAGCGGCTGAACGCCCGCTGTCCCTCTCGCCACCGCGCCGCGTTAGGTCTTGTCCGAAGAGGCGCCGCGGAGCGGGAACGACGCGACCGTCCGGTGCGTCGCACCGCGGGGCGAGAGCTCGCTCTCCTTCAGGACGAACTCGGTGACCCGGAACCGTCTGGGTGGTGGCGGCCGGACCTCCCCCGACAGGAGCTCGCGGGCGCGCCTGAAGTCGGTCGCGGAACGGACCCGGAAGAGCGTGAGGTGCGGCGAGAAGGTGTCGCGACGCGTCGGGTCTCCCTCGGCGGCGAGCGCCTCCCGAACGCCGTTCGCTAGGCGGGTGAGCTCCGCACTTCCTTCGGTGGTCCCCACCCACACCACCCTCGGATGCTCGGCGGTCGGGAACGCCCCTACCCCCTCGAGCGTCGCATCGAACGGTGGAACGGCCGCGCCGACCGGGGCGAGCGCCTCAGAGATCGGCCGGACGCGTTCTCTCGGGATCTCTCCGAGGAACAGCAGCGTCAGGTGTTCGGGGTCCGACCGGTGGGGGGCCGCACCGGGGGGCGCCGGTACCTCGACGGCCACGAACGCCCGCACGGTCGGTCGAGTGTGCGGTCGCACTTAGGCTCGAACCCCGTCGGTCGGTCCCCAACCCCGCCCCGGCCGCCGGTCCGCGAACTTACCCCGCTGACCCGTCGGGCAATCGCAACGTCCAGACCTGCGCCCGGTCGACACCCAGCCCCATCGCACGCAGCACGGTGCGCACGCGACGAGCGCGGCGCGCGTCGGAGACGACGAACAACGCGAACGCTCCGGCGCGGACCGCTTTGCGGACCCCGTGACGGACCCGTTCGGCCCGGAGCGCCCCCGACACTTCCGCCTCGACGTGGACGTCCCGGCCGTGAAAGAAGCGCCACGCCCATCCGGAACGGGCCCGCTGGATCTCGGAGGCCAGCTCGGCGGGGGTCATGGACGAGTTCCGGTCGGAGAGCTGCCGAAGGCGTGCGTCCGGAAGGGTCGTGTCGAACCGTCCCTGGCGAAGGATCTCGAGACGGTAGCCGCGCCGGGCGAACCGACGGAACGCTTCCATGAGAAGGGCCCGGTGTTCCGCCGTCTCCCGGACGGCCTGCGTGGCGGTCGTGAGGCCGAGCCGTCGCTCTCCGGCGGAAGTCAGCTGTAGACCTTCCGGCGTTTCCACGAGGTACCGCTCCCGGAACAGTGACGGGACCCGCTGGGCGAGCGCCGCCGGATCCACCCCGGGTCCAGGTAGCTCCGCGGCGGCCGCGACGAGGTCGGCCGGCTCGAGCCGTGCGCCGGATTCCTCCCTCCACAGCACGGCCAACAGAAGTCGTTCGGTGCTCGCGTCCGCCGAGAGTTCACCCCCGACCTCCATCGCGCTCCGGCCGAACTCGACCCGCGTCGCGTCCACCGCGGCCTCCCACACGGTCGGGTCGGCGGGGGCCGGTAGCTCCTCGGGAGGAATAACCCGAGGTGCGAGGGACCGGGAGTCGAGGGCCAGACCCTGCCCGGTCGGCAGGTTCGGCAGGAGGTCGCCCGAGTCCGCCGGCCCGAGCCCGAACCAGGCGCCGACCGCGAGGGCCGATGGTCGGGGGACCCGGAACGTGACGAACCCACGGAGCGCCCCTCGCGCCGCGGCCGCGAGCTCTCGGGCCAATCGTTCGGGGTACTGCGTCGCGACGACGGTTCGGAGCCCGAACTTCCGGCCCTCGGAGAGAACCTCGGTGACCAGGCGGGGCGAAAGCGCCTGCACCTCGTCGAGCACGACCGTGACCGGAGTCGGGGACCGGCGTGGGTCGACCCCGGAGGCGAGGCCGAGGTAGACGCGTCCGAGGGCGAGCGTAGCCGCGAACCCGGCGGCCTCGGGTCCGACGGTCGCGAACGGGATGCGGACGACCACCGACCGACCGTGGGTGAGCAGCGCCTCGACCGGGACCCCGCCATCGACCGGCGCGAGAAGCTCGCGCAGCGCCGGTACGAGTACGACCTTCGATAGGCGCGTCGCAGCCGACCAGAGGAACTCGGGGTTCCGGCGCACGACTGGCGCGAGCTCGTCGAGGAACCGGGCGATCTCGGGAGACCGCGTCGCGAGCCGGGCCGACTCCCGTCGGTCAGGGTTCGTCAAGAGGTCGTAGACGTCGGTGAGGGTCCCGCCCGACTCGAGCGCCAGCCGGACCACCGTGTCGAAGATCCGCTCGAGCCGGAACCCCCAGTAGAGGTCGACACCGTCCGGGCTCAGGCGCTTGAGCGCTGCGACGAGATGGGCGGCGGCCCGGTCGAGCGGCGCGTCGGCCGCGAGCGCCGACACGCCCGGCACCGGAGGTCGTTCCGCGTCGATCGCCACCATCCGGCGCCGCGCGTCGGAGGAGAGTCGCGCGAGGAGGAGGGGCGCGAGGTCCCCGTGGAGGTCGAGAGCGAACAGTGCCCCGCCGCGTTCCACGACCTGCGCGGCCCAGCGGGCGAGGAACGTCGTCTTCCCCGCGCCGGAGGCTCCGAGGACGATCGCCGGCGTCTCGACTAACGCGTCGGAGGGGTCGCGAACTCCCGCGTCGAGGGAGAGGGCCGAGTGCGCCGCGACCGTGCAGGGGCGGTCGAACCATCCCAGAGGGGGCACCGTGCGGAGCCCACCACGTGCCCAGTCGCGCCGGAAACCCCAGCGGCACGGAGCGAACGTGGCGGCAACACCGAGCGCGAGGCTCCACTCCGCGGCGAGAGCGGGCCCGACGGCGGAGTAGCCGTCCGTCGCCTCGCGGGCCGTCGACGCGGCGAGGCGGAACCGGCGAGCCATCCAGACGCTCCCGTGGGGACCGGGAAGCCAGAAGGTCTGAAGCCCGAGCCAACTCCCCGGTGGGACTCCCGGAACGATCCCCACCCGGTCGAGCGGCAGAGCTCCTTCGGAGGGAGGACCCCGGCCGGCCCGGCCGGCGCGAACGAGGTCTCCCGCACATTCGTGCCGGAGTTCCGCCGGCGGCGCGGGTGCGCGGGCAGGACATGCGTCGACCCGGACCGAGACCCCGGCGGGGCAGCGCTGCAGGACGTCGAGGAGCGGCGACGGACGGACGGTCACCCGGGTCGGTCCCCCGTCCGAGTCGCTCTCCAGGAGCGCGGCGGCCGGCAGTGGCGTCGAGGCGATCAACCGGGCGAGCTCGGAGTACCACTGCCGACGGACGGCCGGGTCTCCCCGGCAGCGGACCGTGCGGAGGCCGTCGTCGTGGTTCACGGCCCGGCCCGGGCGGAGGCCCGCTCGACGAGGGCTTCCACCTCGGATCGAAGACGCGGCAGTCGGTTCAGTCGCGCGAACTCGCGCAGAACGTCGGTGCTGACGAGGTGCGGGACCGCGCGGTCGTACTCCCAGAGCCGGACCAGCCAGACGAGCCGGCCATCGGGGTAGCGGTAGAGGCGGGCGCGCGGGCGGTACGGACCCGCGATCGGAAGGCGGAGCTCGCCGACCAGGCGGACGCGCCCGGTCGCGCCGGTCGAGATAGGTTGTTCGGTAGGAACGGGTTCGCTCGGCGTTGTTGCGATGCGCTGTGCATCCACGGTTTCCAGAACTCCCCCATCCCTCCGCGGATCTCGGACGGGACGGAGTGGTCGGCGGTAGTGCTCTCCAGGAGGGGAGAGTGGCGACGTGCCCCCTAGGACCCGCCCCGCGGCCGGAGCGCCGTGAGGCTAGGGGGAACGGGCTCCGGTGGTGGGCCGGGAACGGGCTCAGCGACGACGCGCTCTCCCGTGGTCAAAGCGTCCGGCGCGTCCGGCCGGGCGTCCGCTCACGGGGGCGTCCTCGAACGATCCCTCGTGGTTCGAGGCGACGTCGGTCACTGGGCGGTTGGAATCCGCACGATCGTCCGGAGGCACGGACCGATCTCTCGGGGGTGCGGGTCGGGACGGCGGCGGGTTCGGGGATCCGGGCGCGACGCGACATGGGCCAAGGAGATCCGCGAGCGGACCTTTCGGTCGGGAGCGGAGCGAGGCCGAGGGGATGACGCGCTACGCCGCATGGGAACGACGTCCCCCACGCGCCCCGGCACTACCTCGGGTCACCTACCGATGAACGATGAACGGTGCGCGTGGGGTCCGAGCCAAGGAGATTTGGACGGTGATGCGCTCGAAGGCGCCGATGCAGATCGTGGCGGCCGCGACCGACCGCGAGCTCTCCGCGGCGAAGGCGATGATCGAAGAGTACGCCGCGTCGATCGGCATCGACCTCGGATTCCAGGGATTCCGCCAGGAGATCGCCCAGTTCCCGAGCGGCTACTCGTCTCCCGACGGGTTGGTGCTCGTCGCCTACAGGGGCGGAGAGCCGGCGGGGGTCGTCGCGCTCCGCCGTCTCGAGGGGTCGGTCTGCGAGATGAAGCGTCTCTACGTCCGCCCGGAGCACCGGGGACGGGGGATCGGGAGGGCGTTATCGGAGGAGGTGATCCGCCGGGCGGCCGGCCTCGGCTATGCGAAGATGCGCCTCGACACGTTGCCGACGATGGACCCGGCGATAGAACTCTACCGGGACCTCGGATTCCGGGAGATCCCACCGTACCGATTCAACCCGGTGGCCGACGCCCACTACATGGAGCTCGACCTGGTCGTTCCGTAGTCGAGCTCGCCCGCCCTCTCGAGGATTCAAAGAAAGGAAGGTTTTGGAAAGGTCCCTCGCACGCCTGGGACACGGTGCTGTCCCCTTGCGGCGATCTGGAGGGACCCTTCCGGGGTGGTTGCAAGTAAACGATGGCGTCCCCGGGTATTTGAGGCGCGGACGGGGGGTCGTGAAACGGCTCGGAGACGGGCCGTTCCGACTACCGGGCGCGGTGCGGCTCCCCTTCTCCGACCACGATCCGGGGCAGCTCGCCCTGGATCGTCGGGGGCCGGTGCGCCGCCGCAGCGGCCGCTCGGCTCGTCTGGGCGGCCCGCGGGAGGAGCCACCGCTCGCCCCACGCGCGGAGCTCGCGGGCGGCCGGGGCGAGCCCGAGACCCATCTCGGTAAGCGAGTAGACGACCGAGAACGGACGGGTGCTGACGACCGTCCGCTGCACGACGCCCTGCGACTCGAGGAACTTGAGGGTCGCGCTGAGGGTCTTCGCGTTGAGCCGCGGGTTCGACTTCAGGATCTCGCTGAACCGCTGCGGCCCCTCGAGGAGACGGTGGACGATGGCGAGACGCCACTCCGTACCGATCACTCCGACCGCCGCGAGGACCGGGCAAAGGTGCTTCCCGTCGGGGGAGTCGCAGATGTCGGCCCCGGTCGGGTGGGTCGAGTGGGCACGTCGGGTGCGGTCGGTCTCCATCGGTCTCGCCTCTACCTTCAAGGGCCACGGGCCCATTTATAGTTACTGTATGGAATCAAGTGAATGGTGGTAACTCGAAGCGGCCCGAGGCACCCGTCGTCGCGGCGGAGTACCTTTTCTCCGCGCTCGCCCGTTCACCGCCGTGCCTTCCCGACGTCGCGAGGTCGAGCTCACGGTCGAGCGTCCGCTGCGGCCCGATGTTCCGGGAAGTGGAACTGTACGGCTGTCGGCCCGGTTCGAGGTCTCCCCGGACGGCACGGGCCCCGACCACGCGGAGCTTGCGCGCGCTCTCGACGAGCTGCAGGCGGACCTCGACGGGATCGTCGGCCCTCTGCTCGCCGCGGCTCCGGTCTCGCGCCCCGACCGTGACCTCACCGAGCTCGTCGAGACGTACCGGCCCCGCCAGCGGGAGCTGATCGACCTTCTCCTGGGGGAGGGGGAGCTCACGCCGGGCGAGCACGCGCGTCTCGTCGAGTACCTGGGGGCCCCACCCGCTCCGTCGGAGCGACCGGCAACGGAACGCCGGTTCGACGCACCAATCGCCGCGGTACCGATCATCGCGGGCCGGGTCGAGGAGCAGGGCCGTCCCGTGCCCGAACTGCTCCGCCTCTACCAGATCACCTCGCTGAAGCAGGCCGGCGCGGTCCGGGGCCGCCGGGAGATCTCGTTCGCCGAGTACATGGCGCTCAAGCGGCATTTCCAGGAAGAGGAAAGCCGGGACGAGCGGCGCGAGAGCGCCGAGAGCCGCTAGCTTAGCCGACACCGCCCGCACGGGCGCGGGTCTCGGGCAGGGGAACGAGCGCGACCGCGAGCATCCCGACGTCGGTGATCCCGCGCCGCATGGCGACGACCCGGGCGCGACCGGGCCGCACGGTCGCCGTAGGGTCCGTCGGGTTGCCCACGACCGCTCCGGCCGGGTAATCGACAGCTCCTATCGCACCGGCGGTGCGGAACAGGCCGACGCTCATCTCGCGGCGCCGAAGGCCCGCCTGCGCTTCGGTCAGGAACTCACCGAGCGACGGGCCCTCGTCGACCCCCTCGGGGAGCCCGAGGGTTGTCATCGCGAACGCGCCGAGCCCCTTCGTACGGCTCTCCGGCGAAAGTCCCTCGGCCACGAGCAGGTCCTCCGCCCGGGCGAGGAACCTCGCGGCCGCCGCGGCGGGCGGTTCCTTCATCGCGAGGAAAGCGAGGCGGCTCGTCCAGCCCTTCTCGAACACGGCGTCGGCGGCCGCCTTGAGCGCGTCCCCGGGGCTCGCCACGACCACCGGGCGGGCGGTCCGTTCCGGCGGAAGGCCGGCCGGAGAGGTATCGCCGCCGGCGAGCCCGGCGGTCGCCGCGGACGGCAGCATCGGCTCGAGTCCGAGTCGGTAGATCACCGCGCGAGCCTCGGTCCGCTCGGTCGTGCGGATAGGGTGCATCGGGCCCCCGCCGAGTCGGGCCGCCCCGTCGCCCCGGTCGACGATCAGCGTCGCCACGTCCGCGTGAGGGACCGCGGCGGCGAGCCGTCCGCCGACAGCGCCCTCGCCGAGGACGCGGAGGAGGAGGCCGACCTCGGTACCGGTCGCGCCGCGACGCTGCGCTTCCTGGAGCAGGTTCGCGAACTCCTCGACCGTCGCTCCCTTCGGCGGTTCGGTGAGCGAGCGGCAGGCGCCGGCGGAGAGGAGGACGAGGAGGAGGTCCTGCTCGGAGAGACCCTCGGCGAGCTCGGTCGCCGCCGAGACCACCGCTGCGGCCTCGGGCGCACCGCCCCACCCCGGAAGGACCGAGGCGCCCCGGAACGGGAGCTCCGGGTCGACCGGCTCGGGTCCAGCGAGGTAGCCTTGGGTTAGACGGTCCCCGATGGCGTGCAGCGCGGCGAGCGCCATCGAGTTCGCCGCGTTCCCGAAGGCGAGGAAAGCGACCTGGCGGTACCGTGCGTCCGTCACGAAGCGGTTGCCGACCCGAAGCGCGCCGCCATCGCGCCTCAGCGCGAGCCGTACCGACCGGTACGCGTCCGCCGCCGTGACCGCCGCGCGGAATGCGATCGCCTGCACCGGGTCCGGCCCCTTCGGGTCCGGTTCGCCGGCGGGAGGAAACGGGTCCCACGGGAACTGACCGATCACGTGGGCGTCAGCGGGGCACCCGCTCAAGAGCGTAGCGCTGCGGCGCGTGTCTATCTATCCGAGCTGGAGCCGCTCCGCGGCGGTGGGGGCTCGGGGGTCGAGAAACCGTGACGGGGAGAACTGCGCCGGGTCGAGGTCGGTCGCCTGGCCGAGGACCGTGGCCGCGACGCGTCGGGAGGTCGCGGGGGCGAGCATGAAGCCGTGCCCACCGAAGCCGTTCCCGTGGACGAAGCCGGGGAGCCGCGGGTCCTCACCGATCACGGGGAACCCGTCGGGGGTGTCGTCGTAGAACCCCGACCAAGCACGGATCACGTTGACCGCGCCGAGCCGTGGAAGCAGGCCGACGAGCGCCCGCGCCATCGTCGAGAGGAACTCGGGCGAGCTTCCCTGGCCCCGCGCGGTACCGGGACGGTGGGGGAGAGCGACCCCGCCGATGACCTCCCCCCGCATCGACTGGCTGAAGTAGAGGCCGTCGGAGACCCGAACGACCATCGGGTCGAGGAACGGCTTCATCGATTCGGTGGCGAGGATCTCGTGGCGGGTCGCGACGTTCGGCACTTCGAGCCCCGCGCGGCGGGAGAAATCGCCGGACCAGCCGCCGGCGGCGTTCACGACCGTCGGCGTCCTCACCGGGCCCTTCGAGGTGAGGAGCCCGGCGACGCGGCCGTCGCGGACCTGAACGCCGAGCGCCTCGACGCCCAGCGCGACCTCCACACCGAGGGAACGCGCGGCCTCGTAGACGCCCCAGATCGCGGGGAACGGGTAGAGGGTCCCGTCGGTCCCCAGATACGTCCCGCCGACGGCCGCGCCGGGAGCGATGCCGTCCACGAAGCGGGCGACCCCGTCCGCGTCCAGCACCTGGGAGGGGAGCCCTTCCGACGCGACGAGCTCGTGGACGCTCTTGAGCCGGGTGAGCTCGCGCTCGTTCTCGGCGAGGAAGAGGTAGCCGGATTGGCGGAACCAGATGTTGAACCCGAACTCGCGGCCGAAGCGACGGTACGCCTCGACCGCCTCGCGGGCGAGCCGGACGGTGCCGCGGGTCTCCCACTGCTGGCGGACGCCGCCGCCGTTGCGGCCGGACGAACCGCTCGAAAGGAATCCGCGGTCGACGACGAGGACCGGGCCGCCGCCGCTGCGGGCGAGGTGGTACGCCGTGAAGAGGCCGACGATCCCCGCCCCCACGACGACCGTGCGGTAGGCGTCCCGGCGCAGCGTCACGGCACCACACCCTCCCGAGGAGGAGGCGGCAGGGAGGCGAGCGCGGCGAGCGGAGTGGGGACGACCGGCGGACGCTGCGTGATGTAGCCGACCTCGTACGGCGGCCGGTCCTCGAGCAGCGAGAGGAGGAGCAGGGTATCCGGTAGGCAGTAGCGGCCCTGGCAGACTCCCGTTCCGAGGCTCGAGTACCGCTTGATCACCTCGATACCGCGGTAGCCGGCACGGTTCGCCCTCTCGACCTCGGAGACGAGCACGTCGACGCATGCGCAGGCGACCCACCCACCGTGCCGGCGGGTCCGCAGGAGCTCGCGATAGTACCCGAGGAGCTCCGTGGGCGCGTCCATAGCTGGAGGCGAGTGCGCCGACGGTTCTGCCCTCGTCCCGTGGGCGACCGCCTCCGCGACGAGTTCGGGCGGCGGCGCGACCTCGGAGGCGCCGGCGGCCGAACCGACCGCGAAGAGGCCCGGGACGCTGGTCGCTCCGTTCGAGAGCACGGCCGGCCCGTACGCCGCCACGTCGGGTCGCCACTCCATCGTCGCTCCGGCCTGGAAGAACAGTTGGGCGTGGGGGATCCGGCGGTGGGCGAGGATCACCGCATCGCACGGTAGGGAGGCACCCGCGCCGCCGCCCCGGGCGCGGATATCGATGGCGCGAACGTGTCGTCGTCCTCGCGCCCGGAGGAGGAGGGACCGTGGGTAGAGGAGAACCCCGTGGTCGTTCGCGAGCCGTACGACCTCGGGCCGGATCTCCGTGGGGGCGACGACCGACTCCACGGCGTCCCCGCACGCGGCGAGCACCTCGGCCGCCCGGCTTCCGCCGCCGACGACCACCGCGCGACGGAACGGGGGGCGACGCCCGGGAACGACCGACGAAAGGGCCCCGTCCGCGGTCAGCACGCCGGGGCGGTCGTTGCCTCCGAAGAGGAGCGAAGTGTCGTATCCACCCGTGGCGACCACGACCGTGCGGGCGCGGAGGCGGACCCCCTGAGCGGGCTCGCGGAACGCGAGCAGAGTGAACGGCCGATTCCCGGACTCCGCCGGCGGCGGGAGAAAGACCGCGGTGGTCGCGTGCAGGAGCTCGGAGTCGGGGAGAGGTGCCGGCCGAAGGCGCCGGTCGAGCACCAGCGGCCGGACCCCCTGCTTCACGAGCCCCGCGACGACCGCCCGCCCCGACGCGCCCGCACCGATCACGACCACGTCGACGCTGCGCTCGACAGCGGGGGCGAGAAGCGCGCGGCCGGCCTCGTCGGTCGGAGGGGCACCCGTCCCCGCGAGGCGTCGGACCATCCGCTGGAAGAGCGGGGTCGCGAAGGCGGGTCGCCGAAGGCCGTGCAGGCTGTCGACGCCTCCGGGGGCGAGAAACCCGATCGCGGAAAGGAGGTCCCGGTTCGTGGACGGCCAGGCGTTCTCGGTGGTAACGATGTCGCCCTCCGCCGGCTCGTAGCGGCACGCGCGGACGTTCGGGCGACCGTTCACCCGGACGAGGCAGCCGGTGCAATGGCCCACCCCACAGAGCGGCCCCTGTGGGCGATGGTACTGGATCGATCGATGGAGGAGCGGGATCCGGTCCCGGGCGAGAGCCGAGAGGAGCGTCTCGCCCTCTTGGGCCGTTCGCGGTCGACCACGGAACGAGAATCGCCGGCCCGCCTCTCCCATGCTGTCGCGACCGCTCGGCACCCGTCCCCGACGTATTTAGGGTCCCCTGAGGAGCGGGCCGAACGACGAAAAATCGAGCGGTTGGCGCGCCGGTTCGACCGAGGCTATATAGACAATAGTGAATCCGCCCAACTACTATCAATGCGTAGCAGCGGAGGGTTTCACGGCCGGCGTATCCAGAAGACCGGCGGATCGACCTTCATCATCTCCCTGCCGAAGAACTGGGTGACGACCCGCGGGCTCGGACCAGGGGACGTGCTGTTCTTCACGCCGCGGGCCGACGGGTCGCTCACGCTGTTCGCAGAGTCGGCGAACCCCGCCGAGACGGAGCGGCGGGTCGTCGAAGTGCGGAACGACATGAACGAGGAGCACCTGTTCCGCCGGCTCATCGGGGAGTACATCGGGGGGTACCCTCTCCTCGAGGTCCGCACGCCGGGCCGGATGGGCGCCCGGACGCGCGAGGTGATCCGCAGCTTCGCTCAGCGGATGATCGGACCCGAGATCCTCGAGGAGACGTCCGAGTCGGTGATCCTCCAGGACGTGGTGGGCCAGAACCCGCTCCCGATCCCGTCGATCATCCGGCGGATGCACCAGATGGTCCGGGCGATGCAGACGGACGCGATGACCGCGTTCCGCTCGCGCGACAGCGCGATCGCCCGCGACGTGATCGAGCGCGACTGGGAGGTCGACCGTCTCCACTGGTTCCTCGAAAAGCAGGTCACGAGCGCGCTACGGGACGCGCGGATCCTCGTCACCGTCGACCTCACGCTCCCGGAGTGCTCGACGTACCTGCTCGCCTCCCGCGTCCTCGAGCGTATCGCGGACCACGCGGTCCGGATCGCCGAGACCGTCACGATCCTCGGCCGCGAGCGCACCCCGGAGAAGATCGTCACCGAGCTCGACCGGATGGCGACCGCCGCCGCGTCCGCGCTCTCGGACGCCCTCGACTGCCTCGACTCGCGGGACATCGCGAAGGCGAACGAGGTGATCGACGCGGCCCACACGCTGACGCAGGAGCGCGACAACATCCTCCACGAGCTCACGTCGAAGCGTGGACGGCTCGCGGT
>Ga0335078_10014300_pt1 | contig 11773 bp, 20 predicted proteins | sample Lox_Sample_32_FD_206711 | JGI IMG/M metagenome (GOLD analysis project Ga0335078, IMG submission 206711) | Soil microbial communities from Loxahatchee National Wildlife Refuge, Florida, United States - Lox_Sample_3.2 | ecosystem: Environmental > Terrestrial > Soil > Wetlands | place: USA...
CAATTTCCCGAAAGAACTCCTGCAAAAACGAAACGTTTCTAAAAGCCACGTCCGCCAGCCAGCCGCAAACCGGCGCCGGAAACATCAGGATGGACTGGGCAAAGATAATCGGCATGACATTGGCGTTGTTTACCCGGATCGGCAGAAAGGACGTGCCGCCGGAATATAATTTGCGCCCGACGGCGCGCTGGGCGTATTGCACGGGCACTTTCCGTTGCGCCTGCGTGATGGCAATGACCCCGCCAATCACCAGGATCATCAACAAAACCAGCACCACGCCCGTACCCATAAAGTGATAATCCGATTCCATTCCACCCGTCGGAAAAAACATTTGGTATAATGACAGGCAGGCGTTTGGCAACCGCGCCACAATGCCGATCGTGATAACCAGGGAAACGCCATTACCCACACCGCGATCGGTGATTTGTTCGCCCAGCCACATGAGCAGCAACGTGCCGGTCGTCATGATGAGGGTGGTTTGCGTCAAAAACCAAATGGGATTGCTGATCAGGACGAGCGAACCTTGAAACCCGCGGTACAGGGTTTGGGGATGCTCCCAACTGTTGGCAAAGTAGACACCTTGTCCGAGGCAAATCAGCACCGTCAAATAACGTCCGTATTTGACGATTTGGGTACGGCCCCCCTCCTCGCGCGCCAGTTTGCTGAGTTTCGGCCAGACCGCCGTCAGCAATTGAATAATGATGGTGGCGCTGATGTAAGGCATGATGCCCAGGGCGCCAATGGCGCAATTTCCGAAAGCACCGCCGGCGAACATGTTATACATGCCCAACAGCCCCCCGTTGCTTTGTTCATTCTCTTTGAAATAACTGGCCAGGGCGGTCCCGTTCACGCCCGGGATCACGATATAGGCCATCAGCCGGCAAATTCCCAACAACGCCAGTGTGAATAAAATCCGGGACTTCAGCTCCGGAATTTTGAAGCAGTTGGCGAAAGTGTTGAAGATGTTGCGGAACATGTGTCAGTCCCGCTCAGGCCTTTGCAGGTTCGGCGGTTTTTCGGCCCCTGATTTGGCAGGTGCCGCCCTTGGCTTCGATCTTTGCTTTGGCTGCAGAGCTGAAAGCCTGCGCGCTCACCGTGAGCTTCTTCGACAATTCACCATCTCCAAGAATCTTGATCCCGTCCGCCTGGCCATTGGCCAACCCGGCCGCACGCAACGCCGTTTCGTCCACACTCGCGCCATCTTCAAACCGGTTCAATTCACCCACGTTGACCGCGAGGAACTGCTTCGTAAACCGCGCGTTGTTAAATCCGCGCTTGGGGATGCGGCGGATGAGCGGCATCTGACCACCCTCAAAGCCGATGCGAATGGAACTGCCCGAACGCGCTGTCTGGCCTTTGCCGCCACGGCCGCTGGTTTTGCCGTGGCCACTGGATTCACCCTGGCCAAGCCGCTTGCGCCGGTGTTTGGCGCCAGGACGAGGTTTTAAATCGTGTAATCGCATATTCGTTAAATCGTTAATTTGCTAAATGAGAAACTGGTTAAGTCCGTGGTTGGTCAAATCGCTCGTAAAACTCATTTAACTCGTTTAATCGATCACCAATCACTCTCCTCATGTCGCCGGAACTGTGTCCGCGACCTTCGGAGTTTCCACTTTCTTGATCTCCAGCCCGCGGCCTTTGTAAATATCCTCACGCAAACGCAAGCTTAGCAACGCCTTAAGCGTCGCCTTCACAACGTTCGCCGCGTTGTTGGAACCGAGCGATTTGCTCAAAATATCCTTAACCCCGGCAGATTCCAAAACCGCCCGCACCGTCTTTCCGGCGATGATTCCCGTTCCGGGCGAAGCCGGGCGCAACAGAATCCGCGCGCCGTCAAATTCGGAGAAAATCTCATGGGGAATCGTCGCGTCCTTCAGAGAAACGGAAACCATCCGGTTCCGGGCCAGTTCCCCGCCCCGGCGGATGGCGTCAGCCACCTCGCCCGCCTTGCCGAGGGCAACGCCGACGCGGCCCCGCTTGTCGCCCACCACCACCAGCGCACTAAAGTTGAAACGGCGTCCGCCTTTGACGACCTTCGCGGAGCGGTTGATATAAACAACCTTTTCCGTCAGTTCTTCCGAGGCGCCACCTTCGAACAGGAGTTCGGGCGCTTCGCCGGCCGGCTTGGCCCGGCGGCCGCGCCCGCGCGCGTTGCGTTGTTCTTCGCTTTCAGGTTTGATGTTTTCAGCCACAACAATTCTTTGGTTACAGTTTAAAATTTCAGCCCCGCCGCGCGCGCTGCCTCGGCCAGCGTCGCCAGCTTGCCGAACACCACCACCGGCTTGCCGTCCTTGCCCTTGTTCTCGCTGCGATGATATCGCGCGTCACCCCGATCAAAAACCACGGCCTTGATTCCCCTGGCCAGGGCGGTTTCCGCCGCCAGCTTGCCGACAATCCTCGCCCCGGCCACATTGGCCCCCAGCTTGTCGCGGTCCGGTGTCGCTTTGCTGGTGGTCGAAACCGCCGCCAGCGTTACTCCGGCATGATCATCGATGAACTGGACATGAATGTTTTCGTTGGTGAAACAGACACTCATGCGCGGACGTTCCTTCGTGCCGCAGACCTTCCTGCGCACCCGCCAGTGGCGGAGTTTTGCCAGTCGTTGTTTCTTTTCCGTTCTCATTTCAATGCGTCACGGATTTGACCGTGAATCGAATTTTACTGGACCGTCTTGCCTTCCTTGCGCTGGACGTGTTCGCCCGCGTAGCGCACGCCTTTGCCTTTGTAAGGTTCCGGCGGATAAAAGCCGCGGATCTCGGCGGCGACCTGACCGACCACCCGCCGGTCCGGGCCTTCTATCGTCAGTTTTGTGTTCTCTTCGACCGTCACTTTGACCTGGTCGGGAATGGCGTAATTAATCGGATGCGAATAGCCGAGGTTCAAATTGACATTTTTGCCCTGCACCGCGGCTTTGAAGCCGACACCCTGAATTTCGAGTTTCTTAACAAAGCCTTCCGCCACGCCCTTGACCATGTTGTTGACCAGCGCCCGGCTGAGGCCGTGCAAGGCTTTGGCTTGCGCGTCTTCTCCTTCACGGCTCACGACAATTTTGCCATCCTGAACCTTCAGGCTCGTGCGGCGCGGCAGCTCCCAGTCAAGCTTGCCCTTCGGGCCTTCGACCAGCACTTTCTGCCCTTTGACCTCCACTTTGACCTTGGGAGGTATGACAATCGGTTGTTTTCCAATTCGCGACATAAAATCCTTACCAAATGTAACAAAGCAATTCGCCGCCGAGGTTCTTTTTGCGGGCCTGCACGTCTGTCATCACGCCTTCCGGTGTCGAAATCACCGCCACGCCCAGGCCGCCGCGAACACGGGGAATTTTCGTCGCCCCGACGTAATGCCGCAATCCCGGCCGGCTGACACGCCGCAGACCTTCAATCACGGCTTTCTTGCCCTGATATTTCAGCTTGATGTTAATCATCCTCGGCAGGCTCCCCTCGACGGCCACTTCGGCGACATACCCTTCCTTTTTCAAGATGGCGGCAATGTTTTCCTTCAAACGGGAATGCGGTACGGCAACCGTCGGCAATAACGCACGGCCGGCATTGCGGATGCGGGTCAACATGTCAGAAATCGGATCAGTCATATCAAATCGTGAAAATCTTAATCTTAATCTAACTCTTAATTACCAGCTGGCCTTGACCACGCCTGGAATCAAGCCGTTCAGGGCCGCCTCGCGAAACGTGAGGCGCGAAACACCAAATTTGCGCAAATAGCCGTGGCGGCGGCCGCTGTACGCGCACCGATTCACCAACCGCGTCGGACTGGCGTCGCGCGGCAGCTTGGCCAGGCCGGCGTAGTCCCGCTTGGCCTTCAATTCCGCGCGGATCGCGGCGTACTTTTTCACCGTTTCAGCTTTGCGCTTGTTGCGCTCAAACCATGCTCGTTTCGCCATAATTCCAATCGTCCTCGTCCTCGTCCTTCCTTCTCATCCTCGATTACGATTACGAGGACGACGGCGAGGACGATGAACTACTTATTTCTCAGCCAGTGGAAAGCCCATCAACTTGAGCAAATCCAGCGCCGCACCGTCATTTTTGGCGCTGGTCACTATCGTGATGTCCATGCCCTGCTGCCGTTTGATTTTGTCCAGTTCAATTTCCGGGAAAATGGTCTGGTCGGCGACGCCGAAGGTGTAATTGCCCCGACCGTCAAACTTGCGCGGCGACAACCCGCGAAAGTCACGTATCCGCGGTAGCGCCGTCGCCACCAGCCGGTCAAAAAATTCGTACATGGCATCGCGGCGCAGCGTCACCCGGCACCCGATGGGTTGTCCTTCGCGCAATTTAAAATTGGCGATGCTGTGGCGCGATTTGCTGATCGCCGCCTTGCGGCCCGTAATCAGCGCCAGGTCCTTGGCCGCGTCTTCAATGGCATTCTTTTCCAGCGACGCACTGACGCCCATGTTGACCACGATCTTCGTCATCCGCGGAATCTGGTGGACGTTGGCGAACTTGTGCTTTTCTTTCAGCGCCGGCACCACTTCGTTCACGTATTTGTTGTAAAGTCTGGCTTTCATTTTTCAGGTCACGGATTTTGCCGTAACTTCATTTCGTCAAATCAATCATGCCTCAAGCCGGGGCCGGTTGCGCCTTCCCTTGTTTGGCCGCCCGCGCGTCGAACCGGTCCACCTTCATTAAATTGGAAAGGTGTATCGTCCCCTCCCGCTCCACGATGGCGCCCTGGGGATGATCCTGGCTTTTGCGCGTGTGGCGCTTGATCATTTTCAGGCCCTCGACAATCGCCCGGTTTTTCTTTGGGCTCACGGCAATGATTTTGCCGCGCTTGCCTTTCTCCGCGCCGGCCAGCACGACCACTTCGTCGCCTTTTTTTATGTGAAATTTCATTTTTGACAAAATCCTTAACTCACCTCAAATCACCTCCGGCGCGAGCGAAATAATCTTCATGAACTTCTTGTCGCGCAGTTCCCGCGCGACCGGCCCGAAAATGCGCGTGCCCTTCGGGTTTAGTTCCGGGTCAATGATGACTACCGCGTTGCTGTCAAAGCGCAGATAGGAGCCATCGCTGCGGCGGATGGGCTGCCGGGTGCGGACGATCACCGCATTGTGGACCTCGCCCTTTTTTACCTGCCCGTCCGGCGCGGCGTCCTTGATATGCACCTTGATCACGTCGCCAACATGGGCATAACGCTGGTTGCGGCCCAACACGCCGATGGCCCAGGCAATCTTGGCCCCGGTGTTGTCCGCCACATCCAAATGGGAACGAATTTGCAACATAATAAATCCGGTCAGGCGGCGGCGCTGGTTTCCACCGCATTGCGCTCGACAACTTGAACCAGCCGCCAGCGCTTGGTTTTCGACAACGGCCGCGTCTCCTCGATCCGCACCCGGTCGCCGGGCTTCGCCTCACCCTTTTCATCGTGGGCGTAAAGTTTCTTGTAAGCGGTCACCACCTTGCGGAACCGCGGATGCGGGAACCGGCGTTCGACGCGCACCACGATGGTTTTAGCCATCTTGTTGGAGATGACCTCGCCTTCGCGTTGCTTGCGATGTCCCCGCGCGATCGCCGTTGTATTTGATATCTCAGCCATACCGTTAAGCCGCTTTGTTGCGCAGTTGGGAGATGCGCGTTTCCAGTCGCGCGATGTCCTTGCGCAGGGTCCGCAGGCGCGCCGGCTTTTCCAGCTGTGCGCTCGCCTGCTGCAACCGCAGGTTGAACATTTCATGACGCAGGTCGCGGCTCTTGGCCGACAATTCCACCAGTGTCATGTCTTTGATTTCACTAAATTTCATAGCCGTTTAAATCGCGCGCCGGTGCCGGGCGATGAATTTCGTCTTGATGGGCAGTTTGGTCGCCGCCAGACGCAACGACTCGCGCGCCTCCACTTCCGTGATCCCGTCCACTTCAAATAATATGTTCGCCGGCCGGATCACCGCCACCCAGCCTTCCAATGGAGCCTTCCCCTTGCCCATGCGGGTTTCGAGCGGCTTCTTCGTGAACGATTTCTGCGGGAAAACGCGAAGCCACATCTTGCCGCGCCGTTTCATGTTGCGCGCAATGGCCACGCGGGCCGCCTCCAGTTGCTTCGAGTCCATCCAGCAGCGTTCCAGCGCCATCAATCCGTATTCGCCGAACGCGACCGCATTGCCGCGGTTCGCCAGACCGGCACGGCTGCCGCGGTGCATCTTGCGAAACTTCACTCTTTCGGGCTGTAAGGGCATATCAAAATTCCAGTTCCAAAATCAGTTGGGGATAACTTCAACCGGCGCGGCCGGGGCCTGCGCCGCGGCCTTTTGCGGCTTGTTCTCGCCCCGGCAAATCCAGCATTTGATGCCGAGTTTGCCATACACGGTCAACGCCTCGGCAAATCCATAATCAATGTTCGCGCGCAAGGTGTGCAACGGTACACGGCCCCAGTGATATTGCTCGACCCGTGCCAGTTCGGCCCCGCCCAGCCGGCCCGCACAGCGGATCTTGATGCCTTCCGCGCCGAAATCCTTGGCCGTCTGCAACGCCTTTTTCATCGCGCGCCGGAAGGACACGCGGCGCTCCAGTTGCAGCGCAACATTCTCGGCCACCAGTTGCGCGTCGAGTTCGGGGGTCTTTACCTCGACGATGTCCACGTAAACTTCCTTGCCCGTCATCCGGCTCAATTCCTCCTTGAGCTTGTCAATTTCCGAGCCTTTGCGGCCAATGACCACGCCCGGGCGGGCGGTCAGAATGGTCACCCGGCAGCGGTTCGTCGCGCGTTCGATCAGAATTTTCGGTACGGACGCCGTTTCGAGCTTCTTCTTCAACAGCGTGCGGATCTGCCGGTCTTCGTTGAGCAGCAGGCCGAATTCCTTCTTGCCGGCAAACCACTTCGAACGCCAGTCCTTGTTGACGCCGACACGCAAACCGATTGGATTTGTTTTTTGGCCCATACTATTCGTCGGAAAGGGTGATTTTGATGTGAGAACGGCGTTTGAGGATCGGACCGGCGGAACCGCGGGCTTTGGGGGTAAATCGTTTGATGATCATGGCCGTGCCGGCGACGGCTTCCTTGATGCGCAGACTTTCCGGCTTCAGCTTGTTGTTGTTTTCGGCGTTGGCAATCGCCGACCGGAGCGTCTTGGCCACCAGCCGCGCCCCTTTTCGCGGAACCACCTGCAGCACCGCCTGCGCCTGGAGGGCCGGCATTCCCTGGATCTGCCGCACCACTTCGCGCATCTTTTGCGCGGATACCGGCACGTTTTTCATGATGGCATGAACTTCCATGTTATTTCGCCTCCGCCTTGGCCGTATGGGCGCCGTGTTTCCTGAAAATTCGTGTCAGGGAAAACTCGCCCAGCCGATGACCAACCATATTTTCTGTAACAAAGACTGGATTGAAGACTTTCCCGTTATGAACACTGAAGGTGAGACCGACAAAATCCGGCGTAATCATTGAACGACGCGACCACGTCTTGATGGGCGTCTTGGACTTGGTGTCTTTCGCCTTTTGGATTTTATCCAGCAGGTGAAGATCGATAAACGGACCTTTTTTAATCGAGCGTCCCATAAATTATTTGAGCTTCATCGGCCGGCCGTTGCGGCGCACAATAATGAAACGGTTTGAATATTTGTATTTGTGGCGGGTCTTGCCGCCTTTGGCAATCTTGCCCCACGGCGACATCAATTGCTGCCAGCCGCCGCCGGACTTTGACTTGCCGGCGCCGCCGCCGTTGGGATGATCCACCGGATTGCGCGTCACCCCGCGGTTGATGCCACGGATTCCGCGATGCCGTGAACGCCCGGCTTTTCCCAAAATAACATTCTCGTGTTCCGCGTTGCCCACCTGGCCAATGGTCGCGTAACAATTTTCATTCACCTTGCGAATTTCACCCGAGGGCAGCCGGATCTGGGCGTAACCTTCGTCGCGCGACATCAATGTGGCCGCGCCGCCCGCCGAACGCACCACCTGGCCGCCCCGGCCGGGAGTGAGTTCGATGTTGTGAATGGAAAGACCGACTGGAATTACCCTGAGGGGCAGCGCATTGCCGACTTCCGGGGGAGCTGCGGGACCGCTGGAAATCGTGCCGCCGACCTTGATGCCCGCCGGTGCGATGATGTAAGCCTTTTCACCATCCTTGTATTGCAACAACGCCAGGCGCGCCGAACGCATCGGATCGTACTCAATCGCCGCGACCGTTGCTTCCACGCCATGCTTCTGGCGTTTGAAATCCACCAGGCGGATTTTCTGTTTATGTCCGCCGCCAATCCCGCGCGCCGTGACGCGACCGTAGGCGTTCCGGCCACCGGTTTTCTTCCGCGTGACGACCAGCCCCTTTTCGGGCTTCGTCTTCGTAATCTCGCTGTAATCCGCGTACGTGACGTAGCGCAGAGACGGCGTTAGCGGTCTAAATGTTTTAACTGGCATAAAAACAAAAGTTTTAGCAGCAACTTTGAAGTCGGCAGGCCATCATTCCTGTCCCGGCTGGGATTCAGTTATCGGTCTGCAAACATGCTGTCCATTTGCCCGGCAGGAGGGTCGCGCTGTAACGCAGCAAGGGCCTGTCTTCCGAGCGAAACGGAGCGGAGAAAATATCAGAAGCCTGTCTCAGTGCAAGCGTTTTTTTGAAGAATTTTGAAGCTCTAAACCACCAGTAAATACCGTGCGGCGAGCAGTTTTCCGTCATGGCCGGCCGCGCATTTCCAGCAAAACGCCAACACTCGAAAAGGTGGAAACCACGTATGGCACCATTACTGTCGGCAGCATTTTGACCCAAACGCCCCGCATGATATGTCCGGACAGGATCGCGTCACTGTGATGAATGGCAATCAGGATGAACCCCACGACCAGAGCGTATTTGTGCGCGCGTTTGACCACCGAAGGTCGCAATGCGAGTTGAAACCGTTCTTTCATGCCGGACCAACCGTAAGAGACCGGCCGGAAAGACTCAAGAACCCCGCCGACCTTCGCAGAGGAACTTTTGAGTCGTTTTCAAGCGAACACGGTCTCATCTGTGAACGATTCATTCACCGGAGAACTTCATGTTTACCATCACCATTACCGAGACGGATTATTTCATGCCGGAAGACGGGGCCGTCGCCCAAAAACGGTTTCTGGAATTGCTGGCGAACCCCGGGGAAGTCTGGATGAGCGCTTATAGTTTTACCCTGCAACCGATGTTCGCCGAACTGCTCAAAGCCGATGCCCGGGGCATAAAAATTCATCTACTGCTTCACCACAGCCAGGAGGCCGGACGCGCAGAAGCATCCCAGGTGAAGAATCTGGCTACCAACCTGAAACACGGTGATGTCACCATTACCACGGCGGGCATTAACAGCCGGGCACCGGCCGATATCTGGCACTGGAAAGGGTTCGTGGTACAACAGGCAGGTTCCGGCGACTATGCCTGCTGGGAAGGCAGCACGAATTTCAGCCAGAGCGCGTGGCTGGAAGGCAATTCCGCCCGGACTTTTTCCTCGGCTGTGTGGGCGCAGAAATTTATCCAGCAGTTCGAGCTGCACAAACAATGGGCCCTGGCCAACGAGCCGCAATACCAGGTTCAATAGAGGAGGATTGAACGAAGGGTGTGCTATCCGGCTTTCCACCTGGAGCGCCAGACATGCCCCCCGCGCCGGCTCGCATCCTATTCCATCGGCCATTTAGGGTGGAAAATGACGTAAACCGGCGTATAGTCCAGTGTGTAATCCGAAATCAAATCGTCCCATTTCATGAGCGTCCAGGGGTGAAACGTGCTGCTGCCGTTCTTGGTGAAGACAATGTCGTCGGCAATGTAAACCACCACATGAATCGGAAATCCGTCAGGTCGGTAGAAGACAATTAAATCACCAAATGTCGCCTCCCGCACCTTGGTGTAGTTTTGGACCAGATCGTTTCCGCACACGTCGAAATCATAGAACCGGTCGTCGGGTTGATCGCGAAAAAAATTGAATGCCGTCCAATTGCAGTCGGGCCATTTCGTCGAGGCAAGATCCGCCGGCGGAGTTGGGAACGTATAGAGATATTTACGCGCAAATGCGGGCAGCAAGTGCGCCACGTCAATGGTCATCCCCCCGGGAGTATTGGTCAGTGAATCCAGCAACGCCACAATGTCTTTATTGCGTCGCCCTTTGGCCCAGTAATCCGCCAGCGCGTCGACATTGCTGTTCGGAGTGACGTGCAATTTCATCAGCAACGTGCGGGTGCGGGCGAGCCGCTTGATCAAACGCCGCCGCTCGTCGTCGCGGGCTATGCGCGGATAAACCACGGAGATGTCGGAGAAGCACAGACATTCCCCCCGGCGATAGACCAATTTTTTCAAAAGCGCGAGCGTTCCGTCGCTCAGTCCTGCATCGCCAAACCAGTTTTCGAGATTGTCCGAACGCGATTTGAACGGCCATAAATGCAGCGTGTTCTCCTGGCTCTTGGCCAGCACGGAATAGATCTTTTGCCGCGCGGGTTCGTCCAGCGCCAGAACCAAATCGTCACCCGGCAGGACCAGAACGCCGTCGGTTTTCTCACTCCACGCGGCAGCATTCGTCAATTCGGCAAGTTGTGCGGGCGGTAAACCGCACTGGCCGAAAAATGCCGCCAAGGTTGCGGGTGTGTAGCCTTCGAAAAACCAGTGCGTCGCGCCGAAGAAATTTGCGTCCGCGGGAACAAACTCATCCGGCGGTTCAAGTGAAATGCGCGCGTATTCCAGGTCCCCCCACGGACCGGGATGGCCATGAAGATAAGGTTCCTGTGGAGTGGCGATGGCAGGCATCACCGTTACCGGCGGCTGAAAGTGAACCCCGGATTCAGGCCGGCGACCGAAAACCAGCATTGCCAGCAGGCCCAATTGAATCAGGCACACAACCGCCAGGAGCAAGGTCAAACGTGACAAATTTCCAGCCCGTTTTTGACTGGCGCTTTGCTCCGGCGACCCGCTGCGGCCTTCGTTCAAGTTGTATTCGGGCATGGTTCAGATCCGGCACTTCAGCGCAGAAATTTCATCGTGCTTTGAAACTACGCCCCAGTCTTGCAAAACGCGGGGGGATTCGCAAAAGAATACGCAACCTTGAAAGTACCGGGGTTTAATGTTGGAATTGCGATTGTTTACTGACCCTGGCCAGGCGCTCTTCCCAGTCGCCTTTGTGGGCCAGCGGGTCCACGTCCGTGCCCCAGAGCCTCTTTACCATCTCCCGTTGGGGTACGAACGGGCATTTCGCCTTTGGATTCTTGAAGGCGTCTTCCAGCTCGCGCAAGGCCAGTTGCGCCCCCGTCATGATCGCCGGCTTTTCCGCGCGAGAGAATCGCGAGTTCAATTTATGCGCCGCGTCGTCGAGAGCGCCCCAACGTTCCGCATGTGTGCGCCCCCAGAGTGTCGGTTGCGTGTCCAGCCGGGAAAGGTTCCAAAATCCGATCCGGATTTGCCGGACGGGTTTGAATTCCTTGCTCATCAGCCCGCGGAAAATATCCTCTAAAACCACGTTGATGACCGAATTCTGAAACTGCGGCGCGTGAAAAGAATGGCCGCCGCCGACTTCGCTGAAATCGGTGAACCGGATCGTCAACCCCAGCTCGCGTGCCTGCAATTGTTCGCGGCGCAACTGGCCGACCAGCCGCGTCGCCTCGCTCAAGGTGAACGTCAGCGCCGCCTCGTAATCCGGTTCGTCGTAAGGCAGGGTGGTGTTGCTGGAAATCGTCGTGCGGTCCTTCACGTCGAGCAGCAGCGGTTCATCCCACAGGCCGTTGGCAAACAGCCAGAGCTGGGTCCCCCAGATGCCGAATTTCTTTTTGAGCAGCGGCGATGGCAGTTTGGCCACATGACCAAAGGTCTCCGCGCCGAGCGCCGCCAAC
>Ga0335078_10014301_pt1 | contig 11773 bp, 7 predicted proteins | sample Lox_Sample_32_FD_206711 | JGI IMG/M metagenome (GOLD analysis project Ga0335078, IMG submission 206711) | Soil microbial communities from Loxahatchee National Wildlife Refuge, Florida, United States - Lox_Sample_3.2 | ecosystem: Environmental > Terrestrial > Soil > Wetlands | place: USA: Florida...
GACCACAGCTACGTGATAAGTGGGGACGGCCATCGAGGCGACAATCACAATCAGGGTCAAAACGATCATCAGCTCCAGCAGGGTGAAGCCCCTGGAAAGTCGAAAGTCGAAAGTCGAAAGTCGAAATTCCAGACCGCAAACCCGAATTGAGTCGCCAGACACGGGGACCCCCCCCAGGCTTGTCGCACCGGCTAGCCGCGAAAGTCCCCGAACCGTCCGGTTTCGACTTTCGACTTTCGACTTTCGACTTTCGACTTCTGTACTACCAGTCACTGTACTTCGTCCCGTCCAGAGCCATCGCCTGGCTCTTGGTATAGACGTCAAACACGTTGTCGCCGCCCCAACTGGTCGAGTCGGGATCGTCCTGCATGGCGCGCAAGCCCCAATCTGCCGAGCCGGTCATGGGATCGATCGGGATGCGGCGCAGAAACTTGTATTTCACCCCTACCGTGCTTTTCATCTCGACGCCCTGCACCAGCGTATCCAGGTCCGGCGGATACCCGTAAGTCCCGGCCTTGACCTCAAATTCCCCCGCGTCGGCCTTATCCTTGTAACGATCGATGGCCTCGCGAATATCGCGGAGGTCGCGCCGCAATTCGAGCTCGCGAGTGCGCTGTACCTGGGTACGCGCGAGAGGAAGCGCCATGCCCGTGAGCAAAAGCATAATGGTGATGGCCGCCATAAGCTCGACCAGGGTGAAGCCTGCACCCTTTGGAAGCGCGAAAATCGAAACTCGAAATTCGAAATTCGGTGTCCGCCACCAGGCACTCGGAGCGGATCGGAGGGAGTTCGCCCCCGCAGTCGTATCCCCGCACCGCCCAGTTGCACAATGACCGGCGTGGTCGAATTTCGAATATCGAGTTTCGATTTTCGATTTTCGATTTTCGATTTTCGTCCTCATGTGACCCGCACCATGACTGATTATTGTGGCTGTTGCGGGAATCCGGGCGCTTGCGGCACGGCCTCCAGCGGATTTGGTTCCAGCATCAAACCGGGCGCCGAACTCGAGCCTACTACCAGCGTGTTCGACTCCCGGACGTCCGGCAGGCGGACCACGTGCGGCGTGAGCATCACCATGACCTCATTATCCGCCACCTCGGTGTGATCGTTCGAAAAGAGATAACGCAGCAGAGGAATATTGCTTAGGAAGGGCAGGCCGGAGACTGAGTGCGTAACGGTGGTCTCGTTGAGGCCGCCCAGCAAGCTGGCCTCGCCCTCCTTCAGACGAATGACGTGCTCGATGTTCTTCTGCGTAAAGGTGGGTTCGTTGATGCCGGCGATGTTCACCGGCGCTCCCTCGGCGGAGATTTCGATTTTCGTCTTCAGACTGACTTCTCCGTCCGGCAACACCGACGGCGTGATGTCCAGGCTCACGCCCACGTCCTTGTATTGAAACTGAGTTTCGGCAAGCAAACCGATGCCCGCGGAGGCAGCGGACGTGCCGGCGGTGCCGGTCCCCGTGCCGATCGCTCCGCCATAAGAAGGCAAGAAGCTTCCCATAGCAATGGGCACACTGGTACCAATTTTCAGCTTGGCGCTTTCGCCGTCCGTCGCGCGGATGGTCGGGTTTTGCAGAATGCGCGTGTGGGTGTCGCTCATCATGGCCGTCGCCACCGCACTCGGCAAGGCAATGCTGAAATCATTGCCGCTAAGACCTTTCAGCGAGTTTAGGGTAACGGCGGCGGGACTGGTGCTGGATGCGTTCGCGGGGGTGAACCCCACTCCGGCGATAGCTCCTTCCGGTGCCCCGCTCACCGAGAGCGTCTGCAGCGACAGACCCAGATCCTTCAGCCGATCGCGATCCGCTTCCACAATGGCGACTTCCACCAGGACCTCGGCCTTGCCGTGATCGAGGCTGTGGATCAGCTTTTCGGCGGCCTCCACTTTCGACGGCGCATCGGCGACGATGATCGCGTTCGCGTCCGGGTTATCGACCACCTTCTGCATTCCCAGGACCGACTTCAACACCGCCACGATCTGGTTGCGGTCCGTGGGCTTCACCGGATTATCGAGGTAGATCGTCTTCACCATCAGGTCGTCGAATTCCCGGTGGTTCTGCGCGTTGTCTGGAATAACCAGGATCGTGTTGGGGGTAATCGGCTTCCAAAAGGTCCGCGTCTGGTAGCCCGCAATGCGCAACGCGTCCTCGAGTTTGATGTTGGTGAGATCGAGCGAAATCGGCTTGGGCTGAAATCCCTCTACAAAAGCCACGTTCAGGTCGCCGAGCTTGGTCAGGGTCTCGAACACCTTCTTACTGTCGGCGGAGATGCGGATGTGGGCGATCGGTTCTGGCGAAAACGGCTTGAGCTGCAGGGTGGGGCTCGATGGGACCTCCTCGGTCTTCATCGCCTGCTTTAATTCCTTCTCGTGCTCCTTCTTCGCGGCAGCTTGCTTCGCCAGGACCCTGGCAAGTTCCTGGCGGGCGGCGTCGTTGGACGGATCGATGGCGGCGGCCTTATCAAATTCCCCGGCTGCCTGATCGAGCCGGCCCGCTTCGAGGAACCGGCGTCCCTGCTTCAGGTGGAAGAAAGAAGCCGCATCTCGCGCCTTCTTCTCGGCGATCAGGTAGCGGGCATCGTCAGGATGCTGCTTTACGGCCTTCTCATAGTCGACGAGGGCCGTATCGTAGTCCTTGCGCAATTCGGCCTTTTCGCCATCATGGTAAGCGCTGGTGGCCCCGCCGCAGCCCACACAAATCACTGCCAGCATTCCCCCCAGGTACAGCCGCGTATCTTTCACGTCCACCTCTCCTCACGCCGGCACAGTTGGCTCGTGCCTCCACGCGTGGCTGGCTACCGCACCAATCCGGCGACCGAGCCCCCCAACCGATGTTCTCATTGTCGCAAACGGCACCCCCAAAAGCAAGCCCCCCAGGGTATAGGGGGCGCTCCCCGCGTTAGACGCACGAGAACGTCCAGAGGTGGTACGAGATGAAGGCAGAAATCAGAAAGCAGAAAATCAGAAAAGCGTAGTGGCGAGTGGCGAAGAACGTCACTCCTCACCGGCTTTTTCTGATTTCTACTTTCCAATTTCTGATTTCCACTGGGGGCTGCCGACGGAACTGAACACGTAGAACGGATAGAGCTCCCGAAAGATTCCCTCCACTTGGCGCGCGAAGTTCGGGGTGGCCAGGCCACGGGCATTGGGCAGGAAGACCTTGCGCACGATCCAGGCCTGAAGCGTCTGCCAATCCTCATCCCGACGGGGCAAGCCGGGATGCTGGACCCAGTCGCTCTTTTCCGTGCGGTGCCAGTAGGTCTCGTAGCGTTTCTTGCGCACGATATCATCCAGCAGGCGTCGGAACAACTCGCCGTGAGTCCGCTGCCGGGGGCGGAAAACCGTTTCCAGGGCGCCTTTCGACTTCTTGTCGCCGGCGTATATGGAGAAGCCCACGGTGACGCACTCGGCATTCAGGCCCACGTAGAGCCGCCCGGCGTAGCCGCGCTCGTGCCGGCCGTCGTAGACATAGAGGTAGAAATTCGGCTTGTAGGGACTCTTGTCCTTGCTGAAGCGGATGTCGCGGTTGATGCGCGAGAAGTTGCCGTTGGTCTTGCCGCCGGTCTCAAAGTGCGGGTTCAGCTCCAGCAGCGACGGCGCCATCGACCGCAACAGGCCGCGGAACGCTCCCACCACGTGCTCCTCGTAGCGCGGCCGATTCTGATCGAACCAGGGCTTGTTGTTGTTTTGGGCAAGGTCGCGAAAAAAGCCAAAAGATTCGGCCGTGAAGCCAACGTATTCGTCACTCATATTCCGTCTCCGGTTATGCAAACGATGCTATGATCTCACAGGAATTGACGGCTCGAAATTCGAAACTCGAAACTCGCGGGTTAAACCCGAGTAGACCAAGCTTCGACTTTCGAGTTTCGAGTTTCGAGTTTCGAAGGGAGGAGCCGCCTTCCATGATCGTAACCACCACGTTTTCCGTCGAGGGCTACCGCGTCCGCGAATACAAGGGCGTCGTGCGCGGCATCACCGTGCGCTCGCCCACCATCTCTCAGGGCATTCTCGGCGGGCTCAAGAGCATCATCGGAGGCCGCATCGGCGCGTATACCCAGATGTGCGAACAGGCGCGCCAGCAAGCCTACGATCTGATGATCCAGCACGCCGAACAGGTCGGCGCCAACGCCATCGTCGGTCTCCACTACGACGCCTCCGACGTCGTGGATCGCGAGTCTGCTACCGAGGTCCTGTGCTACGGAACGGCCGTCGTCATCGAGGCGGCGCGAGGGTGAGAATGGTGAGTGGTGAATTGTGAATAATGAATTCTGAAACCAGAAACTTCGCTTTTCACAAATTCACTATTCACTATTCACCACTCACTATTGACGCCGCCTCGCGAGGATTTCGTAAACCGGCTTGTTGTCCGCGAACACCCGCCACTCTGCCACCTTGCCGTCACGAATCAGGGCCTTCCAAGCCGCGGGCGCCCGCCAAGCCACGCCGTCGATCGTCCCGCCCGCCTCGCCCACCGCTAAGACCACGCGCTTTTCCGCCATCACATGGTCGGTGTGAATCCAGTAGTCCGGACACATCGCGAAGTAGCCTCGCCATCCGGCCTCCATGGTTGCCGCGCTGTGCGCCCGATTCCCCACTGAGTCGACGAAGACGTGATCGGCTGTCATCAGCACCGCCAGGGCTTCCGCGTCGTGTGCATTGACCGCAGTTACGAATTGCGTGAAAACATCGGCCGAGTCCATTTTGATGGTCTCCAGTGCGCGGCGCTTCGTTTGCTCGTCACTTGTCACTCGTCACTTCTCACTTGTCGGTTGTCACTCGTCACTTGTCACTGGTCGATTCGCTTGATCGGTATATTCCGCCCGCCCGCGTGCAAAACCATCCTTGTTACACGGCCCTGGCTGTCCATTTCGAAGGTAAGAACATCGTCCGACGTCTTGGAGAAGAAATCCTTCTGGCTCTCGGGAAAGATCGCTTCCTTCGGCTCATCGTTCTCCTGCAGCGAGAGGTGATTGCCTTCGCGCCGGACGGTTTCGATCAGATTGGGCGGCTCGCCATATTGTCCGGCGTAGCGATCGAGCAGCTTGGGATCGACGGCGACCTCATGATGCTGCGGCAGCGGCGGGCGCGGGGGCAGTTCGTTATAGGGCGTAAAGCCCTCCCACTCGATGGGCGTATAAGTGTTTTTGAGCACGGTCTCCAATAGTTCCTTGTAGATCCCCTCGCCATTCGAGCTGTTGGTCATGATCAGCAGGCCCGTCTTCGGCCCATCGAAGCAGACGGCGTAGTTGCGAAAGCCATCGGCATGGCCTTCCTTGAAGAACGCCTTGCCGAACGGAGTCCAGTACAAGCCCCAGCCCAGTCCGTAGCTGAGGCGGATGGACTTGTTCGCGTCCGTGGTCTCGGTGGAGAGCGTCGGAAACTCGTGCTTCCACGGGATCGCAATCTGCGGGCTCAGCATCAACTCCCGGGTTTGGGGACCGAGGCACTTGCCTTGCATCACCGCTTCCAGGAAGCGCGCAAAATCGGCGAGCGTGGTTTGCATCGAACCCGCGGCGTCGGCCCTCAGATGCCGCTCGGGACCGAGCGACCGGCCGTACTCGTCGTACCCGTTGGCGTAGTCGCGTTCGAACCGGTCCTGCCACACCATGCTGCTGCGGGTCATCGCCAACGGCTGAAAGATGCGCGCGCGCATCAGCTCTTCGAGCGGCTTGCCGGTGACGGTCTCCACCACCAGTTGCAGCAGCTCCATCCCTTCGCCGGAATAGGCGTAACGCGTGCCGGGCTCGAAATTGATATTCAGCTTGTGATCGTCATTAATCCAGCGGAAATTGGGGAACCCGGCGGTATGGCTCAGCAGCATCCGGGCCGTGATGCGCTGAGTGCGCGGGTCGCCGGCCAGGTCCGCGTACTGCGGGTATTCCGGCAGCGGCTTGGGCAAATACTGGTAGACCGGCCTATCGAGGTCGAGGACTTTTTCGTCGACGAGCTGCATCACCATGGTGGCAAACGCCACCTTCGTAAACGAAGCCGCCGTCGTTACCGAATCCACCGTCAGTGGCAGATTCTTCTCCTTGTCGCGCACGCCGTACGCCTTGAGGTAGGCAACCTTCCCGTCGTTGAACACCGCCAGGCCCACGCCCGTCACTTCCGCCGCTTTCATCAGGCGCGTCACAGTAGCGTCAATTTCAACGGGCTGGATGTTGCTGCCGTCGAGACGCCTCACTGCCTTTTGTTGCCCTGCCAGCGAAAGCGCGGCGGCTAGAACCGTCATACCCAGTACGAATAGTTTTGCTCTCATCGCCACCCCAGAGTCAAGATACGCAAAATCGCTCGGGTCAGGTTCAATTATTGAGGAGAGGAGATGATGTGCCCCGGCTGGCCGCCGCAGGCTATTCACCACCGGCGTTGGCACGTCGCCCTGACGCATGGGGAGCGAAGCCGCCGGACGCCAAGCGGTCCTGCTCGTCCTGAGCCGAGATTCCGTCACTTGGTTGACGAACTGGCCCACTTTTCCCATAGGTCGGGAGCGGCCAACATCTTGATGTAGACCCCGCCCACTACCGATCGAGCTTGGAATCCGGCTTGTTTACCGTCGTTCGTCCAGTACCAGTCGGTGAGCGGCACCCGGCTAGGCGAATCGCTTAGCCAGTTGTAGATGGGCAAGAGCAGCTTTTGGAAATCTGCCGGCGAGTCCGCCAGCGTGGCTGTCCAAAGCTCCCAGTCGAGCTTGGTGTAGGCCTTGCGGTTGTCAAGCGGCAAGCCGAAGCGATCGAGCCTGCTCTCGTAGAACTTGACCTCCTGCTCGGCCAAAGTGTCCGGAAAGAGCTTGTAACCGAGCAACCTGTCCCACACCAGGTTGTACTTCTCGCTCCAGGTTCCCGGCTTATCAAAGGCCAGGCGAAAGTGATCGCCGTCGGCTGCCATCTTCAACCACTGCCCGGCAAAGTCTTGTGCGGTCTTGCTGTAATTGGCAGCCTCCTCGTTCTTGCCCAGCATTTTCGCGAGCTCGGCATAGCCAGCCAGAGCTTCGATAGCCTTGAGCGAGAGATTAGCGTTGTGTGCCAGGTGACCGGCAAAGTCGTCGGTGCAAAGTTGATTCGCGGGGTCCAGCCCTTCTTTCCTGAGGTATTCAGCCCACTGCGCGAGCAGGGGCCAGTACTTCTGGGCGAAACCGGCGTTGCCTTCCGCCTTGGCGAGCGCCGCCACCAGGATCAGCATGTTGCCACTCTCTTCCACTGGCATCTGATCCTCTTCGGTCCGCTCCCTGCCCCCGTAGACCTGCCCATCCGCCAGGGGATAAGTCCCGAGATCGTGGGGGGCAAAGGGAAAATGCCAGCGCCCGGATTGGGCATATTCCAGCACCGGGATAAGTTGCGCCTCCAGTAATTTGGGGTTCATCAGCAACAGAAGTGGGGCTCCGGGATAGATCACGTCCACGGTGGCAATACACCCGTTACTGAAGTTCTCCTTGGGGAAGAAGAAGGGCTCGCCATCCGGACCGGCCACCAGCTTGTTGGCCGCCAGGCTTTGACGGTAGGCCAACGAGGCAAGGCGCGCGTACTCTTCCCCGCCCTGCTTCGTGAGATCGGCCGTGAGATCATCGTCGAACCTGTGGCAGCGCTCCTTGAGGGACGCGTAGTCCCTGGCCGCCCACTCGAGCAGATCCTTCGCCTGGGCACCATTGCGCCGCCAATAGCCGCGCAGGCGCTGATCCATGTACTCGATGGACCAGATGTCGTCATAAGCCAGGATCACGTAACGCTCGACCGGCTGCGATGCCACCTCACCAAGTTGCATGGAGACGGCCATCACCGGCAACCCGTCACTAACGGCGCGCGGCTGCTTTGCGTCGTCCGTTGGTGGCAGTGAGCCGTCCGAAACAAAGCTCTGGCGAGAAGCATGGTGACCGGCAATCACCTCACCCGGCGCAAAACTTTCGGGCGCCGCTACGTAGGCGTAGCCCCAGTCGATGCGAAGGTTATCGCCCCTTCGGTCCAGCACCTGTTGACCACCCTTCGCTCCAATCCGCATCACCTTGAGCCCGGGGGCTTCCTCGCGCCGCCAGACCACTGCTTCGTCCGGCGTGTTCACGGCCAGTTCGGCCGAAGCGTCAAAGTAGATCGCGGCGTCGTGCGGTTTGCCATCCGTGGAGTGCATCTGCCAGGTAAGGTAGGTCGCGGGCCGCGACATCAGGTCGAGGTCACCAGGCAGCATCGGCGTCATAAAGGTAAGCGTCACGTGGATCCCGCCGCCCTCGAAATCGTAGACAGTTCGGGTGGGCCACACGGTAACGCCCACCTGATTCAGCGCCGGCACGCTCTCCGGTTCGTCGCCCATCACCCGGTAGCTCTTCCCATCCACCCGTACCAGACTGGTGAGGGACTGCTTGGCACCCGTCCAGTGGCGCGTGGTATCGCCGGTGAGGCGGTCGGCAAACGACCAGATGCTGAAGTAGGGATCGCAAGTTACCAGCGGAATAGCGGGCGGACGAAAGCCCTGGTCTGGCACTCCACGAGCCACGCTGGTCAGCAGTATCCCCAGAAGCACCAACACCAAGCCCAAACGAAATGACCTAAACATGAGTCCTCCGCTGCCACTGGTGCGCGAAGCGCCTTGGAGCGGCTTGACGCCGCCTTCCGACTTCGTGGCGTCGTTCAGCCTGGCTTCGTCCTCTTGCCGGAAAGCGTTAATTCCTCGTACTGGTCGCTGCCCTCGCCGCATTCCAAGGCGGCGTCGAGCCGCCGCACTCCAAGGTGGGCTCCGCCCGCATGAAAGACGCCTGCCTACTGCTTTCTGCCTACTGCTTTCTGCCTACTGCTTTCTGCCTTCTGCCGTCTGCCCTACTGCCTACCGCCTTCTGCTTCCCGCCTACCGTTCCTCACGGCGCTTCCCAGTCGAGCGCGTAGATTTCTTGGCTGGCCGTGTCGCGCAGCATCAGCGGGGAATCATCGGGAGCGAGGCCGTGCCACTCGCCCAACAGGCCCAAGGCCAGCCGCACTTCCTTCAGGCTCATGACTTTCTCCGTCTGGCGATCATCAAGCCTGACGCGAAAGATGCCAAAAGTGTTGTCAGGGGGCTCGGCAAACAGGAAAAAGACAGACTTGGAATCGTGTGACCATTCCGGCCACCCAATATTAATGCTGCGTATGAGTTCAGCCGTCCGGTGAGTGGTTAGATCGAAGAGCATGAGGCGGTCAGCCTCTCGGTTGAGACTGACCACATACCGTCCGTCAGGCGAGACGCGCGGTGACCACAGGCCCGCGGAACCGGGCAGAAGAGAAGCTTGGTGCGTCCTCAAATCCAACCAGTGAATGCCCGTGATGGCGGCTTCGCTTACGAATGAGTCGCCGTAGATCAGGGAGTTTCCATCCGGCAGCCAACCCGGATCGGTTCGGTTAGGTTCCTGCGGTACCGCCGCTTGCGGAGTTCCCCCGTCTGCCGAAATAACGTAGATTCCCCAGGGTTGCCCAGGCTCTGCGCCCGCGAAGGCGATCTGTTTGCTATCCGGCGACCACCGAGGCACAGCGCTAACCATCGGAGGAAAAGTGAGCTGAAGCCGCTCCGTACCGTCAACCTTGCTCCGCCACAGCGTGTTTCCGGGATAAGCAATGTACGCGGCCCACTGGCCATCCCTGGAGACCCTGACCTGCTCCGCGGAGATCCCCGAGAGATACGGAACATTTTGCTGCAGCTTGGCGTCGTAGCGCACCAGTTCGCCGCGCGGCTGGTCGCCCACTACGTAGAGCCGCTTGCCGTCCCGGCTCGGCAGCGGCGCCCAGTAGCTCAAAGGACCTGTGGTTAGCTGAACAGGCTCGAAGTCTCGTTGGCGGAGGAGAGACGACTTCCGGCGGAGCGCCCATATGTCGGTCCGATTGTTGCGATCGGATTGAAAAAGGAAGTACCTTCCATCGGGCGTCCAATTGCCGCAGCACTCAGCCGCCGGACTGTTCCACCCGGGTAGAAGGGGGTGCGGGTTCTTCCCATCGATGGAAGCCTCCCACAAGGAACGTGCTCCCGTGGATGGATCAGCGACGGTGAACCGTATCCGGTCACCGTCGGGAGAAATGCGCGGCCACCAAGTGTGGCCGGCCGCCGTCAGCAGCTTGTGGGCTTCGCTTCCGTCACTTCGGGCAACGTACAGGTCCGAGTCGGTGGCATAGAGGATCCGTTGGCCGTCCGTGAGCCACGCAACGTCCTGGACGCGGAGATCTCCCACCCGTCGAGGCGATCCGCCGGGCAGGGGAACAACCCAAAGAGTCTCCAAAAGACTCATGGAGGGAATCAAAGTCCCGGCGAGCATTTCCGACCCGCTGGGTGAGATGTCAAAGAGACCGGCGTTCTGAAGCGGTGTGGTTACCGGAACCACTTCCCCGCCCGACGCAGAGACCTGCGCAACACTACTGGGATTCGACTCGTAGAAATAGACCCGAGAGCCGTCCGCCAGCAAAGGCGAGGGGATAAAATCTGTCGACCAAGGAGACTTCCGACGCCCATCGTGCGTGAGAGGCGTGTACGCCAACACCCTCGGCGGTGGCAATGGACGATTCAGGACATAAGCCAAGACCGCGGCGGCAACCACGACGGCGGCACTCAACGCTACGGTCCACGTACGCCCTGGGCGACGAACTTTCGCGCGTGGCCCCGCCTCGGCCCCGGTCCCCGTAGCGGTCGCGCGCGTCCGCCCCGATTGCGTATCCCGTTTCAGGCGCTTCAGGTCAGCGCGAAATTCCGCGGCGCTCTGGCAGCGCACCTCGCGGTCCTTCTCCAGAGCCTTGTCGATAATCTCCTCGAGTTTCGCGGGCAACTGCGGATTTAATTGGAGGGGCGACGCAGGCGACTGGTGGAGAATTCCGTCGAAAATGGCCGCCGTGGTGCTGCCCGGGAAGGCTTGCCGCCCAGTCGCCATTTCGTAGAGCACGACGCCCAGGCTGAAGAGGTCGGTACGCGCGTCGAGTTCCTTGCCCAGCGCCTGTTCTGGCGACATGTAGGCTATGGTCCCCATCGCCGTCCCCGGGCTGGTCAACTGTTCTGCGGCGCCGAGCGTCGGGATCGTCGTCGCGCCGGCGGCCTCCGCCGGCAAATGTCGCGGGGAGAGCTTGGCCAATCCAAAATCCAGAATCTTGGCTTGCCCGCGCTCGGTCACAAAGATGTTCGCGGGCTTGATGTCGCGATGGACGATGCCCTTGGCGTGCGCCGCGTCCAGCGCGTCGGCAAGCTGGATGCCCAGTTCCAGTAGCTCGTCGAAAGGTAGGGGCGCCCCTCGTGGACGCCCTTGGGCGGGCACAAGAGCCTGCCCTGAACGCAGTGAAGTGCCCGCCCCTGCCTCAATGCGGTGCTTCAGCGTCTGCCCCTCCAGCAATTCCATGACGATGAACGGCTGGCCTTCGTGCTCGTCGACGTCGTAGATGGTGCAGATGTTGGGGTGATTGAGGGCGGAAGCGGCCTGGGCCTCGCGCTGGAAGCGTTGCAAGGCCTGATGGTCCTTGGACATTTCTTCCGGCAGGAACTTGAGGGCAACGAAGCGGTGGAGCTTGGTGTCCTCGGCCTTATAGACCACACCCATTCCGCCGCCGCCAAGCTTTTCCAGGATGCGGTAATGCGAAACCGTGATTCCAATCATGATATTGGGAGGTTCCCTGAGAACCAAACCATCATAGCACAGCCGGTTGAACGCATGTCCACAAAGTCGGCAGCTCTCGAAAGCCTCCCCGGTCCCCTGTTTTCCGAGCGCCGTCCTTGGTGCCGCACAAAGGATTAAGACCTTCAACATAGCGCGGCAGAGCCGCGACCAAAAAAAACGTCTCAACACGGAGGC
>Ga0335078_10014302_pt1 | contig 11772 bp, 11 predicted proteins | sample Lox_Sample_32_FD_206711 | JGI IMG/M metagenome (GOLD analysis project Ga0335078, IMG submission 206711) | Soil microbial communities from Loxahatchee National Wildlife Refuge, Florida, United States - Lox_Sample_3.2 | ecosystem: Environmental > Terrestrial > Soil > Wetlands | place: USA...
AAAGCCAGCAGGAACATTGCTCCCGCCAGCGGGATAAACGTCACCAGCGTGAGAATCGAGCTGTCCAAAGCCGTGCTCATCGGGCTCCCACCCAGACCATGTAAGCGATCACCGCTGCGGCCCCCGCCGCCACCCACCCCGCATAGGATCTGATATTGCCGGACTGCATGTGCCGGGCCGCGTCCGAGACGTGCTGCGCCCCATCTGCGCTATTATCCAGCGTCGCGTCGATTACATCCCGGTCAATGCCCTGCCATAGCAGCTTCGTTGAGCCATCGATCAATGGCTTGACGAACAAGATCGCATACAGTTCATCCACGTAATACTTATGGAGTACTGCTTCATAGAAGCCGTTGAGAGCGCGCGCAATTTTTTGTGGCAGTTCCGGGCGCCGCTGATACAGAAACCAGGCCAGACCCAATCCGCCGAAAGCCGCCACGATCGAAATACTGGTCAGCAAACCCTCTGAAACGCCAGGCTCCTCGCGCGTCGCAGCCGCGTTTTCCATCACTGGCGATCCCGAATGTAGGGCCGGAGACAGAAAGTTGTCGAAGCGCACGCTGCCAACCCATCCTCCGCATACCGAGAGCACCGCCAGAATCACCAGCGGCACGAGCATTACCGTCGGGCTTTCGTGAATGTGCTTGTGTGGCGCGGGCACTCCTGTCCGCGCATCGTCGGCATGATTCGAGTGTTCTTCCCCGCGATATTCCCCAAAGAAAGTCAGAAACCACTGCCGGAACATGTAGAACGAAGTCAGAAAAGCCGTGAACACCCCAATCGCCCAATACACCCAGCTTCCATAAGGACTGGTGAAGGCCTGAAACAAAATCGCGTCCTTGCTGAAGAACCCGGCGAACGGCGGGAAGCCGGCAATGGCGAAGGTCGCCGCCGTCATCGTCCAGAATGTCCAGGGAATTTTCGTTCTCAGTCCGCCCATCTTGCGCATGTCCTGCTCGCCGCCCACGGCATGAATCACCGAACCGGCGGCCAGGAACAATAGTCCCTTAAAAAAGGCATGCGTCATCAGATGGAAGATTCCCATGGAGAACGCGCCCACTCCGCAAGCCATGAACATGTAGCCCAGCTGCGAGATGGTCGAATAGGCCAGCACCTTCTTGATATCGGTCTGGCAAACGCCAATCGTCGCGGCGAAAAGAGCGGTCAAAGTGCCAACGATAGCCACCACCATCATCGCCAGCGGCGCCCGTTCAAAAATTGCATGGGACCGCGAAACCATGTAAACCCCGGCCGTAACCATGGTGGCCGCATGAATCAGAGCCGAGACTGGCGTGGGGCCCTCCATCGCGTCAGGCAGCCAGACATAGAGCGGAAGCTGCGCCGACTTGCCCGCTGCGCCCACCATCAGCAGCAGTCCAATCGAAGTCAGCAGGCCGGTCCCGGATTCGACGCCCCTCTGCGCAACGTTCAGAAATACCTGCCCAAAATTCAGCGAGCCAAAATGTTGAATCATCAGGAACAGCGCAATCAGGAATCCAAAGTCGCCAATGCGGTTGACGATGAATGCCTTTTTTCCCGCGGCTGCCGCCGAATCCTTGGTGAACCAGAAACCGATCAGCAGATACGACGCCAGACCCACGCCTTCCCACCCAATAAACATCAGCAGGTAATTGCTGGCCAGCACCAGCGTGAGCATGAAGAACATGAACAGGTTCAGGTAGGCAAAGAAGCGATAGAACCCGCCCTCTTCCCACATATACCCGACCGAATAAATATGAATGAGAAATCCGACCCCGGTCACCACCAGCAACATGACCAGCGAAAGCTGGTCGAGATAAAAAGCGAAATCAGCCTGGAATCCGCCCGCCCGGATCCAGGTGGCCAGCGTCTCCACATGGGGAATATTCAGCGCTGAGAACTGGGCTGCGACCCACACCGCCATAGCGAAGGCCGCGCCGCAAAATCCCAAAGCGATCGCCGATACGGTCTGTCGCGAAAAGCGCTTTCCAAGCAGGCCATTGATGGCGGCGCCGGCCAGCGGGAGCAGCGGGATCAGGCAAAGGTGAAGGTTCGGCGTCATAGCTTGAGCAGGTTTACCTGGTCCACGTTCAGAGTTTCACGGGTGCGAAACACAGCGATAATTACCGCCAGTCCTACTGCCGCCTCAGCCGCAGCCACTACCATCACGAAGAACACGAAAACCTGTCCGCTGAGCGCATGCCACTCCGCCGCGAACGCGACAAACGAGAGATTCACGCCGTTCAGCATCAGCTCGATGGACATGAAAATCGTAATGATATTGCGCTTGATCAGGAATCCGGTCACGCCGCAGGCAAACAGGATTCCCCCGAGAACCAGATAATAAGAAAGAGGCACCATTCAGCCATGCCTCCTTTTCTCTTGCGCGGATTCCTGCGGGGAGGCGAGCACCACCGCGCCCATGATGGCAATCAAAACCAGAACCGAAGTGACTTCAAACGGCAGCAGGTAATCGTGGAAGAGCAGCCATCCGATCGTTTTGGGCGGCCCCGGAAGCGCTCCCACCGCCACCGAACGCGTCCCCGACTGCACCAACACCCAGGCAATCAGCAAGCTGCCGATCAGCACTCCCGGAATTCCGAACAACAAGGCGACCTGGCTGCCTCGGGTGCGCTCTTCCTCGCCGGCATTCAGCAGCATGATGACAAAAACAAATAAAACCATCACCGCCCCAGCGTAGACGATGACCTGCACCGCAGCCACGAACTCCGCGCCCAATAGCAAGAATTCGACCGCCAGCGATCCCATGACCACCACCAGCGACAAGGCGCTGTTAATGGGATGCCGCTGCACCAGCAGGTTGACCGCGCCCGCCACGCAGATAATCCCAAACACCGAAAATATGATCAGATGCAGCATCGAACTGAGAGCCGAAAACCGACAACCGGGAACTGCTTTTATGACCCGACCGCAACCACCAGTGCCGTGATAACCAGATTGGCAATCGCCAGCGGCAGCAAAAACTTCCAGCCAAACGCCATCAGTTGGTCGTAACGGAATCGCGGCAGCGTTCCCCGTACCCATATGTAAAGGAACAAGAAACAAAATACTTTGAGGCCGAACCAGAAAAGCGGTAAATCCTGCAACCAGGCAGGACCGTACGGCAGCCCCTTCCATCCTCCCAGGAATAGAATCGTGGCCAGGCACGCTACCGTGATCATGTTGGCGTATTCGGCCATGAAAAACATGGCAAATTTCATGGCGCTGTATTCGGTGTGATATCCGGCCACCAACTCCGTCTCCGCTTCCGGCAAATCAAACGGAACCCGGTTGGTTTCCGCGTATGCGGCCATCAGATAAATAAAGAAAGCCACGAACTGCCCCTGAAAAATATTCCAACGCGGAATGAATCCCCAAAACGTTCCCGCCTGAGCATCCACAATTTCACGCAAGCTGAAGCTGCCTGCCAGAATGAGAACGCCGACGAGAGAAAGACCGAGGGCAATCTCATAGCTCACCATCTGGGCGCTTGCCCGCAGTCCGCCGAGCAGGGAATACTTGCTGTTGGAAGACCATCCGGCCAGGGCCACGCCATACACCCCCAGCGAGGTCACTCCCAGAATGATCAGGAGTCCGATGTTGAGGTCGGTGATCTGCAGCGGCGTGTGAATGCTGCCGATCGTGACCCAATTGCCGATAGGAATCACCGAAATCGACGTAAGCGCGCAAACCAGCGCGATCATCGGAGCCGCGATATACAGTGGTTTGTACACATGCGGCGGCGTCAGGTCTTCTTTGAAGATGAACTTCACCCCGTCGGCCAGCGGCTGCAGCAATCCAAAAGGCCCGACCCGCGTAGGTCCCCAACGATTTTGAATATGGCCAACCACCTTGCGCTCGAGCCAGACCGTGTAAGCGACCGCCGTAAGTAAAATGCCCATGGCGATCACGATCTTGACGATCGATATCAGGATGAAGGTTTCAGCGTTCAAAATTTGGCCTTGCACTTGTTCTGGTGGTTCAGTCTGCTGCGACTTCGGTTTCTGCCTGTGGGTGATGGTTTTCCATGACTGAGTTCAACGCGCGCGAATAACGTCCCAGGCTTCCAGAGCTGAACAGGTCATCGTTGGCCGGAACGATCAACGCCGGATCCTGTGCTCCGGTTCCGCCGCCGGCTAGAGTCGTGTGCTGATCGTTGCCGGCAAGCAGGTTCATCCGCGAGACATCGTATCCCGGCACAAGGCGCTGAATCTCATCCAGAATGGCCATGGGGTCAAACGGGCTCATCTTGAGTTCCAGTCCGTGCGCCTCCAGCCACACCGCGTGCCGGTCCGCCTCACCCGACTGCGCGCCGCGCGACTGTCCCATGTCCGCTCGCTCCCCATGCCCAAACGGCACCAGCTTGCGCACGTCAGCTCCCATGGCGTCGGCGATGCGCACGATCATCTCGTAGTCCGACTTCGTCCCTGTCACTTCGCCCGCCTTTTTCAAAATCTGCAGGTCGCCGCAGGTGTTCGTAAATGTTCCGGACTTCTCGTAGGCATTGGCTGCGGGAAGCACGACATCCGCGATGGCAGCGGTTTCCGTCAGGAACATCTCCTGCACAACCACAAAGCTTTGCGAAAACGCGAAGGGGTCGATGCCGAATTGCTCCACCGGATTCGCGCCCACCACATACAAAGCCCCGAGTTCACCAGCTTTCGCCGCGTCTGCCATCTGCGGCAGAGTCAGCCCGGAAGCCTGAGGAACGCCGCCCCATTCCTCGTGAAACCGGCCCCGATCAGCGACTGCCTGGTAGCCGGGAAGCAGGTCGGGATAGAGCCCCATATCGGCGGCTCCGCGCGAATTGGCGTAATCCGCCAGGCAAACAAGCTTCGCTCCGGGAATCGCCGATCCGAACTTCACCAGCGGAGCGATCTCCGCGCCTCGAACCTCAGATCCGAAAATGATCACCAGATTCTGCTCGCCGCGCAGCTTATCCCGCAGGGCCAGCCATGCATCACCGCCCATCTTCTCGCTGCTAATGGCGCTCGCGGCAGCATCGTTTCCGGCGAGAAATGACACCAGCTTGCCCTCGCTGCCGGCCGGAATCTGCGCAAAGCTCGTCGCCTGCCGCCGCAACTTGATAGGCTGCGAATTAACGACGTACAGCCGCGCCCGATGCAGCCGCACGTTGTTGCGAATCTGCCACGCCAGCAGCGGGTGCTGCTCCGTCGGGTTGTTGCCGATCAGCAGAATCGCCGGCGCGTTAAACACCTCGCGCATGCTCGCCGTCGCTTCGGGTTTGCCCGCCAGCGCAGCGGCAAAGGCAGGGAAGTCGGCGGTGCGATGATGATCGATGTTGTTGGTTCCCAGCACCGTGCGCGCAAACTTCTGCAGCAGATAATTTTCTTCGTTGGTAGTGCGCGTCGAGCCCACAACTCCGATCGCCTGCCCACCTCGCTTGTCACAAATCTCGCGGAAGCGTTTGCCAACCAACTCGAAGGCCTCCTCCCAGGTGGCGGGCGTAAGCTGCCCATTCTTGCGAACCAGGGGCTCCGTAATGCGCTCCTCGCTGTTGGCGAAGTCGAAAGCGTAACGCCCCTTCATGCACAGAAAATCGCCGTTGATGCCGCTCTTGTCGCGGTTGTCTCCGCGCACAATTTCCATGCCAGTGTCGGAGCGGCGCACTCCCAGCGTGGTTTTGCAGCCGTCGGCGCAGTGCGTGCAAGTGGTGCCCACGTGCTTCATCTCCCAGGGCCGCGTCTTGTAGCGATACGCGCCGGAAGTCAGCGCACCCACCGGGCAAATGTCAATGCACATGCCGCACTCTTCGCATTCCAGATGATCTTCTTTATTCGGCGCGATGATGGAACTCACGCCGCGGTTCTGCACTCCAAGCGCCCAGACATCCATGCCTTCACCGCACACCCGCACGCAGCGATAGCACAGAATGCAACGCGGCCGGTCGAAATAAACCACCGGCGACCACTGCTGCTCCTCGCGGTGATTCTTAATGTCAATAAACTTGGATTCCGCGGCGCCGTAGGAGAAAGTCATATCCTGCAGTTCGCACTCGCCGCCGGCATCGCACACCGGACAATCGAGCGGATGATTGCCGAGCAGCAGTTCGACCATCCCCTTGCGAGCCTGCCGAATCTCATCGCTCTCGGTCGTCACCGCCATACCCTCACTGACCACGGTCGTGCAGGCGGTCTGCAACTTAGGCATCTTCTCGATCTTCACCAGGCACATGCGGCACGCGCCCTGCAGCGAGAGATTGGGGTAATAACAGAACGAGGGCACTTCGATGCCCACGCTCTTGCAGGCCTCAATCAGCAGCGTCCCCGCCGGGGCTGTGACCTTCTTGCCGTCCACCGAGATGTTCACGTCAGGCATGATGAATTTGGTAATTGTGTAATCGGGCAATTTTGTAAGTTGCCATCAACGAGCTCCCCGTCCCGTACGCTTTGACGCTGTGAAGATTACCCGATTACAAAATTACAAAATCATTTTCTACGCCATTACCGGCTCGCCCACGCCCGCCTTCTCAAACGGGCACGGCTTGCCGTCCAGATGATGTTCAAACTCTTTTCGAAACTTCTTCACAATCGAAATGGTCGGCAGCGCCGCGGCGTCGCCCAGCGGGCAAAAGGTGCGTCCCAGCATGTTTTCCGAAAGATACTGAATGTTGTCGATGTCTTTTTTCACTCCGCCGCCCGAGTGGAAGCGGATCAACGTCTTCTTCAGCCAATCTGTCCCCTCACGGCACGGGATGCACCATCCACAGCTCTCGTGCTGGTAAAACTTCATAATCCGCAGTGCAAACTTCACCATGCAGGTGGAGTCATCCACCGCCACCAGGCCGCCCGATCCCAGCATCGAGCCCGCCTTGGCCAGAGAATCGAAATCCATGGGAATATCGATCTCGCCCGCGGTCAGAAGCGGACAGCTCGAGCCGCCCGGAACCACAGCCTTCAGCGCCCGCCCATCGGGAATCCCACCGCCCACCTCATAAATCATCTTCTTCAGGTTGTAACCCATGGGCAGCTCATAGACTCCGGGACGATTCAAGTGCCCACTCAAGCAGAACAGCCGCGTCCCGCCATTCTTGGGCGTCCCCAGTTTGGCGAACCAATCCGAACCGCCGAGCAGGATGTGCGGCACGCTGGCCAGCGTCTCCGCATTGTTAATGACCGTGGGACCGCCCCACAGCCCGACCACAGCCGGAAACGGCGGGCGAATGCGCGGAATCCCGCGCTTGCCCTCGAGCGATTCCATCAGCGCCGATTCCTCGCCCACTTCGTAAGCTCCAGCCCCGCCATGCCAGTACACATCGAAATCGTAGCCGCTGCCGAAAATGTTCTTGCCCAGAAATCCCTTGGTATACGCGTCCTTGATCGCCGTCTGCACGATTTCGAGCAAATACCGGTATTCACCGCGAACATAGATGTATCCCGCATGCGCGCCAACGGAAATTCCGGCGATTACCACACCTTCGATGACCGAATGCGGGTCGTGTTCGAAAATCAGCCGGTCTTTGCAGGTGCCCGGCTCGCTCTCATCCCCATTGCACAAGATGTATTTCGGCTTCACCGACTGCTTGGGAACGAACGACCACTTCATCCCGGTGTTGAATCCGGCCCCGCCGCGTCCGCGCAGCCCGGAATCTTTCACCTGGGTGATGATGTCATCCGGCTTCATCCCCAGCGCCTTCTGCACGGCCTTGTAGCCGTCGAGCTCCAGGTAGCGGTCAATATTGGCCGCACCTTTGCCAAAGCGCTTGGAGACGACCTTCACTTCGTCGGGATGGGAGACCAGAGAAGCCATCAATGTTGACTCATTGACTCATTGAAGCATTGAGCGAATGTGATTGACTCAATGATTCAATCTCTCAATGATTCAATCTCTCAATGATTCATTCCCTTCACCGCGTTCTCTTCTTGTACTCGTCCAGAACTTGATCCATCTTCTCCGGCGTCAGATTTTCATGAAAAGCATAGTTCACCTGCACCGCCGGCGCCCAGCTGCAGCCGCCGATGCATTCCACTTCTTCCAGCGAAAACAAACCGTCGGCGGTGGTTCCCTTGTGTCCAATCCCCAATTTGTCCTTGCAATGATCCAGAATTTCCTCGCCGCCGCGCAACAGGCAGGCGATATTGGTGCAGACCTGCACGTTGTATTTGCCGCGAGGCTTGGTGGTCAGCATCGAGTAATAGCTGATCACGTTGCGCACCTCGAGCTCGGTCAAATCCACGCGACCGGCAATTTCGGTGATGACCTCATCGCTGAGGTAACCCACTTCATCCTGCACATAAAGCAGGGTTGGGACGAGCACAGACCGTTTGGTCGGATAATGCGTCAGCATCTCCGCGAAACGCTGCTCGAATTGATCCGAAAACCTCATTGATGAATCACCCGCAGCACGAACATTTTGGTTCTATTGCGCAGCTCTTCCGGCGTGGCACAACAATTTACCAATTACAAAATTGCGCAATTGCAAATTCCTATCTGTCGATCTCTCCCAGCACAATATCAATACTCCCAATCGCCGCGACCACGTCCGCAATCAGCCTGCCTTCGCACATTTTGGGCAGCAGTTGCAGGTTCGCCAAACACGCCGCCCGCATATGCACCCGATAGGGTTTCGCCGTGCCATCGCTGACCACGTAATATCCCATCTCGCCGCGCGGCGATTCCACCGCCTGATACACCTCACCCGCCGGTACCGCAAAACCCTCCGTAATGATTTTGAAGTGATAGATGAGCGCTTCCATCTGCGTCTTCATCTTTTCCCGGTCGGGCAGCACCACTTTCGGTGCGTCCGCTTTGATCGCACCTTCTGGCATGCCGTCCAGCGCCTGCTGCACCATGGCAATCGACTCCCGCAACTCCTGCACCCGGCACACGTACCGCGCGAAAACGTCGCCCTCCTGAGCTACCGGCACTTTGAACTTAAAATTCTCGTAACCCGAGTACGGCATATCCCGGCGCAGATCGAAATCCACGCCGCTTCCACGCAGTGTCGGCCCGCTCGCGCCCAGAGCGATCGCATCTTCGGCGGTGATCCGTGCCACGCCCTTCGTCCGCATCGTCCAGATCGGATTGCCGGTCAGCAGGTTCTCGTATTCATCCACCTTGGAAGGGAAGCGGTTGGCGAACTCGCGCACCCGGTCAAAGAACCCGAGCGGCGGCTCCAGCGCCACTCCGCCGATGCGAAAATACGACGTCATCATGCGCTGCCCGCTCACCGCTTCGAACAGTCGCAGGATATCTTCGCGCTCCCGGAAGCAATAGAGAAACACCGTCAGCGCGCCAATATCCATGGCGTGCGTGCCCAGCCAGACCAGGTGTGAGTTGATGCGGGTGAGTTCGTTCATCAAAACCCGCAACCACTGCGCCTTGGGCGGAATTTCCAGACCCAGCAGCTTCTCTACTGCCAGCGCGTAGCACAGATTATTGGTCATCGGGCAGAGATAGTCGATGCGGTCGGTCAGCGGCACCACCTGCTGATAAAACTTGGCTTCGCAGATCTTCTCGATGCCGGTGTGCAGATATCCGATATCCGGCATGATGCGCACCACGGTCTCGCCGTCAATTTCCAGCAATACGCGCAGCACGCCGTGGGTCGACGGGTGTTGCGGCCCCATGTTCAGAATCATGGTGCGATCCTGCACGGGTTCGAGCACGGGTGTGGAGGACAGGTGCGCCATAGAATCTAGCGATAACCCTCCACCGGATAATCTTTGCGCAGCGGGTGGCCTTCCCAGTTTTCCGGCATCTGAATGCGGCGCAGATAGGGGTGGCCGCTGAAGCGAATGCCGAACAGATCGAACACCTCGCGCTCAAAATAATTTGCCGACGGCCAAACCGAGGTCACCGATTCCAAAGCCGGGCTATCGTTGTCCAGCCGCACTTTGAGGCGCACCCGCTCCTTCTTCGGGATCGAAAGCAGATGGTAGATGACTTCAAAGCGAGGCTCGGAAGGGTACCAGTCCACGCAGGTGACATCGGAGAGATAGTTGAACGGGCAACCCGGGTCGTCGCGCAACAGAGCGCAAGCCTCGCGAATGGCCGAGCGCTCGATGTAGATGCTCATCTCATCGCGGTCAAACTTGGCTCCCTCCACCGCGTTCGGGTTCCATCCCCGCAAGCGGACGATGGCCGGATGCTCCTTAAGCTGTTCAAGATCAACAATGGCGGGGGCGAGCGTCACCTATACCTCGCCTCTTCTGGAGGACACCGCACCCCAATCCAGGACGCCTTTTTTCCACACGTAGAAGAAGCCCACCAGCACGATGCCGATATACACCAGCATCTCCCAGAAACCGAACATCTTGAGCTGGCGCAGAATTACCGCCCAGGGATAGAGAAACACGGCTTCTACATCGAACAGAATAAACAGCATCGCCACCAGGTAGAACTTGACCGAGAAGCGCTCACGCGCGTCCCCCACCGGCGTCATCCCGCACTCGTAAGGGGACATTTTGGCCAGGGTTGGCTTGCGATAACCTATCAGCCAGGACAGCAGCACGATGACTGTAGCCAAACCGCCTGCTACGATGAGATGAATCAATAAAGGCAGGTAACGCGCGAAATAATTGTCCGGCATAAGGCAGCTATATATAATTCGCAGCCAAGAACTTGTTAAACATTCTAGAGTAGATTTCGCACTGACAAAGTGTCAAGCGAGCCTGGGGGAGGGATAGCACGAGGCACGAAGTTCCGCGAAGGCTTTCCTTTGTGCATTGCTGTGTCGTTTGTGGTAGATGCTTTGGAATCCGGGAAACCGACGAGTGAGCCCGCATGATTTTTGGCTTTAATACCGACATCAAGCACGAGGACACCATTTACCACGTGCAAAGCGAAGCCCGGGAGAACGAGCTCCTGCTTCAGACTCAGGTCTTCGTGCGCGGACGCTGCATTGGCAAGCGGGCGACCTCCTACGCGGATAAGGCTTCCGAGCACGGTTTCACCGACCAGCAGAAAGAGCACATCCTTCGCGACCAGCATCGGCTGGTGCTCGATTCCATCCGCGACGGCCGCCTGGCGGAAGTCTTCGACAAGCGCGACACGCCGGAAGCGCTCTCCGCTATTAAAGAACTTGATATTCAGTGGCTGAATTCCAACTCGGTTTATGCCGAGCGCCAGGTGACCATGTGTTTCCGGGTAACCGATGGAGGCGCGGGCGTGGAGGGTGCCAGGCTGACTGTGCGCTTCGCCCGTCCCGATGCCCTCCCTTTCTATACCCAGGTCCAGACCGACGCCAATGGCGACGCGGAAATGAAGATCGACGCCGACGAAGTCTCGCTGCCCGACTCGGCCATCCTGGTGCAGGCTAGCTACACCGGCCGCACCGCCACCCGCAAATTCCAGCTCCGCAAAGTCGAAGCCTAGCCCAACCGAGAGTGCCCCCGCCAGCGCGTTCTTTGCGCCAGGGTGGGAGGCAACTCCGCTGGCAGCCAAGCGGCGATAATATAAACTCGGGACAAAGGCTCCCCATCGGATGAAGCGATGTTGCTCGAAGTCAAGCGCGAGCCCAGCGCCAACGGCTGTACCCTCGGATCCCTTTTCGTCGACGGCAAGTTCGAGTGTTTCACTCTGGAAGATGTGGTGCGCCAAGTTCCCCTGCTGGCCGTCGAAAAATGGAAGGTGCCGGACGAGACCGCCATCCCCTCGGGCACTTACGAGTTGATCGTCGATCTGTCGGCGCATTTTCAGAAACTCCTTCCATTGCTCGTCAATGTCCCCGGATTCGAAGGCGTCCGCATTCATTCCGGCAATGTCGCTGCCGATACCGAAGGTTGTATTCTGGTAGGCAAGCGGCGCACCGCAAACGCAGTGCTGGCTTCG
>Ga0335078_10014303_pt1 | contig 11772 bp, 5 predicted proteins | sample Lox_Sample_32_FD_206711 | JGI IMG/M metagenome (GOLD analysis project Ga0335078, IMG submission 206711) | Soil microbial communities from Loxahatchee National Wildlife Refuge, Florida, United States - Lox_Sample_3.2 | ecosystem: Environmental > Terrestrial > Soil > Wetlands | place: USA: Florida...
AATATCGGGGCGTCGGAGCCTGGCCGCAACAGTTTGACTGCGACGCTCTGAGAAACTTCTGCGCCGACGTGCTCGGCCAGGTAGACGGCCCCCATGCCGCCCTGTCCCAGTAATGCGTCCAGCCGGTATGCGCCGCAATTCGTGCCAGCCGGTTCGAGGCGGCTGACCGCGTGACGTGCTAGGTCCCTAATTTCCTCACGCAGAGCGACGCTCGACTCGAGGTCAAACTGGAGCAGTTCCGCCAACTCGTCGCGAGTTGCATCGTCAACTCCATGTTCCTCGAGGTACCGGTCTCGCGCCTCGCTAGGCAAGTCCGCTATTTCGTTGAATAATTGTTCGACTGCGGTCCTCATTAACTCCGTTCTCCACAATAATTTCCGTACATTATATTTACGATTTCTAAACAACTTCACTCTATGCGCACACGCTGAGCTAGAGCGGCGATTCGTGGATTAGCCGGGTATGCGTCCTCGCTTCGAGGCTCGCATTGTTGCTGCAACGGAGCAGCGCACCACCGACCTATATGGGCATTGCGAGGAACCTAGCCGGCGACAGTACCGCACAGCAACCCCATACTGCGGCCTGCGACAACTCCTGGGCTCTCATCACGAGCGATGTGGCTCAAACAGCGTTGTCCCATTGTAGACGACCCAAATCTTCGCATTCAAGGTCCTTAGTACCCGTAGCAGTTGCTAGGGGAGGAGTTCGTGAGTTGTCCTACTCGTTGCCCACTAACACGATAAAAAAGCCGGCCCCCTTGGTTTCGTACATGAGAAAATTGCTTAAGAGTGCAGCAGCCCAAGAAATAGTACTGGTCTTGAGTAAATTTCTGAGGCCGATTTCGCAGGTAATACTGAGGGAGGCTGGCGTCTCAATGAGCGAGAAGCCGCTAGGCCAAGCCGGAACTATGCCGGACTTGCAAAGTTCGAATAATGACATGGAATTGAATCCGTCCGGCGCGGGAATGGAGCTTACGGAGCTACTGCAGCGTCTTCAGGACGGCGACAGCGAGGTGATGCAAATCGTGATGCCGCTGGTCTACCAAGAGCTTAAGAAACTCGCGAGCGCGAACTTGCGGCGGCAATCCAAATCCAGAGGGCTGGACACTACCGCGCTTGTGCACGAGGCATTCCTGAAACTTGCGCGCGGGCGGCATCCTGCGTACGAGAACCGAACCCACTTTTACGGGATCGCCTCCCGCGTGATGCGTCAGGTTCTAGTTGACACGGCGCGGGCCATGGGTGCCGAGAAGCGCGGGGCAGGGCAGGAAGTTGCCCTTGCGGATTTGCCCGATCGAGCGCCGCAGCCGAACCGTTCCTTATTGGCCGTTGATGAGGCTCTCAACAGACTCGAGCAAATCGACCCGTTGAAAGCTAACGTGATCGACTTGCGGTATTTCGGCGGAATGACCGCCGAGGAGTCCTCCCTCGTCCTCTCCATTCCAGTTCACAGAGTTCGCCGTGAACTCCGCCTGGCGCAGGCTTGGCTTCGTAAAGAGATCGCCGGACAGATTTCGCAAGCAGTTGGGTTCCCCTCTGACGCGTCCTGGCCGGACCCGGCTTAGAGGATTTCACGAGACGGCCGCCAATGGCCTCCCGATCCGGAATCTTTTCAAATCCATGACGGAATTGCGCAGGTACCAGTAGAGACCTGAGGACGACGTCCCGGGGGCCGCAGTGCCAGTCTATCTTCCCCGTGATTTCGCGCTTCCACCCGGTTAGCGTGCAATTGATAACCCAGCGTGCGCTCACGAGAAAGGTACCTTCCTTTTTCGCGACAGCTGCTGAATGAAAACCTACTCGTGGAGATGCATGGATGTGTTTCAGCGAACTTTGTTGTTGTCCGCCATCACAATTCTTCCCGGTGTTGTTTCGGCCGGGCAGAAAGACGTTACTGTTGTCGGCGCCGGATCCACATTCGTTTATCCGATGCTTGGCAGATGGATGAGCGAATATCGCAAGATCCACCCAGATTTGAAAATTTCTTATGAACCAGTTGGCTCCGGACGTGGAATTGCCCGGACCTTGAACGGATCCGTGGATTTCGGCGCCTCGGATGGCCCCGTTTCGGACGTCCAACTCCAGCGTGCCGCCAAACGCATTCTGCACATCCCAGTCGTTTTGGGAGCGGTAGTCCCAGCGTACAATCTGCCAGGAGTGCCGGACGATCTGCGATTTCCGCGACAGGTGCTGGCTGGCATTTATCTCGGGAGTATCACGCGCTGGAACGATCCCGCTCTGGTTCGTGCAAACCCGGGGATCAATCTTCCCGACCGCCCAATCTCGGCGATATATCGGATCGACAACAGCGGCACCACGTTTGTCTGGACTGATTTTCTCTCTAAAGTGAGCCCCGAGTGGAGGCGCCGTAGCGGTGTGCGCGATTCCGTCACGTTCCCTGTCGGCGTGGGCGCATTTTTCAACGAAGGCATCGTCAAAGAAATCAAGGCTCACCCGTACTCGATCGGCTATCTGCAATCCACGTACGCGATCGACAATCACCTGCAGTTCGGGAGCGTTGAGGACTCTGGTGGCAGATTTGTGAAAGCCGATTGCAGGACCATTACCGCCGCAGCCGCGGCCGCCCGGATGCCACGCGACTTCCGGGTTTCAATTACAGACCTGCCTGCAGAAGGCGCCTACCCAATCTCCAGCTTCATATGGCTGCTCATCCCGCTCGAAAACCAGGATCCGTGCAAACGACGCGCGGTTGTAGAGTTCTTGACGTGGGTTCTGACCGACGGGCAGCGGCTGGCGACCTCAAAATCATATGCCCCGCTACCTCGCGATGTTGCCGGTCGCGCGCTGACTGCGCTGTCCGGGATCCGTTAGTCTCTTGGCGGGCCGGAGACGAACCGGCCCGCACACTTCAACGCTATTGCGTCACTTGCCCGCCGCTAGTCACTGCGAATGTAAGTACGCCGTTTAGGGACGAATTGCTGCTTCCGCCCGGTGTGATGGTCACCGTTTGATTGCTCCCCGCCACGCTGACCGAAACGTTGTACCCGGTTGACGGCACGAGATCGGTGATGACGTGACGGGTTTGCGCGGCTGGGACAACATAGCTGACCGGCCCCGAAATGGCTGTGCCCACCGGCGCGGAGCCAGAGATCACCACACTGTTTCCGGTGGTGGATTGCAGCAGAACACCGACCGCCGCGCCGCCGGCGACGTTCACCGGCGTAGTGCTTGCAATCTGGCCGGGCGTGGCGGCGAGGTCGAACACCGTCAACCAGCGCCGTGTCGCGGTGGGAGCATCGGTGGCTCGAATCTCCGTCCGCCAGACTTTATTCCACGTTGTTGTGTCCGACGAGAACTCGCTGGTGGTCGTGGTCGTGGCATTCGCCGGAAGCACGATGGTCATCGAGCCGGCGAATTGCCCTGGATTGATGTCGAAACGATGTAGTCCTTGAGCCGGCGCCGTCACTTCCACCGGATTCGCCGGGAAATGGAACGCCAGATATTGATCGAGCGAAGCGTCGCAAATTCCGCTGCGGTCGTACACTACGAACTGCGACGGGCGCAGATAGACGATTTGCCGTGAGAGTGACGTCACGGCCGAGTTCGCGCCCGGGCAACTGGTCGCCTGGCCGGTATCGGGATTGTGGAAGGCGTAGTACATGTCTTCCAGAAACTGCCCTACGGTCAGGACGTAAGATCCGCCATCTTCAAACCGGCTGATATCCGTACGTACGCCATCGGTGCGTTGCCGAGAACTCTGTCCATACGGCGCCACCAGGTTTCCTTGCCCGTCAAGCTGACGGACTTGGAAGGTATTGTAGAGAATCCGGTTTCCGATAGTGTGATCGACGCTCCAGTTGCCGAAACGATCGTTAAAGCCCACTGTCCAGCCGGGGTCGCCATTGGGATCGTGAGTCAGCCACGCGTCCGCATTGACCAGCAGCGGATTTTTGTTGCGCTCGATCGCGAGCGAACCTTTGTCGAAAGCCTCATGACCCGCGCCCGGGTTGTTGATGTAGGGGCCGGACATAAAGGACATGAATGTTGCGCTGGTAGACCAGTCCGAGCGGGCCGTCACGCCGCCCATTCCCGGAGCAAGATAAGCCAACGGCAGACTCGAATAGTCCGAAGTCTCCGCCGCACTCGGATCCCAGAACAGAAAGTCGATCCACTCGGTAGTGTCGCCGACACCCAACGCGTCCAGGGCAACTTTGGCATCGCTTGCGTACTTGTGCATCATCGGCGCCATCGGATCGCCCAGCATCGCCAACAGGCCTGCGGAGAATCTGTATGTATCCAACCGGCCCGTGCCCGGCCAAACCTGGGGATTATCGGTGCTGTACAACTCGCCGCGATCATCGATCAGATCGCGCGTCGGCCAGGTGAAGGCCATGAGCCAGCGCGGATTGTCGAGCGGATAGGTATAAGACGATTGTGCGTTTCCGGCCTGAATCAGATCGATACCTTTGGCAGTCTTCACCGCCAGCGCTGGCAACGACTGATTGCGTGTCGCCAGAATGCCGTACTGTGCGTAGCCTTCCGTCCAGCCTCCTCCTGCCAAGTTGACACGGTAATACGGAGCGACGCGGCCAAGGTGCTGATTGTTGTACCAATCGTTCCACCAGGTGTCGCCAAGCGGGCTGTCGCCCTGAACCGCAAGCGCCGCCATGCACTTCGAAACGTAATATCCGGCGAAATAATTTCCCTGCGGCTGCACGTACTCGAAATTGTCGGGCGCGTCGTTTTCGAATCCTGTGATCCATCCGCTCAGCGCCGTTTGCAATTGCGCCAGCTGGGCGGACGTCATCAGGTCGTGCAACCAGTCGTAGCCGATTCCCATCGCGAAGCCGTAATTACGGATGCCGTACCCGTCGTCGCGGTCGGCGATGGGGCTGCTGTTGATCGTTTGATGCGCCGGATCGGACATCGCCATCAAAATCGCGACACCTTTAGAACCGTACTGATTCGCGGTCACGGCGTCGGAGGCGAGCATGGTCTGGTAACACAAGCCTAGCGGCATTAACGCGGCAACGTAGCCATCACCTTCATAGCCTTCACCCACGCTGGGCGGATTCGGATAGCCGTTGTCGCCCGGAAAGTTTACCGCCCCGCCGCCAACGAAGGAATCACAAACTGACTTGAGCGCAGTCCATTCCGCTGTCTTCGCTTGCATGCGGCCTCTGAGCGTTGCGAGCGTCGGCGCGTCGAGAAGGATTCTCGGCCGCGCGCTAGTGCTCTGAGCCACGATGGCAACCGTTGCCGAAGCGTTCTTCGAAGGATCCTGAACACTCGTCGCCGTTACTGAGAACGAGCCGGCCGTGCTTCCCGCCGCGTAGAAGCCAGCCGCTGAGATCGTACCGCCCGTGGCCGACCAGGTGACGGACGTGTTCGCCGCGTTGGCCACGGTCGCGGTGAATTGCTGTGTGCCGTTCGGGAAGAGAGTGGTTGTGATCGGCGACAGCGAGATTGTGACCGCAGGCGGCGCAGTCACCGTAACCGTTGCGGTGGCGGTGACCGAGCCGACCGAATTTGCCGCGGTCAGCGTGTAAGTCGTGGTCGCAGCAGACGTGACGGAGACGGAAGTACCCATAACGTCCCCCGGCGTCGGTGCGATAGTCAGTGTGTTGGCCCCGCTCACCGACCAACTTAGCGTTGCGCTCTGCCCGGACTGTACCGAAACGGGCACAGCCGTAAACGAGCTGATCGTCGGTGCAGAAGGTGCGGGAGGCGTCGGCTGTGTCGGCGCTGTGGAACCGCCACCGAACTTGCCAAACTGGTCCGTTGCCTCTCCGTTGCCGATGGCGCCGATGTTGCCGCCAACGCCATCTTGGGGATCGCCTGCGCCAATCAGCGGACTCCCAGGGGCCGGCGTGTACATTGCGCGATACGCCGCCAGAACGTCCGAGACCTTCTTAGTACGGCTCCAGATGTCCTCCGGCGCGAACGGAAACGGAAGCACCGTAGGATTGGTGAACTTCGGATTCATGTGTCCGTTGTAGCCACCCAAATCATGTAGGCCGTAGCCGACTGTTCCAGGCGCGAGCCCCACCACCCCCAGGCCATAGTTGGTCTGATTCGGCGCATCCGGAGTGTAAAAATCGTTGTAGTCGGCATAGCGCAGCCGCAATAACGGCGGATTCGTGGACTCGCCGAAGTCGCCCGAGAGCACCGGAGCGTCCAATCCGCTGGTGAAATTGTAGAAAACGTTGTTCCGTAAGCTGCCGATGAACGCGCCGCTGAGGGCGGTGATCGGGCTTCCGTAAAACTCCATCACCTTGCCGCCGCCATCCATGACGTTGTTGTGGAACTGCACGTTGTCCACGTTGTACATCACTCGCATCCCCGTGCCCGGTCCGTAGAAACCTTGGGTCACCGTCTGCGTGATGATGTTGTGGTGGATATTCGCGTTGCTGAGGGGCGCCTGGATCACTTGGTCGGAATTTGCGCTGGCGTCGATCAGGTTGTAGCGTAGCTCACCGCCCATGCCGCGAACCGGCCAGGATGAACTGCGGATGATGTTGTGTTCCACCAGGAATCCGTCGCCATCCAGTTGGAAATTGTCACCCTGCGAAAAGCGCGACGGATAGTTGTGCTGGCTGTAGTTGCCGCGCAGCACCATCTTGGTGGAATTCGAGATGGTGAAGCCGCACCGAACGCCAATCAGGACGTTGCTGTCGGCGTCCGTATCTCCGCCAATCAGCCAGTTTTGCGTCGAGTTGAAAACCACGGTCGACAAGCCGACGTTGTTGCCCTGGAAGTACTGCTGCGCGGCCGAATTACCGGTGATGCTCACCACCGGGAGAGTCTGGCCGGCATATTCCGTCGGCAGCGATAGAACAGGGACTAGAGTGTTAGCGCGGAACTCGTTCCCGCGAACGGTCGCCTGCGCGCTGTCATTGGCGCCGATCGCCACCGTTCCGAACATCTCCCAGATGTTTCCGATCAGTTGAATCGAACCGGACCCGTTCACCGTGACATTAATGGATGGATTTTGGTCCGTGCCCAAATTGTGGATATCGCAATAGCTGATATTTAGCGAGCCGTTGAAACCGGCGGCGGAGCTGATTTGATGGCCGTTGCCGTTGATCAGGCAATGATTTGACGGCGTGCCCGCGTAGGTGGCAACCTGCGATCCGGTGAGCACCACATCCGAACTCAGATTGAACACCGGACCGGACGACGCCGGCGGATTGTCGACGAATACGGTCACCGGAGAGCTGGTTTTGACGCCTCCACTCGACGGATGGATCTGCCCGGCGATTGTGTACGTTTCTGCCGATAGGTTGTTCACAGTGAACGTGTAGTACCCGTTCCGGGCGTCGCTGCCGGTAAAGGAGGCTACCGGCTGGCCGTTCAAGAGGAACGTGACGGTCTGCGCATCGGGATCCGGCGCAGTCGGATCCACAGGATCGGCGTAAATGCGAATAGTCGCCGGCGCAGTGAAGTGCATGCCGGATGCCGGGGTATCGATCACCACGTAGGGTCCATCGTCCTCCCGAGGTATTGGAGGGAGATTGCCGCTGAGGATGCTCACTCCAGCGGTCGCAGTTTTAGCGGTATCAGCAGCCGACGTCGCGGTGACCGAGAAACTGCCGGGGCTTTGACCGGCCGTGTAAAGACCGGAGGACGAAATCGCCCCGCCCGTTGCAGTCCACGTCACCGCTGTATTGGAACCGCCAGTCACCGCCGCCGAGAATTGTTGTGTTCCTCCCGGCTGAAGCGTGGCGGTCGCCGGAGATACGGCAATCTGTACTGTCGGAGGAGGACTAGGCGGAGCGGTGATGGTGACCAGGGCGGACGCAGTCTTCGTCGAATCTGCGACTGATGCCGCGGTCACTGAAAAATTACCCGCGGCTGCACCTGCCGTGTAAACGCCCGCCGGCGTGATCGTGCCGCCGGTGGCAGACCACGTCACAGCCGTGTTGGAAGAGCCGCTAATTGTTGCCGTAAACGCTTGCTGAGCCCCGCTCTTCAAAGTCGCGCTGGTCGGCGAAACTGTCACTTGAACCGGGGGCAGAATTGTGATGCTGGCAGTGGCCGATTTCGATGGGTCCGCTATCGAGGTCGCCGTGACGGAGAAACTGCCCACTGTTGCGCCAGCAGTGTAGACGCCAGCGGAAGTGATCGTGCCGCCGACGGCCGACCAAGTCACTGCGGTATTGGACGCCCCGACCACGATCGCGGTGAACGGTTGTTGCGCCCCTGTGTTCAACGTCGCACGTGTAGGTGAAATACTGATTTGAACTGGCGGTGTTCCACTGCCCGCCGAGGTCACGATAATCAACTTCGGACGCATGCTTTGCGTGCCCACGGTACTTACGGGGCGGATTACTTCGTTTGCGTTGTTATTAACCAGAATGATGCCCTGATTATTGGCGGCGGAATTAACCCAGGACTGAACGATTACCGGATCCAGCGCCATGGTGACGGTCTGCACGCCTACCGGCCGCAATGTGGGAACCTGGAAGCTCTTTCCCGCCACGAGATCCGTGCCACTGCCCGAAGCGCCCGCTACTGCCCAATCATGCGTCGCGTCGCGATGCAACCAACCGAGGTTGCTAAACGTCCCGTCCCACGAGTTTTGCACATAGAAGCCGGTGATATTCCCCGGGCCGTTATTCCACGAGTCCAGTGAAATCGCGAGGGATGCAGACACGATCGTTGAGCCAGCCGGAACCGTTAGCCCTGTGAACTTGAGCAGATACTCGGCCGTATAGGCGCCATCGCCGGTGAGCATGAAGCATCCCAATTCCGGATTGCCTCGCCACTGGGTCCCGTTTCCGCCGTTGTATTGCGCGTATTGCGTGTTGATCGATATGTCCTGCGTCCCAGAATAGCCATTCGCGCCATTTTGAAATGTGAATGTGCTTCCCCCGCGAACCGTCAACGCGGAAAGCAATAGTATCATTATTCTGAATAAAAAGTGATTTACAGACACACTTCGAGCAAACATATCGCAGACTTCTCCTTTTATGCCGAGCCAGGCAGTGACGCTAACTTCGATCTTGACGGGCGCGGATCTCCACTCAGCCGTAGGTTCAGAGCGCCTGATTGCAATCTTCTATCACGTTTTCAAACCGCGGCAACTCGATGTTAAGCGACAAGGGCGAGGCTGTCAACGAGAGGAAGTGAAGCGATTATTCGTGGTATGTCTGCTATTTATAAACATAAACGGTGCTAGAGTTCCACGTCATAAGTCGTCTTGCTGGCACAACAATAACGGTTATTGTCTGACCGCGGGCGCCGCAAGTCGCGATATCGCAAAGCAATCTGCCGTGCGATCGCGGTAGGTCGTTGTCACAAACCAGACGTGACGCATCGTTGCGCCTAAGCTCCCGTGGGACAAATCAAACGGTAACCCTCGCTTCGAGCGGAAGCTTCCCAGCCGCTTCTAAGGTGAAATTATTTCCGAGAGGAGTAACCCCGCTACTCTGCGGAATCGGGGGTTCACGTTAACATCCAGACCTAAAATACGCAGGTATCCATAGGCGCTATTGGGTTTGCATGTTTCAGGAGAGCCACTTCAGCCTCTTCAGGATGCTAACCGCAGGCGACCAGGAGGAGGAGTATGCCAAAGGGCAAGATCGCCTTTACGTTCGTCTCTAGGGGACCAGGAACGTCAGCTTACGAAAGCGTACCTGCAGCAAATGCGCGTCTATAGCCGTGAATTTCGCGCTGAGGCCGTGCGCCGTGTCCTGGCCGGCGAGAAAGTGCCCGCTGTCTCGCGGGAACTTGGCCTGCATCGCAAACTACTATACGATTGGGTCAGGCGCGTGAGAGAGGGCGGAGAAACAAACCTACGCGAGCGGGGGCGGCCGCGAAAGGAACACAGCACCCCAGCGCGCGATTCCGCCTACCAGCAAATCGCTCACCTTCAGCGCACCGTTGCCCAGCAACAGTTGATCATCACGTTTTTCAGACATGCCTTGCAGCGAGTAGAAACATTGCGCCAGGTGGGAAGTCGGATTGGCGCAACTGCATCTTCCAAACCATCGAGACGATGATGCAGCGGCAAGGCGGCCTTGGTATCGAAACGATGTGTTCGCTTGCGAAGGTAAGTAGGAGCGCCTTCTATCGATATATGCGTGAACGCGCGGCGAACAACCCCTGACACGGCTATATCAGTTGCAGATCCGGCGAGGGGCCTCTCGGTAGGCGGTGATGCCGGTTCCAGCAGGACTGCAGCTGCCGGGCACCTTGCGAGATGCTCCTGCGAAAGAGAAACAACAATGTCCTTATCAAAACGATCCGGCTTGAGTTTCACTGACACAACGCGAACTTGTACATTCGCAGACTCTTCTCAAGAGGGGCTCCAATTCATTCCAGCTCGAAAAGGTGGATCGCATTTTTCATGGTTCGAATCTCATTCTTTTTGTGCGCAAATCGAACGGGCGTCTGTTCGGCTGAGTTACGATGCGCAAAAGAGTGGAAAGGGCTGATCTTCAGCTCCCGGAAGCGGCGTCATGAAAGCTCCGATCGATGAAATCTTCCACGCGGTAGCTGATCTCTCGACGGACCAACGGCGCGCTACTTTGCGGAAACGCGATCGATGCGATTGTTCAAAAGGAAATAGAAGAACTCATCGCATTCGATCTACAACGCACAGCCTCGCTCCGCGGCAACATAGGCGAGATCGCGCAGTGGACCCTGTCCCATATCAATTCCAAGGGCATTCGGTAGCAGAAACGACCTGATGCGGGCCATTGCGCACACTTCTCAATAGCTGAGGACTGCGATCACGAGGCTCGATCCGCTTGCTATGGGGCTTCGGAGGCAAACACAGTCGCGCAGCGATTCAACACCCTTTCGGTATCTGATAAACAGTTGATCTTTAATTTCCCACGATCGCTGTGAGCCAAGCAGAGTTGGTCCGCCGCGCGCTATTTCGGGGCGCGCGGCGCTCTTTCCGATTCGACTCGGCGACAGTGGGTGACCTCTCGAAGGGCCAGCCGCCTATCCGGCCTAATAATTGAACGCGTTTCGGTCACGCCGAAACGATACTTGGCGAGAACAGTCCGCCGCGGTAGCGAGACCTGTGGACTCAGCGGCCTACAGTTTGTGCGGCCACTTCTGCCGTCCATGGAAGACAGCGATCAGCTCCAACCGCTGTCCACGGACCCGGTATGGGATGACGTAAGGAGTTTCAGGCACGACAAGTTCCCGCGTTCCGACCACGCGGCCAGGCCTGCCAATTTCCGGATGCTTTTGAAGCAGCTCAACGGCGTCAAGAATGCGACCCGCGACCAGAGCCGCGTTCTGCTCGGAGTCCTTGTCGATGCGCCGTCGAAGGTACACCAAGTGACGCAACGCGCGACGAGACCATGTGACCTTCATCGCGGGGCTTTTGTTTCACTTGGTTTTCCCCAGGATTTGAACCACTTCGCTACCTTCTCGTGGCTGACTGCCTGATCACGGTCGAGTTCGGCCATGCCAGCTTGTACCTCACCAAGCTGCCATTCTTCAGAGTCTACGTAGGCAGCGATAGCTTCAGCAGCAAGAAATGACTTCGAGCGCTTGGAGCGTTTTGAGAGCGCATCCAACCGCTTCTTAGTCTTCGGATCAATGCGTATTGAAAGTGTCTCATTCATAGTTGTGTCCACGTGTACACATCTTCGCACAATACCTTTTTGCTCCGGCTTTAGCCGCGAAAGAATGGCATCCGAGCTGGAGGTAGAAATCCGGGCATTCCTAAAGGCCTGATCCACACAACTCACCGGAACGGTGCGCAATCTTTCGCCCTGGGTCAGGCCCTGTTTGCGATGTCCAGGTTGTGAATTCTGCCAGCCCAGACGATGACTGCATAAGCTAGATC
>Ga0335078_10014304_pt1 | contig 11772 bp, 9 predicted proteins | sample Lox_Sample_32_FD_206711 | JGI IMG/M metagenome (GOLD analysis project Ga0335078, IMG submission 206711) | Soil microbial communities from Loxahatchee National Wildlife Refuge, Florida, United States - Lox_Sample_3.2 | ecosystem: Environmental > Terrestrial > Soil > Wetlands | place: USA: Florida...
GCGACATACCGCGGGTTCGCGTGACGTACCGCGGGTTCGCGTGACGTACCGCGGGTTCGCGTGGGACAAAAGCCACATGACGGGCGGTCAGGTGGTCGCGGCCCGCGGCAAGTTGTCGGAAGCCGCGGTAAGTGGCGGGCGCGCGACGGAGTCCGGGGCCGAAATGTCCCGTCACGGGCGGTTCCCGCCTCCGTCGGCCCGGCCCCCGGGCGCCTCCGTCGGCCGGGCGCCTCCGCCGGCCCTGGGCGCCTCCGCCGGCCGGGTGCCTCCGCCGGCCCGGGGCGCCTCCGCCGGCCGGGCGCCTCCGCCGACCCGGGCGCCTCTGCCGGCCCGGGGCGCCTCCGCTGGTCGGGCGCCTCTGCCGGCCAGGGGCGCCTCTGTCGGCCCGGGCGCCTCGCCAGCGATGATCTGCGAGACGCCGCCCAGCGGTGCCCGGCCGGTCGTTTGGCTGATCTCGGCCGATCGGTCAGCGCAGCTCGCGGCGGATCACCAGGCGCAGCCCCGACCAGGTCCGGTCGATGGCGCACACCTTGTTATCGACCAGGCCGGTCGGCAGGGCTACCTCCCTGATGACGTTGTCGCTCAGGTCGGTCGGTACCCGCGCGGCACGCTTGGGCCAGGCGACCCAGAGGCCGCAGGCCGGCGCCATCCGGTCGCGGAGCAGGCTGAGCTCGGACTCGAACTCCGACCGCCAGGTCACGAAGGCCACGATGACATCGAACAGGCCGGCCTTGCCGAGTTCGGTGCGGATCTCGGCCTCGTCGCCGATCTCGGCGGCGAGGCGGTCGGCGAACCCGTCCGGCGCCCCGACCACGGCGACCGTGTCGTCCTCGCCGATGCCAAGCTTCCGCGCCAGCGGCCTCGCCGAGTACCCGGCCTGCTCGGTCATGGCAGCGCACCCAGTCCTCTCCGGGCGCGGACTCGCCCTGGCGGGGCCGGGCGCCCGTCCGCAGGCAGCATAGCGCGGCGCCGGCTAGCCGAAGTCGAAGCCGCCGGGGCGCTCGTTCCGGTCGGCGAGCAGGCCGGCCAGGGTGGCGATGGCGATCTCGGGCGGGGTCTGTGACCCGATGTTCAGCCCGATCGGCCGGTGCACCCTGGCGACCTCGCCGGGCTCGACGCCGAGCAGTGCGAGCGCCTCGATGTGCGGCGGCTCGGCACGCGGGCTGCCCATGATGCCGACCCAGCGGGCGGGCGTGCCGAGCGCGTCCCGCAGCATCACGCCGAGCTCTTCCCTGTGATGGTCGGTCACGACCACGTCCGTGCCAGCGTCGGGCACGGATCCGATGGCCGGGTAGATGTCGAGGCCGGGCCACGCGGCTCCGGTCGCGAGGGCGGCGTCAGGCTCGACGAGAACCGCCCGGTAGCCGGCGTCGGCCGCGTACCGCAGCAGGTACTGCGCTACCGGGGTGGCGAAGACCGCGACCAGCGTGCGGTCGCTGGCCGGAGCGGGCACGGTGCCATGCGCGACCTCGCAGGCCGCGTCATGCTCGCCCGGCGCATGGTCATGACCATGGGGGTGATCGTGGTCGTGACCATGGGCGTGGTCATGGTCGTGCGGCTGGCTGGTCATAGCACCGAGCTTGCCATGCCCCGGGTGAGCACGCCATGGCGGGCAAGGCAGTTGCGTGCCCGCCTGCCGTAAGCTCCCCAGCAGGCCGCGTACCGCGGCGCTGAGCGGCTCAAGCCGCGCCCTCGATGCCCGCCTGGCCTCATCCAGCCTCCCGGCGATCACCGGCTCGACGACCTCAAGGTAAGCCTTGAGCTTCGGCTCGGTGCCGCTCGGCCGGATCACCAGCCTCGCGCCGGGCAGCCAGTACCTGAGCACGTCGGCCGAGGGGAGGTCCGCGGTCCCGCCGGTCAGGTCGGACATCCCGGTGATCGGCTGGCCCGCAAGCGCGTGCGGCGGCGCGGCGCGCAGCCGGGACATCACGTGCACCGGCGCGGTGGTGGCGACGGTGAGCTGCTCGGTCAGGTGCACGCCGTGCGCGACCTCGAGCGCGTCGTAGATCTCCGGCAGCGACCGGCCGCTCGACCTGGCCAGCGCGGCGAGCGAGAGCACAGCGAGCGCGGCGCCGATGCCGTCCTTGTCCCGCACGATGTCGCTGACGCAGTAGCCGAGCGCCTCCTCGTAGCCGTATGCGAAGCGGCATTCTGGCCGCAGGTCGCCTGCCCTGGCGATCCACTTGAAACCGGTCAGCGTCTCGGCATAGGCGGCTCCTGTCGCCGTCGCGATGCGATCGAGCAGGGTTGCCGACACGATCGTGGTGACCGCGAGCGGCTGCCGGTCGTCAGGCTCCTGGCCGGCCCGGCGGAGCAGATAGTCGCCGAGCAGCGCTCCGACCTGGTCGCCGGTGAGCGTCCGCCAGCCGCCCGGTACGGCATCGTCGGGGACGGCGACCGCGAGCCGGTCACCGTCCGGGTCGTTGGCAAGCACGAGATCGGCACCCGAGCGGCGGGCCTGGGCCAGGGCCAGGTCGAGCGCGCCCGGCTCCTCGGGGTTAGGGAAGGCGACGGTCCTGAAGTCGGGATCGGGATCGAACTGCGCCTCGACGACGTCGGGTGGCGGGAAGCCCGCCTGCTCGAAGGCCCGCACCGCGAGGTCACCAGCCACGCCGTGCAGCGGGGTGTAGATGTACCGAAGCCAGGCCGCGCCCCTCGGCGCTGGCGAGGCCGCGCACACCGCGTCCAGGTAGGCGGCGGCGATCTCGCCGGAGTGCCTGACGATCAGCGCGTCATCGGGCCGGGCCGTCGGCACCGCCGACAGCGGGCCGAGCGCCCTGGTCGCTGCCTCGATCTCCAGGTCGGCGGGCGGCACGATCTGCGCGCCGTCCCTGAGGTAGAGCTTGTACCCGTTGTCGGCGGGCGGGTTATGGCTGGCCGTGATCATGATCCCGGCCGCGGCCCGCAGGTGCCTGACCGCGAAGGCGAGCAGCGGCGTCGGCTGCCGGGCGGGCAGCAGGTGGACGGGGATGCCGGCTCCGGCGAGCACGACAGCGGCCTCGGCCGCGAACTCCTGCGACCGGTGCCTGGCGTCGCAGCCGATCACGACGCCGTCGTCCGCCGCTGCCGGATCGACGTAGCGCAGCCAGCCGGCCAGCGCCGCGGTGGTGCCGCGGACCACGGCGCGGTTCATCCGGTTCGGGCCAGCCGCGACCTGTCCGCGCAGTCCGGCGGTGCCGAACTCCAGTCGCTTGGCGAACCTGTCGGCAAGCTCGGCGGCGGCATGGCCCGCGCCGCCGCCGCCTGACTCGGTGGCGGCGGCGCGCAGCAGCGCGGCGAGCTCGGCCCGGTCCCGCTCGTCGGGGTCGTGGGCGATCCAGGCGGTCACCTGATCGTGCAGGTCCGGGCTGATCACGCCGGGCCGCCCGCGGGGCTCGCCGGCGCGTCCTGGTCAGCCTGGTCATCTTGGCCAGCCTGGCCGGGAGCCACCCGGGGCGCGGCCATGCCGGGCAGGATCGCCCGCAGCAGCGCGCCGACGCCTGCCGCGGCGGCCCGTCCCGCGGCGACGACCTCCGCGTGGTCCAGCCCGGTCGCCGAGTGGCCCGCCGCCGGGTTCGTGATCAGCGAGATCCCGAGCACGGCCAGCCCGAGGTGCCTGGCGGCGATGGTCTCGAGCGCGGTGGACATGCCGACCATGTCGGCACCCGCCGCCCTGAGCATCCTGATCTCGGCGGGAGTCTCGTAGTGCGGCCCGGGCAGCGCCGCGTACACGCCCTCGGCGAGGTCCGGGTCGGCCCGCCTGGCCAGCGAGCGCAACTGCGGGGAGTAGGCGTGACTGAGGTCGGTGAACCTGGAGGCATACCCATCGGGCGGCTCTGGTCCGGACAGCGGTGACCGCCCGGTGAGGTTGATGTGGTCGCTGAGCAGGACGGGCTGGCCCACCCGGTAGCTCTCGTTGATCCCGCCGGCCGCGTTGGTCAGCACGATCGCCGAGCAGCCCGCGGCGGCGGCGGTCCTGACGCCGTGCACCACGGCGCGCGGCGGGTGACCCTCGTACAGGTGCGTCCTGCCGAGGAAGACAAGCACCCGCGCCGGGCCGATCGGCACCGACCGGATCGCGGGCACGTGCCCGGCAACCGATGGCCTCGCGAATCCGCCCAGGTCCGCCAGCGGGATCTCGGCACCTGGCGTGCCAAGCGCGTCCGCCGCCGGCGCCCATCCCGAGCCGAGCACCACGGCGACGTCGTGGCGGTCCTGGCCGGACAATTCGGCTAGGCGACCCGCGCTCGCCCGAGCGGCGACATAGGGATCGTCTGTCGCATTCATGGTCACCGCAGCAGCGTAGTCGTGTCGAGGCAATCGGTAACCGTCAGGCCTTGACGTACGGCTTGCCGTCGGCGGCGGGGGCGCGGACCTTGCCGATCAGGCCGGCCACCACGATGATCGTCGCCACGTACGGCGCCATGGCCAGGATCTGGGACGGCAGCGAGACGCTCAGCAGGCCGAGCTCGGTGGCGAGCTGACCGGACAGGCCGAACAGCAGCGCGGCGGCGACCGCGCCGAGCGGCTTCCACCGCCCGAAGATCATCGCTGCGAGACCGATGTAGCCGAAGCCGCTGCTCATGCCGGTGGAGAAGTAGCCGATGGAGCCGACGGTGAGATAAGCGCCGCCAATGCCGGCCACGATGCCGCCGAGTATGACGTTGCGGTAGCGGTTCCATAGCACCTTGATCCCGACCGTCTCGGCCGCGGTCGGATGCTCGCTGACGGCCCTGACCCGCAGCCCCCACCGGCTGCGGAACAGGCCCACCTGGATAGCGATGACGATGATGTAGGTGATGTAGAGCAGCACCGTCGAGTCGAAGAGCACGGGGCCGATGATCGGGATGTCGCCGAGCACCGGGATCTTGTAGGCATTGAAGAAGGCGCCGGTGTTGAGCGTGTTCGAGTACGGTGCCATCACCCGGTCGTACAGGTAGTCCGTCAGGCCCATCGCGAGCACGTTGATCACCACGCCGAGGATGATCTGGTCCACGCGGTACCTGATCGCGAACACGGCGAGCAGCGCTCCGACCAGCCCGCCGGTCAGCGCGCCGGCGATCAGGCCGAACCACAGCGCGCCGACCGCGCTCGCGATCGCCGCCGCGGCGAACGCGCCCGTGAGTAGCTGGCCCTCGATCGCGATGTTGATCACGCCGGAGCGCTCGCACATGATGCCGGACATCGCCCCCAGCACCAGCGGAATCGCCGCGGTGACCGTGCCCTGCAGCACATTGACCACGTTCATCGGGCCCACGGAGTTGCCGGCGTCGGCCCAGCTCAGCAGCGCGATGAGGAAGCACGCCAGGACGACGGTGATGGCGACGCGCTTGCCGGTTCGCGACAGGTCGGTGACGGCCCTGGCCACACCGGCGCCGATCGATACCGCGGCGAGCGCGAGGCAGATCGGCTCGCCAGGGACGTGAATGCTCGGCACCTGAATGCCGGAGCCGGAGAGCGAGAGCGCGAAGACCGCATCGCCCCGGTGCGCGGTCAGGCCGAAGACGAGGTCGAGAGCGCCGAGCAGGGCGAAGGTTCCCGCGGCGACGTACCGGCGGGAGTCGGCCTGCGCCAGGCGCAGGGGCGTCGCGATGGCGGTCATCCGTTCCACCCTTTGGCCGCGGACTCCAGGCCGCCGCCCGCCGACTCGCGGAGCCGGAAGATGGCTCGGATCAGCGGCGGCGCGGCGACGAAGAGGACGATCAGTCCCTCGAGCACCTGGACGATGTCGGCCGGGACCGTCGTCGCCACGGCGACGTTGGTACCGCCCGCGTCGAGCGCGCCGAAGAGCAGCCCGGCGAGCACCACGCCGAGCGGCCTGGCCCGCCCGAGCAGGGCCACGGTGATGCCGTCGAATCCGTAGGTGCCGTACGTGCTGTCCACGAGCGGCGGCGGCGGCGAGCCGCCGGACAGGACCACGGTCGCCGCGGCCAGGCCGGCCAGCGCGCCCGCGATCAGCATGACGAGGGCCCAGGACCGCTCGACGTTCATGCCCGCGCTCCTGGCCGCGCTTGGATTCGCCCCCACCGTGCGGAATTGGAATCCGATGGTGCTGCGGGAGAGCAGCCACGCCACCGCGATCGCGGCCGCGACCGCGATCAGGAAGCCGAGGCTCGCCTGCGGGGGCGGCCCGCCGACGTGCGGCAGCACCGCGCTGGCATCGACGGGCGGCGCGATCTGGTTGTTCTGGCCTGGCTGCTGCAGCAGCGAAGGACTGCTCAGCACGTACTGCAGCAGGTAGATCATCACGTAGTTGAGCATGATCGTGACGATGACCTCATGCGCCCCGGTTCGCGCCTTGAGCAGGCCGACGGTCCAGCCGGTGACCGCGCCGCCGATGAGGGCGCCCACGATGCAGACGATCACGTGGAGCACCGCCGGCATGGCCACCCCGAAGCCCAGCCAGGCGGCCACGATGGCGCCGCCGATGAACTGGCTCGTCCCGCCGATGTTGAACAGGCCGGCCCGGAAGGCGATGGCGACCGAGAGACCGGTCAGGATCAGCGGCGTCGCCTCGAACGCGGTCAGCGACAGCGGGTAGAAGATGGCGGCTATGGAGCCGCCGTGGAAGGCGGCGCCGACCGTCGCCGGGTCGAAGATCGAGCCCTCGAAGAGCGCCGAGTACGCCGCTGCGAGCGAGTCCCAGGTCGCGCCGAGCGCCGCGCCTGGCGCGTAGCCGAACGAGTCCCACGCTCGCAGCACCACCGGGTCGCTGATGACGATGAGCAGGCCGCCGATCACCAGGGCAGAGAAGATGGCCAGGACGGTGATCACCGTGGAACTGCCCTGGGTGATCGCCGAGATGATGACGGTGCCGGTCAGGCCCGGCCGCTTCTGGCCGCCGTCCGCGGCCTGGACCGCTGGCGATTCATCGGTCATGGCTCTTGCTCCGTAGCCGTCGGCTCGGCGCCGTCGGCGCCGGGAAGTTCAAGCAGTTCGTCGACGCCGGGCTGATGCCCGTCGGGGTGGCCGCCCGCGAGGTGCGCGCCGGCCATCATCAGGCCGAGATCCTGCTCGGGCGTGTCCGGCGGGCAGAAGCCGACGATGGCGCCCTCGTACATGACCGCGATCCGGTCGGACAGCGCGTAGATCTCGTCGAGCTCGGAGGAGACGATGACCACCGCGGCGCCGCCGTCCCGCAGCTTGATGATCTGCTTGTGCACGAACTCGATCGAGCCGACGTCCAGGCCCCTGGTGGGCTGGCTGGCGAGCAGCAGCCGCAGGTCGCGGCTCGTCTCGCGGGCCACGATGACCTTCTGCTGGTTGCCGCCGGACAGCGTGCCCGCGTGGGTCGTCGTCGAGGTGGTCCGCACGTCGTATTCCGAGACCAGCCGCGTGGCCGCCTCGCGCACCGCGTCGGGCCGCATCGCGATGCCCGAGGCATAGGGCGGCCGGTCGTAGACGTCCAGGATCAGGTTCTCGGCCACCGAGAAGTCGCTGACCAGGCCGTCTTCCTGGCGGTCCTCCGGGATGAAGCCGATGCCGGCCCGCAGCCTCGCGTGGGTGCTCGCGTGGCTCAGGTCCACCTCGTTCAGCCGCACCGTCCCCGTCGACGGCCGCAGGCCCATGATCGCCTCGCAGAGCTCGGTCTGGCCGTTGCCCTGCACGCCGGCGATGCCGAGTATCTCCCCGGCGCGCACCTGGAAGGTGAGGTCGCGGACCGAGCGCTCGCCCTGCTCGCCCTGGACCCGCAGCCCGGAGACGTCGAGCACCACCTCGCCCGGGGTGGCCGGGGTCTTGGAGACCCTGAGCTGGACGGCGCGGCCGACCATCAGGGCGGCGAGCTCGGTGTCGGTCGTGGCCGGCGGCCGCTCGCCGACCACCTGGCCGCGGCGGATGATCGTGATGGTGTCGGCGATCTCCCGCACTTCCTTCAGCTTGTGCGAGATGAACACGATGGACCGCCCGGCCTCGCGCAGCTCGCGCATGATGCGGAACAGGTCCTGCGTCTCGCTCGGCGTCAGCACCGCCGTCGGCTCGTCGAGCACGAGCACGTTCGCGTCGCGGAGCAGGGCCTTGATGATCTCGACCCGCTGCTGAATGCCGACCGGCAGGTCCTCGACATGGGCATCGGGATCCACGCGCAGGCCGAACCGCTCGGAAAGCTCGAGCACGTCGCGGCGGGCCTGGCGCCGGTCGAGCAGGCCGAGCGCCGGCAGGCTCAGCGCCGGCAGGCGCAACCCGCCGGCCTGCACCGCCGGGGTGCGCAGCCGGCGCACCCGCTCGGCGCCGAGCGTGACGTTCTCGGCGACCGTGAAGACGGGCACCAGCATGAAGTGCTGATGCACCATGCCGATCCTGGCGCCGATCGCGTCCCGCGGTGACCTGATGCTGACCGGCAGGTCGTCGATCAGGATCTCGCCCTCGTCCGGCTCCACCAGGCCATAGAGCACGTTCATCAGCGTCGTCTTGCCCGCGCCGTTCTCGCCGAGCAGCGCCCTGATCTCACCGGGCGCCACGACGAGGTCGATGTGGTCGTTGGCCACCAGATCGCCGAAGCGCTTGGTGATGCCGCGCAGCTCAAGCTTCACCGGGGCAGTACCTCCCACCAGGCTCCGGCCGGCGGCCCTGGCGAGTGCCGGGGCCGCCGGCCGGAGCGGTTACCTCTGCTGGGGTCCGGTTCCTACACCGGGCTCTTGGTGGCCGGCACGATCGCGCCGCTCTCGATCTGCTGCTGGATCGTCTTGAGCTGAGCCTGCAGCGCGGCAGGCACCTTGGTGTTCCACGGGGCGTGGAACGGCGCGAGCACGGCGCCGCCGTTCGCCAGCGTGCCGACGTAGGTACCGCCCTTGAAGTGGCCGTTGGCCGCGTTGAGCACCGCGGTCTTCACCGCGGCGGCGAGGCCCTTCTCCACGCTCGTGATGAAGAAGGAGCAGTACGCTGCCGCGCTGACGCAGCCGTCCGTGTCGACCCAGTACATGTAGACGTGCTTGCCGTTGGCGTCGGCGGTCTTGACCGCTGCCGCCGTGCCGCTGCCGTCGCCGCCAGCGACCGGGAAGATGATGTCGGCGCCCTGGTCGATGAACGTGTTGGTGATCCTGGCGCCCGCGCCCTGGTCACCGAACGGGTTCGAGCCGCCGACGAAGATCCCCTTCTGGGTCTTCTCGTTCCAGCCGAGCACCTTCACGTGCGTGTGGTTCTTCTGGTTGTAGTACTGCACGCCGTCCCAGAAGCCGTCCTCATAGATCGTGACGGTGCCGAACTGCGCGCCGCCGTAGGTGGCGACCGTGCCGGTCTTGGTCATGCCGGCGGCCAGGTAGCCGCCGAGGAACGCGTCCTGGACGGTGTTGAACACGAGCTGGTTGATGTTCTTCTCGACGCCGGACTTCGGGTTCAGGCAGTCGGAGGCGTAGGAGCAGTCGACGATCGCGAAGTCCTGCTTCGGGCTGGCCTTGGCCGCGGACTCGGTGGCGGCGCCCATCAGGAAGCCGACGGTGACGATGAGCCCGCACTTCTGCGACTCGAAGGCGGTGATGTTCTTGGCGTAGTCCGCCGAGGACGTGGAGGGGAGGTACTGAACGCTGATCTTGCTCGGCTCGGCCGCCTGGGCGGCCTGCATGCCCTGCCAGGATGACTGGTTGAACGACTTGTCGTTGATGCCGCCGGTGTCGGTCACCATGCAGGCCTTGAACTTGGCCGCGGTGCCCGTGCTGTTCTTGGCCGCTGGCTTGGCGCAGCCGGCGGCGACAACGACCAGCACGCTGAGCGCGGCGGCGGCCTTGAGCGATCCTCTCACGGAACCTCCTCTGCGGGGCGGCCTTGCTGCCGCCGAACAACACGGGCCCGCTGACCTGCCCGGCCGGCTGGGCATGAGAGAACCCGGAGTCCCCCCCGGGATGATCAGGAATCTATTACCGTCACGAGTGTTGCGGAAGCGGGTAATCATGGTCGTAGCGGGCTGTTGTGAAATCGATACACGCACATTCGGCAACGAAACGGTTAATACTTGCATAACTACCGGAGACGCCCGATGACCATCGACTGGCCCGAGCTCCGGGCCGCAGCCATCGCCGCGGCCGGCAATGCCTATGCCCCCTACTCACGGTTGCGGGTCGGCGCCGCCGGTCTCGCGCCCGCAGGCACGGTGGTGACCGGCTGCAACGTCGAGAACGCCTCGTTCGGGCTGACCCTGTGCGCCGAGTGCGGGCTGGTCAGCGCGCTGCATGCGGCCGGGGCCGGCCGGCTGGTCGCGGTGAGCGTGGTCGCCGCCGATGGCGCGCCGCTCGTTCCGTGCGGACGGTGCAGGCAACTGCTGCTCGAGGCGGGCGGGCCAGGGCTGCTTGTCGACGCCGATCCGCAGCCGCGCTCGCTCGGCTCGCTGCTGCCCGACGCGTTCACCGGCACCGACCTGGCCGAGCGACGGGACCCCCGTGCCTGATGCGCCCGTGGCTGATGCGCCCGTGCCTGATGCAATCGACCTGATCAGGGCCAAGCGGGACGGTCGGATCCTGGCCGACGCAGACATCGGCTGGCTGATCGGCGCCTACACGGCGGGATCGGTCGCCGACGAGCAGATGTCGGCCATGGCCATGGCCATCTACTTCCGCGGGCTGACCGCGGCCGAGCTGCGGGCCTGGACCGATGCGATGATCGAGAGCGGCCAGCGGCTCGACCTGAGCGCGGTTCCCGCACCGACCGTGGACAAGCACTCCACCGGCGGGGTAGGCGACAAGGTCTCGCTGATCCTGGCTCCGCTGGTGGCCAGTTGCGGCGCGGCGGTGCCTCAGCTTTCCGGGCGCGGACTCGGCCACACCGGGGGGACGCTCGACAAGCTGGAGGCCATCCCCGGCTGGCGGGCCGGGCTGAGCGCGCGCGAATTTGTTGAGCTACTTTCTACGGTCGGCGCGGTGATCTGCGCGGCCGGAGCCGATCTCGCCCCCGCCGACCGCAAGCTCTACGCCCTGCGTGATGTCACCGGCACGGTCGAGTCGATACCGCTGATCGCCAGCTCCATCATGTCGAAGAAGATCGCCGAGGGCACGAGCGCGCTGGTGCTCGACGTCAAGGTCGGCAGCGGCGCGTTCATGCGGGACGTCGGGCAGGCGCGCGAGCTCGCGCGGACCATGGTGCGGCTCGGCACGGAATCGGGCGTGCGCACCACGGCGCTGCTCACCGCCATGGACGCTCCGCTCGGCCGTGCGGTAGGGAACGCGGTCGAGGTCGAGGAGTCGGTCCAGGTGCTGCGCGGCGGCGGACCCGCCGATCTGATCGAGGTGACGCTCGCCTTGGCGCGCGAGATGCTCGCGCTGGCAGGGATCGACGCCGACCCGGCCGCCGCGCTGGCCGACGGGCGGGCGCTGGCGACCTACCGCGCGATGATCGCCGCCCAGGGCGGCGACCCGGACGCCCCGCTGCCCGCCGCGGGCCACCTGCGGGTGATCCCGGCGCCGGACTCTGGCTGGCTGCGCAGGCTCGACGCGCTCGCGGTCGGGACCGCCGCCTGGCGGCTCGGGGCCGGCCGGGCGCGCAAGGAGGACCCGGTCAGCGCCGCGGCCGGGGTGATCTGCCTGGCCAAGCCGGGGGAGCGGGTCGAGGCCGGCCAGCCGCTGCTCGAGCTGCGCGCCGACGAGTCCGGGCGCTTCGAGCGGGCGATCGCCGCGCTTGACGGCGGCATCGAGGTCAGGCCGGAGCCGCCCGAGATCGGCCCGGTGGTGCTCGAGCGGATCGCCTAGATCGTTGACCGGGGATTCGGTGCAGCTCAGAGGCGAGCAGCGACACGCCGCCGTGATCCGTGACTGACAGGTGAAGAGTGTCCAGAATCGGCGTGTTCACACACGTCTGACTCTGGGAGCC
>Ga0335078_10014305_pt1 | contig 11771 bp, 9 predicted proteins | sample Lox_Sample_32_FD_206711 | JGI IMG/M metagenome (GOLD analysis project Ga0335078, IMG submission 206711) | Soil microbial communities from Loxahatchee National Wildlife Refuge, Florida, United States - Lox_Sample_3.2 | ecosystem: Environmental > Terrestrial > Soil > Wetlands | place: USA: Florida...
TGGGGCCGCAGACAAACAGTAGGGCGCCGAGTTTGCTGCCGGTTGAGATCGCGCGCCGCAACTTCAGCGAAGCATCCAGGCCGTCGCCCAGGCTGCGCGCAGCCGTCACCCCGCTATACAGCAGGGCTGCGGCCGCGTGCGGCATGGTATGCACCGGATCGTTATCCTCGGCGTCAAAGGAAATGCCGCCCGAAGCCGCCAGATGCACGTGGACGTCGATCAGGCCGGGAAGCAGCGTCTTGCCCGCTCCCTCCACCACTTCAGCGCGAATCGCCTCCGGATCCGGCCCCGCGCCGGCATAAATCTCAGCGATACGGCCGTCGCGCACCAGAACGCTGCCGTTCTCCATCACCGTTCCATCGCCGACAAAGACGCGCGTGTTGCGGATGAGGACCACGCCGGCGCGCTGCAAATCGCGGAACATGGCCTGGTTCTGCGCCAGGTGATCTTTGCTGTACGCGCGGTAGCAGCCCAGCACGAGGAAGGGACCCAGCACCACGAGGACCCAGAGCTTTTTGCGCGGCTGGATCCTTTCGCCCTTCTCCCAGCGGAAGAGCTGCATTGCCAGAAACATGCCCAGCGCGATGGTCACCAACAGCGAGACCACCGCCGCCCGGTTGTCCCATATGCTCTGGTTGCGGAAAAAGATGCCCTGGAACCCGTTGACCAGGTAGGCGGCGGGCATGAATTCCGCCACCGTCTGCGCCCAGTTCGGCAACAGAGCCGCCGGGATGGTGGCGCCGCTCAGAAATAGCATCGACATGTAGAGGACCTGCACGGCGATCATGGTCTCCTGCATAGTGTTGGTGACGGAGGCCAGAATCAACCCGATCGCGCGGAGCGAACAAACCCCCAGCGTGACCATGGCGAGGAGCGAGATCCAGCTGCGCGGCAGCGGCATGCCGTATTGAAAATGTGCCAGGCCGACCAGCACGGCGAGAACCGGCAGATAGAGCAGCCAGCCGCTCACCATGGCGGCCACCAGGATGGGCAGGGGGGTGATGGGCGTCACCTTGAAGCGGCGGAGTATATCGGCCTCGCGATCCTGCACCGAGCGCATACCGGCGCCCCAGAGGCCGTTGCCCAGGATTCCCAGCGTAAGCACCGTGCCTACGAAATAAGCGATGCCCTGGCCGGTGGATGCGTGAAACAGCTCCGCGAAGGCGAAGAAGAAGATGAACGGAAACAGAAAATTGAAAAATAACACCGAGCGGTCGCGCAAGGTCAACCGCAGATTACTTCGGAACAGCGCGATGTATACCCTCATTCCCGAAGACTCTTTCCCGTAAGTTCTATGAAAGCCTGTTCCAGGGATGGCCGCGCGATTCGGACATCCACCAGCTCCAGGCCGTTGGCTTCCAGCCATTTCACCATTTCGACCAGCGTGCGCGCGGGTTTGCGCGAGGACACCGAAAGGCGCGTCCGGCGCTCGTCGAGGACAGGCTTCTCCGCTTCGGTCCACTGGGGCAGCTCGGGGGGCAGCGGCTGGGCGCACTCCATCTCGATGGTCGAGCTGGCCCGGGTGGCGTCCTGAATCTCGCGCGGCGTACCGTGAGCGATGATGCGGCCTTCGTCCACGATCGCCACGCGGTCGCAAAGCTTTTCCGCCTCTTCGATGTAGTGCGTGGTGAGCAGAATGGTGCGCTTCTCGCGCCGCAGGTCCTCGATCAGGACATGGATTTCCAGCCGCGCCTGGGGATCGAGGCCCGCCGAAGGCTCATCCAGAAAAAGCACCTGCGGATCGTTCAACAGAGCCAGAGCCAGCGCCAGCCGCTGCTTCTGGCCTCCGGAAAGCTGCGAGTAGAGAGCCTCGCGCTTCTCCCAAAGCTGAAGGCGCTTCAAGAGGCCCGTGCCATCCACGGTACGGGTGTATAGAGCCGAAAACAGTTCGATGGCCTCGCGCACCTTGATCTTCTCCTGAAGATGTGTGGATTGCAGGCACACGCCGATGCGCTGCTTGACCTGGCGGGTTTCGACTTCGGGGTCGTAATCGAGCACCAACACGCGCCCGCTGGAGCGCGAGCGAAGGCCCTCCAGGATTTCCACGGTGGTGGTCTTCCCCGCACCGTTCGGACCGAGGAGGCCAAACACCTCGCCCGCCTTCACGCTGAAGTCGATGCCGCGCACCGCGTGGACATCGCCGTAGCTTTTCTTGAGGCTCTCAACTTCGATCGGATGTGCCACTAATTCGCCGCCACCCCGAGTTTTTCATTGAGCCTACCGAGCTCTTTGCGAAAGAGAGGATTGGCCGGGTATCGGCGCACCAACTGCTCCAGGCGGGCCTGGGCGGGAGCCAGGCGCTTGTTGCGCAAATCGATGATGCCCAGCAGGATCTGAGCCATCGGGCGCAGGTAGCGGCCCTGCCGCGCGGCCAGTTCCAGGTTACTCATGCCGCGCTCCTTGCTGCCGCTCACGTTATCGAAATGCACGAACCAGCGGATGAAGAAGGGCAGGCTGCCCACCATGTATTCCGAAAATCCCGCCGTAAGGTAAGCGTCGTAAAAATGCGGATCGAGCTGCAACAGCCGCTGTGCGTAAGCGTTGGAGCGCCTGGCCAACGACAGGCTGAGGAACTGGTGCTTTTCGACCAGCGCCATGTAATCGGTGGCCAAACCCCCCGTGACGCTTAAAGCGAAAAGCGCCTGGCAGTCGTCGGGGTTGCTATGGAGGGCGGTTTCACCAAGAGCCTGGGCCTGTTCGACGGCCCTTTGAAAACTGACGGCATTGGCCGGATCCGGTTCCACCGGCTTGCCATGGGCGGCGATCTTCCGGTCGTCGATGAGGAATTCGCTCTCCAGAATTCCCATGCGGTCGAGCTCGGTGAAGAGATAGGCCGAGGCGCGCAACGCGTAGGGAAGAGGTTCGTGCGGGTGCTCCGCTATATAGCGGTTGAGAAGCTCGTGGCTGCCGGGGAAATCGAAGTTGTAGAGATGGTCCAGCGCGTCATCGAGCGACGCCGGGGATGCCGCGAACGCGGGAAGGCACAGCGCAATGGCGAGCATCCGCCGATTCAGCATGACCAGGATACATCGTACCGTAAAAACGGCCCGGGCCGCGATTCAGGCGTTATAATCGCAGCATGTTGCGTGCTGCTTTGTTGGTGATGGCAGCGGTGACGGTTTCGGCACAAACTGGCGAGGACGCACTTCCGCTGCTGGGAGCGGTCTCGGCCGCGGTGCGCGCGGCCGGCAGCGTCCAGGCCGAAGGCACCGGCGTGCTGGATGCCAAGTGGCAGCGCGGTACGACGCATCGCGAAACGCATTTCGAAGTGATAACGCAAGGCCCGCTGCTGATGCGTTACGACGAGACTTCCGGACCGAACGGCACGCTACAGGTCTGTGACGGCACCTCGCGCTGGACCCTGATGGAAGTGCCCAACTCTTATGTGCGAAGCACCGGAACCGAGGAGCTGTGCAATCCGCCGGCGGCCCGCTGGGCGGATCTCACCAGTCACCTGGTGAGAGCCAGGATCACCGGCCGCGACCATTCCGAGGTCAATGGACATTCGCTGGAATGCCAGTTGATTGAAGCCGAATATGATGGCGCCGGCATGCTTATGCCGCAAATGCCGGTGACCGGCCGGCTGGCCCGCACCTTCTGTATCGATCCGGCGCATGACCTGATTCTGCGCGAGCGGATGGAGGGCGCTCGCGGCACGGGCGCCAGCGGTGCGACCTACACCCTGACCATCACTTACTCGCGCGTGACATACGGCCCTTCACATGCAGCCGAGGTCTTTCAGTTTCATCCTCCAGCCGGCAGCCGCCAGACCGGGTTCAGCGCGCCGCTCTCGGGCGAAGGCGGCGCCGGGAGCGGGATTGCCACTGGCCCTGCCGGCGGAAGACCGTTTTCGGCGCCGGTGCTGGTCTCCAAAGCCGAGCCGCAATACACGCCCGAAGCCCTCGCTGCCAAATTGGAAGGCACCGTCCTGCTGAGCCTGGTCGTCGATGAGAAAGGTGTTCCGCAGAGTATCCACGTCCTGCGCGGGCTGGGCATTGGCCTGGATGAGAAGGCTATCGAAGCGGTGAGCCAGTGGCGGTTCCAACCGGGAATGCGCTACAACGGCCCGTTCTCCGTTGCCACCACGGTCGAAGTGCAATTCCGGATCCCGTAGCGTTTACTCTTTGGGACCGATACCGAGCGTCTTCATTTTGCGGTAGAGATTGCTGCGCTCGAGGCCCAGCAATTCGGCGGTCCTGGTGACATTCCCGTTGGTTGCGGCGAGTTTCTTGAGGATGTACTCGCGCTCCGCCGCTTCGCGCACTTCCTGGAGGCTGCCGAAGCGGTCGAGCGGCCGATCCTGCTGGCGGCGCACGTTGTGCAATGGAATGTGGCGCGCATCCACTCGCACCTGCGGGTTGAGAATCACGATCCGCTCGATCAGGTTCTTCAGCTCCCTGACGTTACCCGGCCAGTGATATTCGCCCAGAATCCGGTAGGCTTCCGGGGTGAGTTCTTTGGGCTTGCGTCCGTAAGCGGTGGTGAATTCGCGCAGGAAATGATCGGCGAGCAGCGGAATGTCCTCGCGGCGGTCGCGCAGAGGGGGCACAAAGAACGGCACCACATTGAGGCGGTAAAAGAGATCTTCCCGAAAATTGCCGCGCTCGATCTCCTCTTCCAGGTTCTTATTGGTGGCGGCTACCACGCGTATGTCCACCTGAACGAACTCGGCCGCGCCCACCGGCTCGAAGCGTTGCTCGTCCAGAACCCGCAATACCTTAGATTGCGTGCGCAGGCTCATGTCGCCGACTTCGTCCAGAAACAGTGTGCCGCCATCCGCCTTCTGAAACTTGCCGGTCTTGCTTTCCAGCGCGCCCGCCAGACTTCCCTGGGTCCTACCGAACATCTCGCTTTCGATCAGCTCCTCGGGAATCGCGGCGCAGTTCACCTCGACGAACGGTTGGGCGCTGCGCGGACTCAGGGCGTGCAGCGCGCGGGCCACCAGTTCCTTGCCCGTGCCGCTTTCACCGTAGATCAGCACCCGCCCGTTGGTTCCGGCCATCAGCGAAAGCTGCTGGCGGAGAGCCTTCATGGGAACGCTATCGCCGATAATGCGGTAACGCGCGCCGCCATCGGCCTTCAGACGGCTGTTCTCGATGGAAAGGTTACGGTGTTCGAGTGCGTTCTTCACCACCACCGAGACTTTGCCGATGGACAGCGGCTTTTCGATGAAATCGAACGCGCCCAGCTTGGTGGCCTTCACCGCGGCTTCGATGCTGCCGTGGCCGGAGATCACCACCACCACCGGGCGGTCGCCGAAAGGAATCTCCTGGATGCGGGCCAGCACTTCCATGCCATCCACGCCGGGCAGCCAGATGTCCAGAAGCACCAGCTCGTAGCCGGCGCCGGGAAGCGAAGCCAGGCAGCTTTCGCCGCTCTCCACGGCATCCACGGAGTAGCCATCGTCTTCCAGCACGCCGCTCAGCGACAAGCGGATGTCCGGCTCGTCGTCCTCAATCAGGATGCGCCGCGGCTTCATGCTTTGGGCGTGCCTGTCAGTGTGGTGGCGACTCGCAGGGTGCCTGCTGGTGGGGTGGCCACCTGTAGCGGGCCCGCTTGCGGGGTGCCCACCTGTGGGACCGGCGGAGGCGGGCCGGTTGACAGGGTCGCCTCGGGCGTGTCAGACTCCACCAACGCAGGCAGCTCGACGGTAAAGCGCGCGCCGACCGGCTGGTTGTCTTCGACGCGGATGTGCGCGCCATGCTCGGCGACAATGTGGCTGACGATCGCCAGGCCCAATCCGGTGCCGCGTCCCTTGGTGGAGAAGTATGGCAGGAAGAGTTTTTCCTTGTCGTCCTGGCTGACGCCGCAGCCCGAATCGGCTACCACCAGCTCGACCGTTTCGGCGGATCCGGCCAGCGTCGAGATGTATAGCTTCTTCACCAGGGAATCCTGCATGGCCTCGGCCGCGTTATCCACCAGGTTGACCACCACGCGCTGGAACTGCTCGCGATCGAGACTCACCGGCGGAAGCCCGTTCGCAAAACTTGTCTGCACCGCGATACCATCCAGCCGGCCATGAAACACGGCGAGAGCCTGCACGACCACTTCGTTCAAATCGGCGCGTACCGGCTGCACGGTGGGGAAGCGCGCAAACTGTGAAAACTCGTCCACCAGGGTTTTTACTGATTCGACGGACTTGGTGATCATGCCGGCGCACTCATTCAGGATGCGGGCGCTCTGCGGCGGCAGGTCCAGGCGGTCGAGTTGGCGGGCGATGCGATCGGCCGAAAGCGCCAAGGGCGTCAAGGGATTCTTGATTTCGTGAGCCACTCGCCGCGCCACCTCGTGCCAGGCCGCGGCCTTTTGAGCGCGCAGCACCTCGCTGATATCCTCGAGCACCAGGACGAAGCCCGAAGTCAGCGTCTCTTCGAGCGCGGAAACGGTGACCGCCAGCTGCAACTTGCGGTCTTCAGTGCGCAGCTCAAGCTGGCGGGAAACCGTGCTGGTGCGCCGGGCGCGCTTCATGAGGTACTTGATTTCGGCGGTGTCTTCGCGGGAGAAAAGATCTTCCAGGCGCGTGGCGCGCTCCACCGAAGCGGCCGGCAGAATCTTGGACAAAGCCTGGTTCACGCGCTTGATGTAGCCATCGGCGCCGATGGAAATGACGCCCGTGGGAATGCTTTCCAGGATGGCTTCGGTAAAGCGGCGGCGCCGGTCGAGTTCGCCGCTGGTGGTTTCCAGATCCTTCGTCATCTGGTTGAAGCCGCGCACCAGCAGCGCCAGCTCATCCACCGCGCGGACTTCGACACGATGCCTGAGATTGCCGCGGCGCACCTCGGAGAAGCCGTTCAGAATGGCGCTGATGGGCACACTGATCTGTTTGGCCAGAAAAACGGCGATCCACGTGGTGACGAACAATGCGAACAGACCAATCAGAATCATCACCAGGGTGTAGAGAAACTTGGCGTGGACCAAGCCATCCTTGAGTTGGGTCCACTGGCGGTTGTAGGTCTCGATCCTCTGAAACTGTCCCTGGATGTCGAGGGGAATGGGTGAAGTCAGCTCCGCGTGGCCAATGGTTTTTCCGTTCTCGCGGACCGGGCTTTGGGCGCGGACCGCCCGTTCCTGGCTGGCGGGATAATTGTACGGCCCCCAGGCATCGACAGGCGTGTTGCCGTCCAGGGGAAAGAGAGCCGCCGATTCGGCCTGCTGCGCTTTGGCGAACTGTTCGAGAAAATGCGGTGTGCGCGGGCTCCCCGAGAGGGCGTGGATGGTTTCCGGCTGTGCCGCGAGCAGCGCCACCTGCGCCGCGACCTCGTCGCGCATTTCGCGCTCCATCTTGTTGGCCACGTCCAAAAAAAGCTGGCGTTCTTCGTCTACCGGCTTGGTGAACCATACCTGCACGCTGTGGCCGAGCACATCGAAGCTGAAGAGCAACAGGCAGACCACCGGCACCGCGCTGAGCGCCAGCGCGCCCAACACCAGCTTGGTGCGTATGCGGGAACCTTCCTGGTTGCTCTGGCGCGCGATCCATAGCTTGGCAAACTCCTGGAACAGGAGGAATCCCAGCGCCATCATGAGCACGAAAATCAGCAGCGAGGCGGCCCAGAAAATGAGCGTTTGGCGCGACGTGGACGGGCCGAAGGGCTTTATGTTAAAGGACCCCTGCCATGCCACGAGCAGGACCGAGACGGCCAGCGCAACCACCGCCGTCCAACGGAATAGCCGGTTTTTCACAAGGTCAGGCCCTTAGTTCGATTATACGTACGGGCGCATGCTGCGGCCACGTTAGACTCTTGAAATGTGACTTGATGAAATTCCGCGGCCGGCCGCGCGGGCCTGCATCGCCGCTGTCGTGCTCTGGTGCGCGCGTCTTGCGCCGGCGGCTTCGGCCTGCCAGGAAGCTCTGGCCCGGCAGGCGGTTTGCGAACCGGCAGATCGTTTTGCAGCGGATGCGATGAACCGCCGCGGCATGGAGGCGGTCTCGGTGATGCAGGCCGTCGGCGGATGCGTCCACCCCGGTCCTGCCTCTTTCCTTTGCGAAGGTGTTTCTGGCGGCCTCGTGGTGCGACCGAAATCGGGGCGCCGGATTCTCCGGATATCTGGTAGGCGCCGGTGGAGGGCGTTGACTCGGCCGGGAGGCGAGCGGCTCTCGCACTTCGCCAGGCAGTGGGAACGCGAGCAGTGCTCGACGATCTTCGACGCTACGCTTCAATCGCGGCAACCAGCCATTCTGGGCGGAGGTCGGTCGCCATTGGAAGCTACGCTCACTCTGCAGTCGGCCTGTGCCAGGCTCAACGGGCTGACCGGCGAGGAATGGAGTTCCGCGCTTTCCATCGGCGAAAACCACATGATGACGATCCCTTTGCATATGTCGCGTTTTCTGCAAGCGGTTGGCAATCGCGGATTGCTCTGCGCGCCATCGGCGCTGCGCCTGGAGCCTGGCGCCGGACTCTCCGGCCTCCCCGTTTGCGCCGCGGCTACCCGCACGGTAGAGAAGCAAATCGCCCGATACATCTTGGCCGATATGATAGAGGCCGTCCGCACGGGACCCCCAGGGCGCAGCGCCAAAGGCCTGGACGGGACCGGATGGACAATCGGCGGGAAGACCGGCAAGGGCGAACGCGGCGAAGTGCCTCCCACGGAACAGGACGGCTGGTCTCGCCGGCCTGGTGTTCGACCCTCGGGGTGCCGCGCGCTTTACCGTAGCCACCTTTGTCCGACGTGCCGATTGGGCGCGGGAATTGCGGCCGGGACCCCGCCGAGCTGGCCCGTTTGGTCGTGGAGGATTAACCGGCTCTCCACGGTTTCAAGCGGGGTATCCACCTCGGCACTTCCCCGCGAAATGTTTCGTACTCGGAGCCGAAACTGGCCTTCAGCACCGGTTCTTCGTAACACACCACGAACAGGTGCGCTGCCAGCCAAACCATGCCACCGTATCCCAGCAGCCTCACGTTGCCCAGCAGCAGGCCTTGCCCCAGAATCGTGCTGACCACCGCGACATACATCGGATTCCGCACATAACGGTAGCCTCCGCTCACCACCAGGTGCCTGGTCGGAAAGACCGGCGCCGGGGTCCCCAAACCCTGAGCCGCAAAGCGCACGAACGAATCCACCAGGCCGATCGCTCCCAGTGCGATCAGCGCCGCACCCGCCCATTGGAAGAGATCCATACCCAGAAACGGCGGATGCATGCGCCAGTTGCTGATCCAGAACGGCGCCAGTCCTGCCACGGACCCAGGTACGATCACCAGGAAGAGCGCCGATCCCACCAGCGCCCACGCTCTCCGGTGCCTCACTCGAAACCGCCTTTACTGCTCCTGCGACTGGCTCTCGCCGTGGATCTGGCGCCGCGCTGCCGCGGCTGCTTCCGCCTCCGGCAGATCTCGCGACTGGCGCGTCTTCCGGTTCACCAGCTCCACCAGTCCGCTCGAAAGCTTCTTACCGATCACGATGCGCAGCGGCACGCCGATCAGATCGGCATCCTTGAATTTCACTCCCGGCCGCTCGTTGCGGTCGTCCAACAACGCGTCCAATCCCGCGCCCAGGCACTCGCGATAAATCCTCTCGGCGGCCTGCCGCTGCGCCGCATCCGCAAAATTGGCCGGCGTAATCACCACACCGAACGGTGAGATGGCCGGCGGCAGGACCATCCCGTCCTGATCGTGGAACAACTCGATGGCCGCGCACAGAATCCGCTCGATGCCGATTCCGTATGAGCCCATGATCGGCGTAATCTCCCGGCCCTCCTGGTTGAGCACCCGCAGGCGCATCGATTCAGAGTATTTGTACCCCAGCTTGAAAATGTGCCCGATCTCCACGGTTTTGCGGACCTCGAGCGGCGCACCGCACGCCGTGCAACGGTCACCTGCCGCGGCCTGCCGCAAATCGTGCAGATCCGCCTGGAAATCCTCCCCCAGCGTCACGTTGCGCAAGTGATAATCGTCGCGGTTGGCGCCCGCGATCATGTTACGGCGGCCTTCGAGCGCCCGGTCGGCAAGAATCGGAATACCCGAGACGCCCACCGGCCCCAACGATCCCGCGCCCGCGCCGAACCACCCCACAATCTCGTCCGGCCGCGCGGGCCGGAATTCTGGGTCGCCGGAGACCGCTCCGAACTTGGCTTCGTTGAGCTGATGATCTCCGCGCAGCATTACCAACACTGGTTTCCCATCCGCCACCAGCACCAGGCTCTTCATCTGCGAGCTTTCCGGCAGCCCGGTGAATTCCGCGATCTCCGCAATAGTCTTACGTCCCGGGGTATGGAACGGCTCGGGGGCCAGGTGGCCTTCCGGGTCCGGCGCGCCGGGCGGCGCGGGCACCGACTCGGCCTTTTCCAGGTTCGCGGCGTGGCCGCAGCCCTGGCAAACCGCCACGAAATCCTCGCCCGCCTCCGACGCGACCATAAACTCGTGCGACTGGCTCCCACCCATCGCCCCCGAGTGCGCTTCCACTACAAGGTAGTCCAGCCCACAGCGCTCGAAGATTTTGCAATAGGCCTCGTAATGCTTCTGGTAGGCGACGTCGAGCCCAGCTTGGTCCATGTCGAACGAGTAGGAATCCTTCATGAGGAACTGGCGCACTCGCAGCAGTCCCGACTTCGGCCGCGGCTCATCGCGGAATTTAGTCTGAATCTGATACCAGATCTGGGGCAGCTGCTTGTAACTGCGCAGCTCGCCGCGAGCGATGGTGGTCATCACTTCCTCGTGGGTCATGGCCAGGCACAACTCGCGGCCAAACCGGTCCCTCAATCGGAAAAGATTCTCACCCATGATGTCCCATCGTCCCGATTCCTGCCAAACCTCCGCGGGATTCAACGCCGGCAGGTACATCTCCTGCGCTCCCAGGGCGTCCATCTCCTGCCGCACGATCGCCTGGATCTTCAACAGCGATCGCTGCGCCAGGAACAGGTAGCTGTAGATGCCCGCCGAAAGCTGCCGGATGTAACCCGCGCGTAACAGCAACTGATGGCTCGCGACCTCCGCCTCGGCCGGCGTGTCGCGCAGCGTAGGGATGTGCAACCTGCTCCACAGCATAGGTTTGGAAAAGAGTTTCCCAATTCTAACATGGTGAGGCCGGGAAACCTGCTCTAGCGCGGCACCAGCACCGCCAGCCGCCCGTCCGTCTCCAGGTTGTCGCCGGTGGCGTTCTGCGTTTTCCGGGGAGCCGCCGGACGGTCCACCAGGGCCAACGATTGCACATGACCGGTAAACAACAGGTCCGTCACCACCTTCGCCCGCTCGCTGTCGATCTGCGGGTCCACGCGATGGATGAACGTCCGGTACTCCTCCGAAAAGTTGATGCCGATATCGTGCGCCGCCGCGACGTCCCATACCGGAAGGCCCAGGAAGGTTGCCGGGCGCCGCGATCCGCAGGTGGTGGCGGTAGTCAAAAGTGTTGTTGAGCTTTTCGAAGACCATGTCGGGCGGCCTGCCATCGAGCGTCAGAATCGACACGGGCGCCTCGCTGTAGCCGCGATCCTCCGCCAGCGCGCGCAGCGTTTCGATCTTCGCGAAAGTCGTCAGGCTGGTAGACGCGGTCCATCCCGCTTCTTGAAACGCCTGCCGCATCGAGGCATCGGTGCCGATCAGCATGAGGTTGGTCAAATCGGAAGGCTTGGGCGGTTTCTGCGCCATGGTCTGAAACGGCTCGCGCGCCACCAGCGCCATCAACCCGCCTCATCCGGCACCGGCTGCAGTTTAGCAGTGCCGGATCCAGGTCCTCCCTCGCTCCTCAACACCAGCGGAGCGGTCAGCCGCAGCGTCATCTCCACTCCCTCGTTGTAAGTGATGTCGCTATCGGCTTGATCCAATATCGCGCTCTTGACC
>Ga0335078_10014306_pt1 | contig 11771 bp, 10 predicted proteins | sample Lox_Sample_32_FD_206711 | JGI IMG/M metagenome (GOLD analysis project Ga0335078, IMG submission 206711) | Soil microbial communities from Loxahatchee National Wildlife Refuge, Florida, United States - Lox_Sample_3.2 | ecosystem: Environmental > Terrestrial > Soil > Wetlands | place: USA...
TCATTAGCGCTCCCAATTCGACGATCGTTGAAGGAACAAATATGTTGATCGGCGGGTTGCTGAAGGTGATCGTCCACACGCCCGGACAGGTGCGGTCGATGTTGAACTGCGAAGTTTCAGGCATTGCGAATTTGTTCCTCTATTGTGAATAACCCTACCGCAGCGATCTGAAGCCCGCGCGAAGCTCTTCAGAAAACAGTCGCGGCTGTTCCCAGGCGGCATAGTGTCCGCCTTTGTCGAGCTCGTTGAAATAGATGAGCTTGTGATAGGCCCGCTCTGTCCAACTGCGCGGGGCCTGGTAGTTCTCACCAGGAAAGACGCTCACGGCGGCAGGGACGGAGACGTTAGCGGCATTGTAAAGGCTGAAGTGCAGTTCCCAATAGAAGCGAGCCGCGGAAATCGCCGTATTCGTCAACCAGTACAGCGTAAAGTCATCGAGCACATCGTCTCGTGTCAGGTCGCCCGCGGGGTAGCCGTTGATGGTACGCCCGAGCACGGCCGAGGTCATCGCCGCCGCCGGTTGGTCATAACCATCGCCGTGGTCAAACATCCAGGCGGCGAGGCCGACCGGCGAATCCGCCAATCCATACAATGCCTGCGGGCGCGTTGCCATCATCTGTGCGTAGGCGCGTCGCTTCGCAAACAGTACCGTGAGCTGCTTGTAAGCGCGGCTTTCGTCGGCGGAGAGACCGGATGGCGGTGGGTCGCCGGCTTGAAGCGATTTGGCGATGTCGGATGGAATTGTTCCCGGAAAATTGGTGTGAATGGCCAGCAACTCCGGAGGCGCCTGTTTGGCCATCGCCGTGCAAACGCCCGCACCCAGGTCGCCGCCTTGTGCCACGAATTGCGTGTAACCAAGACGCTGCATCAACACGACCCAGGCGCGCGCAGTGCGCTCGGCACCCCAGCCGGCAGTCATCGGCCTCGCTGAAAACCCGAACCCCGGTAGCGACGGAATCACGAGATGGAAGGCGTCCGATGCGCTCCCGCCATGTGCCGTAGGTTTGGTAAGTGGATCGATAATCTTTAGCTGCTCGATGACTGAGCCTGGCCAGCCGTGCGTCACGATCAGCGGCAACGCATGTTCATGTTTCGAACGAACATGAATGAAATGGATGTCCAGCCCATCGATCTCGGTGATGAACTGCGGCAGCGCGTTCAGTTTCGCCTCGATCTTGCGCCAATCGTAGTCTGTCGCCCAATAGCGGGCGAGTTCCTGAATTGTCGCCAGCGGCACGCCTTGCGATTCATCCGTGACCGTTTCCCGATCAGCCCACCTTGTCGAGTGGATACGCCTGCGCAATTCGGTAAGTTCCGCTTCCGGAACATTCACATGAAACGGACGAATAGCCGTCTTGTCGGCCGACTGTGTAGCACTGGTTTGTGTCATGGCGTTCTCATTTTGAGCGGTATTGGATTGCAAATCTGCGAATGCCTCGCCGATCATTGCTCGTCCGAACGCGACTGCCAAGCCCAACATCGAGCTCGCTTTGAGCAACCAACGGCGCGATCTATCGTGTGGTTCTTCCATCGCGTGCTCCTTTCGAGCAGTTCCGGGGGGCATGGTGTTTCTTCTTCCAGTGGTGTGTTTCTCCCGCAAGATTCCAGGGCGGTTCCCGCCCTTCAGAAATGCGCTGGATTCGCCTCATTCTTCGGGTCCCACCCCTTCATTTCATTGAGTTCCTCGGGCGTGATCTGAGGCAAGTGCCGGATGAACAAAACCAGGCGCCAGGTTTGCGGGACAGTGTGCGTTCCGTGGAAGGCGGGCATGCCGCTCAAACGAACTCCATTTTCAATTGTGTAGTAGAGCTCACCATCGCTCTTGTTCTGCGTCCCGGCTGCACGCAAGTCGGGCGGTTTCGGATAGAGGCCCCTGCCGAATACCGTCTGGCCCCCTCCGTCATTCGAATGGCACTCGGAGCAATGATAGGAGAAATGCTCCATGCCTCCCCGAATGTTCTCCGTTGAAGGCACGATGGGATTGCGAAGTTGGCTATACGAGGATGGCACGGCCAATTTGCGTGCCGTTGTGGCCGCGAACTCCTCAACGGCCGACGGTGTCTCAAGCGCGCTGAAGCCTCGTCGCACGAGAGTCAGCCCGTATCCCGCGGCTGCAACCGCAAGAGCAAACAGAATCACCAAAGCTATTTTCCACGGTTTCATGTCTACCTCTCCTGTCGCGAACCGGGCTGCCTGTCCGTGTGATCGACGTCCGCCCGCCCGAACGCAGGGAGGTACCGGCCGAAGTTCAATTCGAAGTCGCTCGGAATACCATAACCGATACCACGCTGCTTGGGACCGCGCGCCTGCGCATCTGGCAAGGCCAGCATTGGGAAGATCATCTCGTTACTCGACTGGAGTTCCGCAGCCGTCGGCATCCCGAACCGATTGATCTGGGCCTTCGCCGCGCCTAGCGTTTCACGCTCGAATGAGGCGAGACGCCGGACCAGCGTATCGACAAACGCGTCGAGGTCGCTATCGTCCAGCGTGCGGTTCACCCAGCCATAGGCCTCGGCGATGTCAGCATTAAAATCGTCGGCGCTGAGCACGAACTCAAGTGCGCGCGAACGGCCCACCAAGCGCGGTAGCCATTCCAGCGCCCCGCCGCCCGGGACCAGTCCGACGCCGACCTCGGGTTGGCCGAACAGGGCGCTTTGCCGGCTGGCGAAGCGCATATCGCAGGCCAGCACGAACTCGTTACCGATGCCGCGCGTGCGCCCGCGAATCTTGGCGATGCTCACCACTGCCGAGGACGCGAGGCGAAGGACAAACTCGCGCCAAAGGCCCAGCGCCTCTGGCCGTTCAGCTGCCTTGAATACATCGAGATGGGCGATGAAAAAATCGGGATTCGCCGACTGGAACACGACGACCTTCACGGACGGGTCCGCGTCGAGGTCGGTCATTAGCGCACCCAATTCGACGATCGTTGCGGGAACAAATATGTTGATCGGCGGGTTGCTGAAGGTGATCGTCCACAGGCCCGCATAGGTACGGTCGATGTTGAACTGCGAAGTGTTAGGCATGGCGTATTTTCTCCTCTCTTCCAAGAAATTCGCGCAAAACGGAATGCCCCGCGAAACAGTCGCTGACTGGTTCGGTGGTTCGCGCCGCACCCTTTGCGCTTGTGAAGAACCCTACCGCAGCGATCTGAAGCCTGCGCGAACCTCTTCTGAAAAGAGCTTCGGCTGTTCCCAGGCCGCAAAGTGCCCACCCTTGGGGAGCTTGTTGTAATGGATCAGTTTGGGATACGCCCGCTCCGCCCAACTGCGCGGGCACAGATCGATCTCGTCCGGAAAGGAGCTTACGGCAACCGGGATGGAAACGCCTTTGACACTGAAGTACCCGAGTTTGTTTTCCCAGTAGAGGCGGGCTCCGGAGATCCCCGTGTTCGTCAACCAGGCGATCGTGACGTTATCGAGAATGTCGTCACGCGTGAGGCCTTCCGATTCTCCCTGAAAGACACGTGAGATCAGCGCGTAGCTCCACGCATCGTGGTCCAGAAAATAGGCGGCCAGGCCGACGGGGGAATCCGCAATTCCGTACAACGTCTGTGGGCGCAACCCCATCTGGTAGCCGTAGGCGACGCCCTTGCTGTAAACGAATTGCAGCCGCTCGAAAGCGAGCTTTTCCTCAGGTGAGAGACCGTCTGGCATTGGCGCACCGGTAAATGCCGCCTTGTCAATTTCGGCGGGAACCGCGCCTGGCATGTTGATGTGAATGCCGAGCAGTTCGGGAGGCGCCTGCACACCCATTTGTTCAGTGATGATCGCACCCCAATCGCCGCCTTGCGCCACGAATTTCGTGTATCCGAGGCGCTTCATCAGCGCGGTCCAGGCACGTGCAATGTGGGCGGGGTCCCACCCGGTCGTAGCCGGCCGGCTGGAAAAACCATAGCCTGGCATGGATGGAATCACGACATCGAACGCGTCGGATGCTTTCCCGCCGTGCGCGGTTGGATTGGTCAGCGGATCGATGATCTTCAACTGTTCGGTGATCGAGCCGGGCCATCCGTGCGTAACGATCAGCGGCAACGCATTCGCGTGCTTTGAGCGGACGTGAATGAAATGAATGTCCAGTCCGTCAATCTCGGTGATGAACTGCGGCAGGGCGTTCAGTTTCGCTTCGATCTTGCGCCAGTCATACTCGGTCGCCCAATAGCGCGCCAGCGCTTGCATCGTGGCGAGCTGCACGCCTTGGGTTGCATCTGAAACCGTCTCTCGCTCAGGAAACTTGGTTGCGTTGATGCGCCGGCGCAATTCAGCGAGTTCGGTTTCCGGAACATTCACGTGAAATGGACGAATTGCGGTGTTATCAGGTGCTTGCTTGCTGCCTCGTTCTGCAACAGCGGTTTGGGTCATACGGTCTTACTCCTTTAATGGTGTTTTCAACTAATGGTGTTTTCAACCTTCGATCAAAACCTACGACTGCATGCAATGCGCCAGCCCGGCTTCTAGCGTTATGCGATTGATGCCAAAGCGTTTGCGGATTTTCGGTGTCTGAGGTGTCGACGATTTGTCGAAGTTTGGGCTCGACGCGGCGGTCGGGCCGGAAAGTGACGTTTGGCCGTCACCGGATCGCGTAACGATTCGCCGAATGGAACGGGAACCGCACCAGTCCTACGAAGGATCTCTCAGGCAGGCGGCCGGGAACGCAGAGACATGATTCGAAATAGCGCCCGCTGTAATAGAGACGAAGTTGGGGGCCGCTAGAAATGCGAGGTGCCTTAGAATCATCAGCCGTACTTCTGTACCCGCGCCGAGCCGGCTATAGACCTCAAGAGTCCACGAGGTTTAGCAATAGCGGCAAACACGATTGCTTCGATGCATGGAACGAGCTTCGAAAACGTCGGCGTTGCGCAGATGACGGCAAACGCCGGGGTCCCAAAGGCTCTCGGCTGATGTCAGTCGTCTTTGTCGACGAAATCTGCTTTAGGGGACACCAGGGAACGCATCCGCCATCACCTCGCCTCTCCGGGCAGAAGATCGCGAGGGCCGAAAAGGGATTCGCGGTAGGCTTGGCAGAATTGCTCGATATCATCGAGAACTGTCGCGAAGCGCACGCCCCCGCCCGGCAGCATCTCCTCGAAAATCGGGTGGAACGCGGCGATGGCGCGGCTGACACGCGGCACCCAGATCTCGATCCAACGCTCGACCGCGGGCGTCGATTGCGGCGTGTCCCGAATGGCGGTCAACATGAGTGACTCACTCCAGGCGCGATGCCAGGCGCAATCTTCTTTGAGAGAAAAGAACATGCGATCCAACACGTCGTCGCCGGCTGCGCGAGCCAATCGCCCGAACTGCGTCATGAACAGCTCGTCGAAGGCCGGCTTCAGCACGAACTGGAGCGCGACGAGGGCTTCGCCCCAGTCCCATGTAACCAGGAGCGTTTCGATGACTTCGCGAAGCGGCTGCCAGATCGGGTCGTTCTGCCACGTCTGTCGCGCCTTACTCCCGAAGTCGGGATGGGTTACCTGCAACTGACGCATCCGGTATGCGATCCGCTGGACGCGCCGCATTTCGTCCGCGGCCTGGAATGTGGCGGCGATGGTGATACGTGTGCTCGGGGCCATGTTACCGATGTAGGCAGCGACCATTTGCAAGCCGTGACCGGGATATCGAAGTGGGGCGAGTACGCGGTCGAGCACGGCCACCCATTGCGGCGAAAGACCCCGGTCGTAGTCATCGCTGATCGAGTCCAGGAGCCCGCTGACAAACGCTTCGCGGGTGCGCTGCATCGTCGTGTAGGTTGTGTATGTCGTTTGCCGCGGATCACCCCACTGCTCCCAATCGCGGCAGCGGAGATCCGACCCCCGTTGGTAGCGCTCGTACCACTCGCTGACCGGTACCTTTACCTCGAAGCCACGGGCCGTCCAGTAATGGAGCCGGGACGTAGCAATGTCGTAGTCTGTCGGCTTGCGACCAAGGTCACTAAGGTGCCAGTACGTCCTCTTCGGGGTCAGTTCCTTTTGGCCGCGCCCTGTCAGGCTGGCAGTCGCTCCGCTTATGGCGCCATCCTCGAACTTAGTGACCGCCTCGTCGTCACCGATACCCGGTCTGGCCTTCAAGGATGGCACGACATTGGGGATCATTTCCGGATGGCTGCGCCCCATCGGGCTGGCTTTCGCCCCGCTCGTGGCGCCATCCTCAAATGTCCACAGCGCCTCGTAGTCGCCGAGGCGCATTCTGCCCTTGAAGGAGGGCATCATGATTTCCAGCCCGGCCCGAAAATCGAATGGCTGCCCGAGAATATCCTCAACGGCGCTCCGCGTCACCACGCAGCGGCCCGGCGCGAGTACGCGGACATAAGAACCGCGGTCCTGGATTTCGACGGACGGGTTCAGCCGGCGAATCGCTCCGAGCACGGCGTGGGTGGCGGGATGGCCGATCAAAACCGGTCCCACGCCATCACCGACATCCTCACTGTCTGGGAGGTCAGGGCTGGGCGCGTGGACATCCACGAAAATCTTGCCGTCCTCGATCTTGACTGCGAAAGGCCTGAGGCAGGCCGTCGCGGGGTTGACGCCGGCACCGCTGCGCACGTCGTACTGCCAGTGGTGGGCGCGGCAGGTGAGTACGTTTCCGTCTAGCCGCCCCTCGCTCAAGGCCACGCCCATATGTGCACACCGATTTTCGTAGGCGTAAACAACGCCGTTGTGCCGGACAAGAAGAACCTCGTGGCCATCGACGCGGCGCGCGGTCATGTCGTCATCCCAGAGTTCAGTAGCGGCGATTATGGGCCTGAACGGCATCACTCCTCCTCGGGAACGACATCGACGCGGTCCAGCGGCGCGAGGCCTGCCTCCGACACCGTAAGCTCTGGATCGAGTCGCTGACCTCGGAAGTACACTTGGGCGTTGGCTCGCGGCGCGACCCGGACGCAAGCCGCCAACTGGAGTTGCTCGGCGATTGCATGAACCCGTTCGTCGTCGTGTACCAGCACGACGAGCCCGAGCGTGTCACCAGCGAGAAAGCCGTAGAGCGGCACGAGCAATGTGCTACACCTCCGATCCCGAGTCGTTGCGATGCGCCCGCAGCCAGGGGTACCGCCCATGCAACATGTCCTTGCCCCGCACCTCTGGGGTCACCTGGAAGTATGTTCGTATAAGCTTAACCACGTTGGCGGGCGCCTCGCCGGCAAGGATGCGATTCACGACGCCCTTGTGATCCGAGTAGCGTTCCGGCTCGCGCGAGAAGATCCAGGCACATGGTTCGGAGCAGAAAATGTATTTCCGGCCCTGGTACTCGACGACGCGCGCAGCGTTCTCGTGCGGCGTACCATTTGACAGCACGAGCTGGCACAGATTGCAGAACGCAGGCACGGTTGTCCCTTGCGTGGACCATTCAATGCCGGGCCCACTCGTCCGCCAGCGTTCCGTAATCCGCTCCCACACCGGTTCGAGCTGATCCCACGTGCGTGGATACTTTTCGCGAAGCCACGCGCGTTCTTCCGGACCGGGAAGCGCGAAGTCGAACCACACCGTCGCGCGGTAGGTGTAGGTGCTCGCATAGACCATGTGGTGATAAATATCGAGCGCTTCGATGAAGAAGTCCCAGTACCACGGACGCTTCAAGCCGAACGCTGTCAGTGTCCTCTGGAACTGGTCGTTGATCCACTCCTCCATGAACTCCTTGAACGATGTGCGCCGAGCTGCGAGCGGCGTTAGATAATCCATGCTGAATCCGGTGACCACGGCGAACACGATCCAGCTCCGCCAAAACCACTTGTCGACCAGATACTGGGCCCGTTCGGGGTCGTGACGGATCAGTGTCGCGAGCACCGGATGACCGATCTGGGCGTGACGCGCCTCGTCGGTCTGGATGCTCGTGACCATTTTCTCGAACATCCGGTCCCCGACGTCGTGGGCCACCGCCGAGAGCCCGATGAACTGGAGGTTGGTAAAGCCCGTCTCGAGCACGAGATTGGTAGCGATGGCGAATTCTAGAGGGTCCGTCCCAACGCACATCTCGTCGACGAGGTGCCGCAGGGCGATGGCCATCCAGTTGTTGGTGTGGAACAACCGGTGCGTCCAGTCGAACTGGGGGGCCCAGCGGACCAGCTCGTGCATGAGCAGCAAAGGGATCTGGGTATGGCGGAACTCATCGAGCGCGCCGAATAGTGCCATCGTGCGCCAGGCGCCGTCTCGCCCGAAACGGGCGCCGCGGATGTCTCCCATCCCCGCCCCAAACTCTGTGAACGCCATCGTTGCTGCGTGGAGCTTCAAGCCGTTGAGCCACGACCGATCCAGTTTCGCGAAGTCCTCGATGCGGCCAACGGCTTCCCGTACGCCATGGAAGATCGCGTCCTTGACGGACTGGGTGTCCACGTAATCTTCATAGCTCGTGCGATAGGGCTCGTCCCAGTGCTGCCACTCGGCGTGGGGAAGCCAGGGACGGCCGCTCAGGATTTCGGGAAATACGTCTTCCTCGCGGACGTACGAGTAATCCCAGTCCAGCTTTCTGGCCAGATCAATCCAATCGTCGCGCTTGAGAGTCGGCATTCGCCCGTCCCTTAACTTGACTACGGCTAACGCGTGCGCCCCATGCACCCCAAGATTTGCCGAACACCAGCGTATCGGCTCGCGCCACTTCGTTAAGCCGAAACGTGAACCAGGAGGCTCACACCAAAAGCCTCTGGATAAAGCTAACGCGGCTGCTTCGGCTGCGTCTACCGTTGGGCGGCTGGATTTGTATGATATCGAACAACCAGCCGAATCGGGCATTGTCTGGACCGCGTTAAAATGGGGACGTTGCTTTAAAATTTGCTGCCGTTTGACCACCGCGAGGCTTGCGAATGGGGCAGCGGTCTTGTTCCTACTAACCTGGTCTAAGCGTCGACCAAGTAACGAGGTCTATGAGTCCGGTGACCGCCCCGGTGAAGGTGCCGTCGTCCACGAATCCCAGCCCCGAACATGGGTTTGGGGAATGCCCGCTGAGCCAGCGCGAAGCGGAATTGGGCCGCGTCTCAGGCGCGATCACCGCCCTTACCCGCGCTGGGGACGACCAGCGCGCCTCGATGAAGCGTTCGACGTGTACCAGACCGGGCTTCTCGCTCGGACGCAGGTCGAGACCCGCCGAATCAAGGAGGTCAGCCAATGAATCCGGAAGTAGGCAACGCCTCGCCGACGCTGCTTGCAGCGATCGTCGAATCATCCGGCGACGCGATCGTCAGCACGACAGTGGATGGAGTTGTAACCCTTTGGAACCCTGCGGCCGAGCGGATGTTCGGGTACACGGCAGCCGAAATCATCAACCGCCCAATCTTCACAATCATTCCGCCCCCGCTCGTCGATAAAGAGCGCGCATTAATCAGTCGCCTCGCAGAGAACGGGAGGATGGTCCGGAACGAATCGATCCGCATGCGCAAGGGCGGTCAGCAGCTCAAAGTTGCTGCGACATTCTCTCCCGTGCGCGATGGGGCGGGAACGATCGTTGAGATCCTGAGTATTGCGCACGACGTCACCGAAGCGCAACCTGGGAACCTCGTTCGACGTGAATCGGAAGAGCGTTTCCGCGTTATGGCGGACTCCACACCGGTGATGATCAAGTCGGCTGGCGTCGATGGCGAGTTGGATTTCGTCAACAAGGCCTTTCTCGAGTTCACGGGGCGCCGGATGGACGAGATGCTCGGGATCGGCTGGGCCGAGGACATCCACCCCGAGGATTTGCAAGGCTGCTTCGAATTCCGCATCACCGCCTTCTGCGAGCGGCGGCTGTTTCAGCACGAGTACCGGCTCCGCCGCCATGACGGCGAGTATCGATGGATTGTCGACACCGACGTGCCGCGCTTCGACGCCGGTGGTAAATTTATTGGATACGTCGGCTCCAACGTAGATATAACGGACCGCAAGGGTGCCGAAGAGCTAGAAGCCCGCGTTAACGAGCGAACACGCATAGCGCGCGAACTTCACGACACTCTGCTGCAAAGTTTTCACGGGCTGTTGCTCCTCTTTCAAACGGCTTGCAACCTTCTTCCATCGCGTCCGGATGAGGCACGAGAAAAATTAGAGGAGGCGATCAATGCGGCCACTCAAGCGATCATCGAAGGCCGAGATGCAGTGCAAGCGTTGCGCTCGTCCACGGCCGAGACGAATGATCTTGCCGCGGCCATAAAGATAATTGCCGAAGAACTAACGGCCCGTGAAAAAGACTCGATCTCGCCCACCTTCCGCGTAGAGGTTGAAGGCAAGCCTCGAAATCTGCATCCGCTCCGGCGAGACGAAGTTCACCGCATTGCTGCTGAGGCCTTGAGAAACGCCTTCCGGCACGCGCAGGCGCGGAATATCGAAGTTGAAATCCGATATGAGGAGAAGCAACTCTGCGTTCGCGTCCGGGATGATGGAAAGGGCATCGATCAAGAAACTCTTAGCGCAGGCGGGCGCGAGGGACACTTCGGCTTGCATAGCATGAAAGAGCGTGCCGAAATCGCGGAGGGCAAACTGGAGATCTGGGGTCGCCACGGGTCCGGCACGGAGATCGAGTTGACCATTCCCGCCTCTAGTGCCTACATCGGGGCTCGCCCCGATACCTGGTTCGCTCCGAAGTTCTTTAGCACGGCCACTGAGACGGAGTAAGACAGGATCGGATCGTGACTGCAGATCATCCCCAAATTCGCATTCTCGTCGCTGACGACCATCCAATTGTCCGGCAAGGAATCGGCGGGCTCATCGCTCTTGAACCGGACATCGTGGTCGTCGCCGAAGCGGCGAACGGACGCGAAGCCATCGAGCAGTTTCGCATCCATCGCCCGGATGTCACAGTCATGGACTTGCAGATGCCCGAGATGCATGGTGTCGACGCGGTTTTCGCGATCCGTAGCGAGTTTCCGGGTGCAAAGCTTATCGTGCTGACAACGTACGCCGGTGACGTACAGGTTCTACGTGCTCTTAAAGCTGGAGCTCAGGGCTACCTGCTGAAAGCTGTAATGCATAAAGAACTGGCAGACAACATCCGCTCGGTTTATGCGGGTCGCAAGGTTATGGCTTCAGAGGCCGCCGCCCAGCTTGCCGAGCATAGCGGCGAAGAAGCATTGACACCCAAGGAAATCGAAGTCCTTCGACTGATCGCCGCGGGCAATGCCAACAAAGAGATTGCGGCGCAGCTCTCGACTTCGGAAGAAACGGTCAAGAGCCGCGTAAAGAACATCTTTGACAAGTTGGGGGCAAACGACCGGACGCATGCCGTCACCATCGGACTGAAGCGCGGAATCATCGAATTGTAATCACTCGAAAGAGTGAAAATTCAGCCTATTAATCGGGTTTCGACTCCCTGACCGAGTGCTTATGCTTGAAAAGGGATTTCGATGCAGCGCCTGTATTCGAATTTTGCCCGGGGGTGGCCTGGGACGGGACTCCTCTTCCTCAGGCTGAGCGTGGCAATCACAGCGTTCCACTTTAGCGGAAGCGCCCTGGCTCTAAACCGGCCCTTGTCCACGGCAGTGATCGAGCGGGCGGCTGCCTTGCTCCTTTGCGCCGGTCTGTGGACACCTGTTGCGGGCGGCGTGCTGACGGTGCTGGCAGTCTGGGCCGCCGTTTCTCGAACCGGCGACCCTTGGGCCCTAATTCTTCTGGCCTCTGTGGGTGTTGGGCTAGCGATGCTCGGGCCTGGTGCCTGGTCGATCGATGCCCTCCTGTTCGGAAGAAGACGCCTGACACTCGAGCGGTAGGCCCTTCGCTCGTTCCCTCGAAATAGTCAATCAATTCCAACTATTCAGGGATGCGCTTTGGAGTGACGCGGCGCAGAATCAGGACACTAGAGGCGGCGGGGCCCGGAAAA
>Ga0335078_10014307_pt1 | contig 11771 bp, 7 predicted proteins | sample Lox_Sample_32_FD_206711 | JGI IMG/M metagenome (GOLD analysis project Ga0335078, IMG submission 206711) | Soil microbial communities from Loxahatchee National Wildlife Refuge, Florida, United States - Lox_Sample_3.2 | ecosystem: Environmental > Terrestrial > Soil > Wetlands | place: USA: Florida...
AATTCGACCCGATCACCGCACCATTCAAAATAATGCACCCCATCCCAATCAAAACCTTCGACCCAATCGTGCATCCATGCAACGTCACCGAATGCCCCACCGTAACGTCATCTCCCAAAATCAGCGGCCACTCATCCTTCATCACGTGCAACACGCACCCATCCTGAATATTCGTGCGCGCCCCGATTCGAATGTAGTGCACGTCGCCGCGGATCACGGTGCCGGGCCACACGCTGCCCTGGTCCCCAATCATCACATCCCCAATAATCACCGCCGCCGGATCGATATACGCCGACGCGGCAATCCGCGGCCATTTTCCCTTAAAGTGACGAATGTCAGGTGCGCGCGCCAAAGGCCAGTCCAATGAACTCGTAAGTGATTGCAGGGCCTAGACATGCACCATCAACGCCATTCGCCGGCCCCCAGCGAATATCTCAAGATAACACCCGCTCCGTGGCGCTGACAAGGAAGCCGCACTGCAGCAATGAAGAAGTTTAAGAGCCCCAAAGTGTTGAAGCGCAAATACGCACGAACGTCTCTACCGGCTCGCGCCATCTTGCGCCTTACACCTTATACCTTTCACCTTATACGCTTTAGGTTCTTCCGTCCCCGCCCGTCCGCACTCACACCTTCTGCTCTCTCGGCTCCTCGAAAAGCCCGTGATACAGCGCTCCGCCGATCGCCCCACCAATAATCGGCGCCACCCAGAACAGCCACAACTGCCCGATCGCCCAACCGCCCACAAAAATCGCTGGTCCCGTGCTGCGCGCCGGATTCACCGAAAGATTGGTCACCGGGATGCCGATCAAATGAATCAATGTCAGTCCCAACCCAATCGCAATCCCCGCGAAGCCGCCCACCACACGCGTGTCCGTGGCGCCGTGAATAATCAGCAGGAAAAAGCACGTCAGCACCACCTCGGCCACAAAACACGCCAACAGTGAATAGCCGCCCGGGGAATGCGCACCATATCCATTCGAAGCAAATCCGCCCGCCAACGAGAATCCCTCTTTTCCGCTGGCGATCAGATACAAAATCCCGCTTCCCGCCACCGCTCCCAGCACCTGCGCCACAATGTACTGCACCAGTTCCGAAGCCGGAAATCTCCCCCCGCACACCAGTCCCACCGAAACCGCCGGATTCAAATGACAACCCGAAATGTGCCCGATGGTGTACACCATCGTCAGCACCGTCAGTCCAAACGCCAGCGCCACACCCAGAAAGCCGATTCCCAGTTGCGGATACGCCGCGTCCAGAACCGCTGCGCCACATCCTCCAAACACCAGCCAAAATGTGCCGACAAACTCAGCCGCAAGCTTCTTCCATAGAGGCATACGCGGGCTCCTTTGAACAAAATAGATTGGGGCGGATGGAACAGAACAGGGCCGACTGACGCCGCGATTCTACTCAATACCAGCGCGCCATGACAAGCAGCGCCAGCTTTCCTACGATGGGTGCACCACATGCTTGCCCTGAGCTTCGAAGGGCCGGTTTTGCATGTGGGGGTTTCCTTCTCCTGGCGCGGCACAGACACTCCTGTCCGTGCTCCTGTGCTCTCTCTAACCGTCCAGGATAAACTTCGCAGTTCACTTTACCCGCGCCGTAGACGCCTTCATACTGTCTACATGCAGACCCGCTGCTCGAAATGCGACGCGCCCATGAGCTGCTGCCCCGAAGGCGACTGCTGGTGCGCCGCCTACCCCAAGACCGAACCCGACCCCAACGCCACCGGCTGCCTCTGCCCCGAATGCCTGCGAGAAAAGCTACAAACCGACAAAGCGCCGCTACCCGCCAAGTCGAAAACCGCCTCGTAGCGGCGGGTTTACCCCGCCGACGCAGCGGCGTAAAGCCGCTGCTACTTGCTTTGTCCCACCGCAAGAAAAAGCGCACTGTCATCCTGAGGCGCGCTGTTTGCGCCGAAGGATCTCAACCGATCCCCAGCACCCAGCGCGCGCCCGATGCCACCATTAACCTCGCTTCCGCCCTTTACTCCTGATCCTTATCATCCCCATTTCTTCACCGCCGGCCACAATTTCTGCAGATCCCCAACCTTCAATCCCCGGCACAAATACACATCAAAATGCTGGTACGGCATCGACAACGGGTGATAGACGGTCCCAACCTTCTCCACACTTTCAAATAATCTGCCCAGCTTCTCCGGCGTGTCATCCATCACGATCATGCAAGAACCCGTGTATCCGCGCGGCCCCCAGTAAAAATAGCTCTGGTGTCCGGAAATCGCCGGCGGCAATCCCATCTTGGCTCCAAAAAAATCTATCGCGCCCGCCTGCCCGTAGTTCTGCCCAAAAATCGCGCAACTCTTCCGGTCCTCCGGCGGCAATTTGTAGTACGCGTCCGCCACAACTTGGGCCATCTCCTTCCACCCAAATTGATCAGCATAAATCTGCGGCAGAGCTCCCAGCCGGTGATTTTCAATCTTCGGCGGCCCGTAATGAAAGAAGCGCGAATAAGCGATGTATTGGTCGACCGTCAGCATCGGAAAATACGCAAACGGCGCATTCAAAATCCCGGTCACCAGCAGCAGCGCCACATACGCAGGCCGCAACCATCTTCCGCTCTTCATCGCCGCAAACCAGCGCTCGAACACCATCCCCCCGGCCGCAAACAACATCGGATACGCCGGCGCCGGATAGTACATGCGCCCGTGCATCGTCAACATGCACACCATGATTACAACCCAGGTGATCCCCAGCACCCGCCAACCCTTGCCTTCGCGATCGCGCAGCAATTCCACCAGGCCCGCAATCCACACCGGTGCCGCCAACGGATGCAGAATCAGCCCCTGTATCACCAGGAACATCACCGGCCCGGATTCCGTGTTCCGCCCGCTCTGTTGCACATTACGCAGCAACTCTATCGTCGGAAAATGCCGCTGCACTTCCCAAATCAGGTTCGGCAGAAAAATCAGCGCCGCAGTCAACCCGCCGACCCAAATCCACGGAGATGCAAATTGACGCCGCTCCTTCGTCAGCAGCAATCCCACAAACACCCCAAACCCAAAGAACAGCACCGAATGTTTATTCAACAATCCAATACCGCACACCACCCCGAACAAGATCCACAGCCCCGGCACGCCCATCTGGCGGCCGGAGTGGGGCGGCGTCAGACCCGCGCCTTTTTCTTCCGTCCTCCCAAAAATCTTCAACAAAATCAGCGCCGCGCCCATCCACACCAACGACTCAAACACATTCATGGTCAGCAGCGAATCAAGCCCCAGATAAATCGGCGCCACCATCACACAAACGCAAGCCAGCAAAATCCCGAACCGTCGCGCACCCAATTCTCGCGCGATCAATCCCGTCAGCAACACCCGCAACCCCGCCGCCACCGCCGGCAAAAATCGCAACGCCGGCAACGAATCCCCCAGTGTCACGCGCTCCAACCACGTGATCACCGCAATCAACGGCGGCTGGTCTACATAACCCCACGCCAAATGATGGCTGCACGCCAGGTAATACAGTTCGTCCACAAAATACCCATATCGACCGCTCACCAGCATATGCGCGGCAAAAATGGCGAAGGAAAGCCCGCCCAGAAGTGCCCATTCTCCCGAGCGGGCCTCCGAGGTGCGTTCCATCGGTCGAGATTCGAGCGCTACGGATCCGTCCATGCAAACACCCTCACTCTCCCAAACGCGCAAACGCCAGCGAATGTTCCGTGAGATAATTTATCGTATTTGACGTCTGCCTCGTTAGCGAGGCAAGTAGTAGAAACAGCCGGCTAATAACACTGCAGAATTGTCCAGGCTTTATCGAACTTCCTTAGTTTCAAGTCGGGGTACCTAATCCAGACATACAGCATCCCGCTGTCTCCCCACATCATCTTCGTGCTTTCGTCAGTATCGATCTGAAAGAGCAACATCCAATCCGATGCTCCGGCCTCGAGCTCTTTGCGCCGCGCATCGCGATACCCACTCGTGTCTCCCAAGTACAAGCCGTTCGAGGCCAGTTGGCATTCGAGCTCCATTTCGCTCTGTATGATTCGCGGCCAGCCTAAGAGCTGATGCCTCGGCCCCGTGCTCGCGTACTTCTCCCAAAAATCTCTGTAGGTGTCATCGTTCTCCAAGTCAAGAACCAAGTCGCTTACCGGAGATGAGCCAGGATCCGGCAACGAAAGAAACGGTTCATAGGTCAACCGTGCACATGAGAATGTTGAGTCTGTGGGAGCAGATTTTCGGATGAGTCCCGATGTCTCGGGAAAATACCAGAGACGGAATCCGTCTTTGTGCGCTGGATCGAAACCCCATGCAGATTGTTCTCGGTCATAAAAGAATGATAGGAGGCCTGAGGCGGGAAGTAGGTCCAGTAAGCCGTTTCTAGGCACTTCGGCAAGATTCAATTGTGTCACGAAGGATAGGTTCCCGGTTTTCCATTCCGGCCATTCCAGGTCACACGGAAGATCGGGAGACCCGCCCAATTTCGATGAAGCGATGGGGATCGTTTGATCTGAAACCGCACTGCACTTCATTGCAGCCGATTCTTTAGAAAGATTAATCAGTTGGCCGGCAATCGCGTCGAGGCCACTTTGTTCCAAAGCTTTCTGCAAACCTTCGGCTAGGCTCATCGCATTCGGCAGGAGACTTCGTCAATCAATCTCGACGCTCGGCCCGCCACCCCGCACTTCATTCAGCCGTGCAGTAACCGCCTTGGCCACTTTGTACAAGCTCTGCGCCGCAGGAGCCGTCTCCCCCTGTGCCGCCACAGGCTTCCCGGTATCTCCGCCGAGCCGAATCCGCGGATCAATCTCAATCTCGCCCAGCACCGGCACGCCATATTCCAGCGCGGTCTTCGCACCTTCGCCATGCCCGAAAATATCCACCGGCTTGCCGCAATGCGGACACGCAAACGTGCTCATGTTTTCCACCACGCCGAGCACATCCACCTTCACCTGCCGGAACATCTCAATGGCCTTGCGCACATCCGCCAGTGCCACCGTGGAAGGCGTCGTCACCACCACCGCGCCCGTCACCGCCACGGTCTGGATCAACGTCAACTGCACGTCGCCCGTCCCCGGCGGCAAATCGATCACCAGATAATCCAGATCGCCCCACTCCACGCTGCGCAAAAACTGCGTAATCACACCATGAAGCATCGGCCCGCGCCAAATCACCGGCTTATCTCCCGGGTTCAGCAAGCCCATCGAAATCATCTTCAAGCCCTGCGCCTGCACCGGAATAATGCGCTGCTGCTGCGTTGCCATGGGCTCCGCATTCGACCCCAGCATGATAGGCACGTTCGGCCCGTAAACATCCGCGTCCAGCAGCCCGACCTTGTACCCCAGTTTCGTAAGCGCCAGCGCCAGATTCACCGCCACGGTGGTCTTCCCCACTCCCCCCTTGCCGCTGGCCACCGCAACCAAATTCTTAACACCCGGAATGGGCTGGCGTTCCGGCATCTGCTGTTGTCCCGGCATAGGTCCCGCTGGCGGCATCAAAACCCTCGCAGAAAAAGTTTTAAGTTCTAAGTAGAACCAAGAACGCTTCGAGCCAAGAAACTTAATACTTATGACTTAGGACTTATGACCCTTCACGCATTCGCCCCATGGCACTTCTTGTACTTCTTCCCCGACCCACAAGGGCAAGGATCGTTTCGTCCCACCTTGGCCCCCGCGCGCACCGGCTTCGGCGCTTCCGCCTGAGCAGGCCCGGTCTGGTATTGCAAATCCTTCTGCTGCTTCTCGTGTTTGCGTTCCAGCGCCCGCGCAAAATCCGGCAAACGCGCCGGAGCCTCCTCCGCTCGCGCACCGGCCGCCGCCACCGCCGCAGCAGCTCCAGCCGTCGGCCGTGCCTGAGAAGCCTGCGCCGCCTGCGCTCGCTGCTGTTGCGCCTGCGGTGGCTCACCCTGCTGAACCTGTACATGGAACAAGTAACGAATGGTCTCGTTATCGATCCGCGCCATCATATCTTCAAACAATACGAACGCTTCCTTCTTAAACTCCACCAACGGGTCCTTCTGCCCGTACCCGCGCAGCCCAATGCCCTCTTTCAAATGGTCCAGGGACAGCAGGTGGTCTTTCCACTGCGTATCCACCACATCCAAAATGATCCGTCGCTCTAACCACCGCAACAAATCCGGACTGAACTGCTTCTCCTTCTCCTCGTAGCGCTTCCGAATCGCTTCCACCGTGGCGTCGGCTAACTCGTCATGATTCAGCGTAGTGGGATCGGCGCCGGCCGCCTTAGCGTCAATTCCAAACTGCGTGTGAATCTCCGCCAAAAACTGTGCCGTATTCCACTGCCCCGGATGCTGCTCCCGCGGGCAATTCGTCTGCACAGTTTCCCGCGCGACGTCCTCCGCAATCCCTAGCACGTAATCCCGCTGATCCTTGCCCTCCAGCGCCGAGCGGCGAATCGCATAGATCGTCTCGCGCTGCTTGTTCATCACATCGTCGTATTCCAGCAGGTGTTTGCGCGCGTCGAAGTTCTGCGCCTCCACCGATTTCTGCGCCTCCGCGATCCGGCCCGAAATCATCTTCGACTCAATCGGCACGCCTTCCGTCATTCCTAGCCGGTACATCAACTGTTTCACACGCTCGCCGCCGAAAATACGCATCAAATCGTCTTCCAGCGACAAAAAAAATCGCGACGACCCTGGGTCGCCCTGGCGTCCCGCGCGTCCGCGCAGCTGGTTATCAATGCGCCGCGCTTCGTGCCGCTCTGTCCCCAGAATGTGCAATCCGCCCAGCGCCACTACTTCGTCATGCTCGGACTTGCACTGTTCCGCAAACTGCTGGTACACCGGCTTCCACTGCTCCTGCGGCACCTGGAAAATCTTCCCCTCGTGCTGGAACAAAACCATGGGCACAGCCGCAGGCGCGTCCCCGTTTCCGCCCGCACCATCCGTGCCAATCACCGCCGGAGCCGCCGCATACGGCATGGCCAGCTTGTTTTTCAAAAAATACTCGCGCGTCAAGGACTCCGGATTGCCGCCCAGCAAAATGTCCGTGCCGCGCCCGGCCATGTTGGTCGCCACGGTGACCGCGCCCTTACGTCCCGCCTGCGCCACGATGCGCGATTCGCGTTCGTGTTGCTTGGCGTTCAGCACCTGATGCGGAATCCCGGACTTCTTCAACAAATCCGCAATCGCTTCGGACTTCTCGATCGAAATCGTGCCCACCAGCACCGGTTGCCCGCGCTGATGGAAATGCCGGATGCCGTTCGCCAGCGTATTGTCTTCCTGCAAAATCCCGTTTACCACCGCATCAAACTTCTCTTTTTCCGTGCGGTACACAACGTCCCGATTTTCAATACGAATCAGCGTCCGGTTCGTCGGGATCACCACCACATCGAGGTTGTAAATCTTGCCGAACTCCGCCGCTTCCGTCTCCGCCGTACCCGTCATTCCCGAAAGCTTCTTGTACATGCGGAAGTAATTCTGAAAGGTAATCGTCGCCAGCGTCTGGTTCTCGCGCTCGATCTTGACGCCTTCTTTCGCCTCTACCGCCTGGTGCAATCCGTCCGACCATCGCCGTCCCGGCATCTGCCGCCCGGTAAACTCATCGACGATGATCACTTCCCCGTCTTTCACCACATAATCCACGTCCAGTTTGTACAACGTGTGCGCACGCAAAGCCTGATAAACGTGGTGCATCAGCTCTACGTTCCCGATATCCGAAAGATTCGTGATCCCCAGCAGGCGTTCGCACTTGTTAAACCCTTCTTCCGTCAACGTCGCCTGGCGGTGCTTTTCATCGAGCGTATAGTCGATTTCCTTGATCAGTTTGGGAATGATCTTGTCGATCTTGAAATATTTGTCCGTCGATTCTTCCGAAGGCCCCGAAATAATCAGCGGCGTGCGCGCTTCGTCAATCAGAATCGAGTCGACTTCGTCCACAATCGCGAACTGGTGCCCGCGCTGCACGCAACTCGCCAGGTCATACTTCATATTGTCGCGCAGATAGTCGAACCCGAACTCGTTGTTCGTCCCGTAGGTCAAATCCGCTGCATACGCCGCGCGCCTCTGGTTGTCATCCAGATCATGCACAATCACGCCGACGCTTAGCCCCAAGCTTTTGTAAAGCGGACTCATCCATTCCGCGTCGCGCCGCGCCAGGTAATCGTTCACGGTCACAATGTGCACACCGCGCCCAGCCAACGCATTTAGCGCCGCCGGTAGCGTGGCGACGAGCGTCTTTCCTTCGCCCGTCTTCATCTCCGCGATCTTCCCGGAGTTCAGCACCATTCCGCCGATGAGCTGCACATCAAAGTGCCGCATATTCAGGAAGCGCCTGCCAGCCTCCCGCACCAGCGCAAACGCCGGCACAATCACCGGCTCCAAAGCCTTCGCCAGATCGTCTTTATATGCCGGTTCCGCCGGATCGCTGTCCTTCAGCGCCTCCTGCACCTGCGTCTTCAGCGCCTGAAACCGTTCCTTGAGCTGCTCGTCGCTCAGCGGGCGCACTTCCGGTTCGCGCGCGTTAATGGCCTCCACCACCGGCTGCATTCTCTTGATGTCGCGCTCGTGTTTCGTCCCAATGAACTTCGCGACGACACGATCCAGTATTTGTGCTGCTTCCATGGACTCTTGTGGCACAGCCCTTCTTGGCCGTGCTCCTCGGTATGTTAGATGTCCGCACAGGCCGCTTCCGCAACCTCATGCAAACACTTCATTGTAACTGGTTGGATGCGCCCCCGCCAACACTCGCCACTTTGGAGTGCGGCGGCTCGCCGCCGCTTTTCGAACGCAAACTCTCGCAGAGCCGCCGGCAGCGCAGGCCTTATCCCAGCGGACTTGCTCCCGCTGGCTCCATCCGAGGAGTACAATCGAGTCATGCAAGAGCACCCGAATCTCGTGCTCGTCGAATCCTGCCCCAACCGCTCCGAAGCCGAACTCGCCAAGGGCACTCTGGAAGCCGCAGGTATTCCGGCCATGATTCAGTCCGACAGCGTAGGGGGCATGCGCGATCACCTGGCCTGGTCCGGCGCAGGGTTCAAAATCCTGGTCCGCGAAGAAGACGCCACCACGGCGCGCGAGGTTCTTGGTCCGCTGCCAGAAAACGAGCAGATCCCTGAAGACTCTTCGTCCGACGATCCACCAGCAAGCTGGCGTCGTTTCACTTAGACGTGCTTACACAATCTGTACCAAATCCGGCGGGCAATCCCTCAAATTCTCAATGGAAACCGCTCTCGTGCTGCGATTTGTACCTTCCGCAGGCACCAACCCGAGCGACCGGTTCCGCCCCTCGCGTTTGGCCATGTACAGCGCCTTATCCGCCATCTCAATCACGTTATTCATCGAAAGGCTATTCACATCGTTCTTCAACCACGGATACGGGGCCCAGCCAATCGAGCAAGTCTTATGAATCTCCACGCCATTCCCGACGTCGAATGGTAACTCTCGCACCGCTTCCATCACGCGATTGCAGAACAATGCCGCGTTCGCGCGGTCCGTCGTCCGGCACACCAATAGAAACTCTTCTCCACCCCAGCGCACCAGATCATCCGAACGCCGCATCACCCCGGCAATACGTTTCGCAAATTCACGTAATAGCTGGTCTCCCGCCGCGTGTCCTAACTCGTCGTTCACTCGCTTGAACCGGTCAATATCCACCAGCGCAAAAATCAAATCCTGGGAAGGCGCCGGCGCGGCGTTCGGATCCAGGAACTTCATGTGCGAGCGCATCGTCTGCGCAATGTCTTTCTCGATGGTCTCGTAGAAATAGCGCCGGTTCCGCGTGCTCGTCAGCGGGTCGGTCAGCGAAATCTCCTGCAATTCCTTATTCTTCTGCATTAACTCCGCGCTGCGCTCCGCGACGGCCCGTTCCAGTTCCAGGCGCTGTCTGTTCAGCCGGCGCGTTCGCAACGAAACGAATACCCAGAACACGCCCAACAAAAGCAGTCCGCCCAGCGATTCCGCCCACCACGTCTGCCAGAATTCCGGCAGCACCTCAAATCGAAATGTCGCGGGCCTGCCGGCTCCCACGCCCGTGTTCTCGCACTGTACCCAGAATTGGTATTCCCCGGGCGGCAATCCTCCGTACTGTACTTCCCGCAGATTAGTTTCCGTCAACTGGCTCTCTAGTCCACGCAGTTGATAGTGGCAGGTCACCGCTTCGGGATTCCCCAAAACCATCGGCGTGAACTGCACCGTCAAGGATCCTTCCGAAGCCTTCACCTTCGGGAAATCCGAAACCCGCCGCGCCTCTCCGCCCAGCGCTACAGAGGTCAATGCCACGTTCGCCGCTACGGCCATGTGCGGTGCGCTGTCCGGCTCGTAGCGCGCCAATCCTCGCGACGTCGCAATCAGGTAGCTGCCGTCGCTCTCTTCCCGCACTCCAGTCCACGGGCTTACGTCGTCCCACAACAGTCCATTCGAGTGGTTCAATCTCTGCAGCCCGCCTTCGGGAGACACCACCGCCAGGCCTTCTGGTCCGTCGAACCACACCTGATTTTTCTTGTCCCGCCCAACAATCAGCCAATCCCACGCGTGCTGCTCCGCGCGCACGTGGCCGTCCTCCAGGACGATACGCGTCACTCCCAGCACATCGTTGTAGGCCACCCACGCTTCGGAGTCGCTCAGCGCCGCCATGCTAGTGATCTCTTGCCCCTGCAAACCGTCCTTCGTCGTCAGCGTCCGCCAGTTCTTCCCGTCGAAGTGATACACCACACCGGTTCCCGCAGCCCACAAGGCCCCGCTTGGCGCGAAAGACAGGTACAGCACGTCCTTCCCTTCGCCCATGGGCAGCGGCACGCGCTTCGGCTCTTCCGCTGACCGTGCCGTATCGAACTTCACCAGGTGATCCCGCGTCGTGGCCCACATCTCACCACGCGGTGACGCCAGCAGCGCCTGGTATGGCCGCCCGTAATAGCTGCCGTGCATCGTGCTCGCAAAAGTCTCGGGATCGATTCGTGCCACTCCGCCCGTGGCCGTCATCACCCAAATGGAACCGTCTCCGGCTACCTGCAGTTGGCGTGGCTGCGTTCGCTCGCTCCCGCCGAGCTGTGCGATCCGCCGCCACTCCTGGCCGTCCCACACACCGATGCCGTGCGCCGTGCTCACCCACAGGCGCCCGCGATGATCTCTCTGCGTGGCCCACACGGTGTTGTCGGGCAAGCCCTCCGCCGTGGTCCAGCCCGACCATTCCCGCACACCCGGCAAACGATCCAGCCCCGTCCCCGATCCGCCGATCCACAACGTCCCTTCGCGGTCTTCCATCGCAAATTGGATGGCGTTGCTGGTGATGCCCTTTTTGTCCGTAATGGTCGTCCACTTCCCTGCGTCGCTCTGCCAATACAGTCCCGTGGAAGATGGCATCAGCAAGTGGCCTCGCTGGTCTAGCATCGGCCGGCCAATCACATCGTCCGCCGGCCCAACGGCAACATCTTCCCAACGCAGCCGGTGCGCCCCGGGATCCAGCCGCGCCAATCTGGTTGCCGTACGCAGCCACAGCGTCTTGCTTTTGTCCCATTGCAGCGCCGCCACTCGCTCCTTGGGAATCTCAATTGCCGGGTCCACTTGGACCATCGTGCTTCCCGCTTCCAGATGCGCCAGCCGCGTCCCGAACGTGAACCAGATCGAATCGTCATCCGCCCTCGTAATTCCGGCTACCGAGTCGCCCACCCCTTCTGTTTCACTCAGGATTTTTATCTGCGAGTTCGGCCGCGCCGTCGCTCGCAATAGGCCCTGTTTGAACAGAGCCACAAATACCGTCCCTTTGCTGTCCACCGCCAGAAGCTGCGTGCCGTTCCCCAGCGGCATTGCGGACGACGGAATCGCCAGACTCTCGAATTGTCCGTCCTTGTAGTGCGCTAC
>Ga0335078_10014308_pt1 | contig 11771 bp, 8 predicted proteins | sample Lox_Sample_32_FD_206711 | JGI IMG/M metagenome (GOLD analysis project Ga0335078, IMG submission 206711) | Soil microbial communities from Loxahatchee National Wildlife Refuge, Florida, United States - Lox_Sample_3.2 | ecosystem: Environmental > Terrestrial > Soil > Wetlands | place: USA: Florida...
AAACCGCAACCCGGCCGACTGGAGCGAGCTGATCGGCCGCTTCCCCAAGTCGGGGCCGCGCGACGTCGCGCGCGCGGTGCAGAGCGCGCTCAAGGGCTTCGAGCTGTGGCGGAAGGTCCCGGCGCCCCGGCGCGGGGACGTCATGCGGCGGGTGGGCGACCTGCTGGTGGAGCGCAAGGAGGAGATCGCGCGGGCGATGACCCGCGAGATGGGGAAGGTGCTGGCGGAGACGCGCGGCGACGTGCAGGAGGGGATCGACACCGCCTACTACGCGGCGGGCGAGGGGCGGCGCCTGTTCGGGCACACCGTGCCGAGCGAGCTGCGGGACAAGTGGGCGATGAGCACCCGGCGGCCGATCGGCGTGGCGGGCATCATCACGCCGTTCAACTTCCCGATGGCGATCCCGACCTGGAAGATCTTCCCGGCGCTGCTGTGCGGGAACGCGGTGGTCTTCAAGCCCGCCAACGACGTGCCCCACACGGGCACGCTGCTGGTCGAGGCGCTGCTCGACGCCGGGCTGCCGCCCGAGGTGATCCAGCTGGTGCACGGCCGCGGCTCGGCCGTCGGCAACGCGCTGCTCGAGCACCCGAAGGTGCCGCTGCTCTCCTTCACCGGCTCGACCGAGACGGGCGCGATCCTCGCCGAGACGTGCGGGCGCCTCAACAAGCGGCTGTCGCTCGAGATGGGCGGCAAGAACGCGATGATCGTGATGGACGACGCGGACCTCGACCTCGCCCTGGACGGCGTGCTGTGGGGCGCGTTCGGCACGACCGGGCAGCGCTGCACGGCCACGTCGCGGCTGCTGCTGCACCGCAAGGTCCACGACAAGTTCCTGCGGATGCTGTGCGAGCGGGTGGAGAAGCTGCGCCTGGGAGACGGGCTCGAGCCGACGACCGACGTGGGGCCGATGATCAACGAGGGCGCGCTCCAGACGACGATGCAGTACGTCGAGATCGGCAAGCAGCAGGGTGCCTCGCTGGAGGTCGGCGGGCGGCGGGCGGGCGGCGAGCGGCTGGGGAAGGGCTGGTTCTACCGGCCGACGGTGTTCGCCGGCGTGAAGGCGCGGTCGCGCCTCGAGCAGGAGGAGATCTTCGGCCCGGTGCTCGCGGTGACGCGCATCGGCTCGCTCGACGAGGCCATCCGCGTCAACAACGACGTGAAGTACGGGCTCTCGAGCTCGCTGTACACGCGCGACGTGAACGCGGCGTTCAAGGCGGTGCAGGACATCGACGCGGGCATCACGTACATCAACGCGCCGACGATCGGCGCCGAGGCGCACCTGCCGTTCGGCGGCGTGAAGGACACGGGCAACGGCCACCGCGAGGGCGGGTGGACGGTGTACGAGTTCTTTTCGGAGATCAAGACGGTGTACGTGGACTACTCCGGCACGCTGCAGCGGGCGCAGATCGACACGTACGGAGACGAGTAGCCGGGAAGGGCGGTGGACGCCTGTTCGGTCCACTTGCAGTCTCCTAACCGCTTGACTATAGTAAGGGTGACCGCACCCTAGCGGAGCGCAATGGCAAGGCATTTACCCTCCGTCAGGAAGACGTCGGTCGATGAAGGCTCGCTGGATCAGTACCTCCGCGAGATCAGTGCTTACCCCCTCATTTGCCGGGAAGACGAGATCGACCTCGCGGTCCGCATCAAGCGGCACGAGGAGGAAGCGCTCGACAAGCTCGTGCGCTCCAACCTCCGCTTCGTGGTCTCGGTCGCCAAGAAGTACCAGAACCAGGGCGTGTCGCTCGCGGACCTGATCAACGAGGGCAACCTCGGGCTGATCCGCGCCGCGCACAAGTTCGACGAGACCAAGGGCATCAAGTTCATCTCCTACGCCGTGTGGTGGATCCGCCAGGCCATCCTCCAGGCCCTGGCCGAGCAGAGCCGGATCGTGCGCGTGCCGCTGAACCGCGCGGGCACGCTGCACCGGATCGGCAAACGCTCGAGCGCGCTGCAGCAGGAGCTCGGCCGCGAGCCCACGGTGGAGGAGATCGCCGAGGGGATGGACATCAGCGAGGAGGAGGTCGCCAAGACCCTCTCGATCTCGCAGAGCCACCTCTCGCTCGACGCGCCGATGACGCCCGGCGAGGACAACAAGCTCCTCGACTACCTCCCCGACACCCTGAACCCCACGCCCGACGAGCAGACCTTCGAGCACGCGCTGAGCGAGAGCATCGAGCGCGTGCTGGGCACGCTCAAGGAGCGCGAGGCCAAGATCCTCCGGCTCTACTTCGGGCTCGACGGCCAGGAGCCGATGACGCTGGAGGAGATCGGGAGCCTGCTGGGCATCACCCGCGAGCGCGTCCGGCAGATCAAGGAGAAGGCCCTGTCGCGCCTGCGGCACATCTCCAAGGCGCGCGCCCTCGAGAGTTTCCTCACCTGAGTTGAAGCTCGGCGTCATTTCGCTCGGCTGCGACAAGGCGACGGTGGACACCGAGCACCTCGTCGCGGGCCTGGTGGGCCACGGCGCGCGGGTCGCCGCCGCGCTGGACGAGGCCGACGTGATCCTGGTCAACACCTGCGGGTTCATCGACGCCGCCAAGCGCGAGTCCATCGAGGCCATGGTCGAGGCCGGCCGCTACAAGAAGAGCGGCCGCTGCCGCGCCGTGGTCGCCGTGGGGTGCCTGGTCGCCCGCTACGGCGAAGAGCTCAAGTCCGAGCTGCCGGAGGTGGACTACTTCTTCGGCTTCAAGGACCTGCCGGGCCTGGTGCCCCGGCTCGTGGCGGCGGGGCTCCTCGAGGACGCCGCCGCCGCCCATCCGGGGATGCGGCATTACCTCGGCTCCACGCCGCACGTCCGCTACCTCAAGATCAGCGAAGGCTGCGACCACACCTGCGCGTTCTGCGCGATCCCGCTGATGCGCGGCCTGCACCGCTCCCGCCCGCTGGAGGAGCTGGTGCGCGAGGCGCAGGAGCTGGAGCGGGCCGGCGCGCGCGAGATCAACCTGGTCGCGCAGGACCTCGGGCACTACGGCCGCGACGTGCCGGGCGGCCCGCGCCTGCCGGAGCTGCTGCGCGCCCTGCTCGGCGGAACCGGCGTGCCGTGGTTCCGCTGCCTGTACGTGTACTCGGCGGGCATCACGCCGGAGCTCGTGGAGCTGATGGCCGGCGAGCGCCGCGTCGCGCCCTACCTCGACATGCCCATCCAGCACGCCACCGAGCGGATGCTGGCGGCGATGCGGCGGCCGGAGCGGCCCGACACGATCCGCGCCAAGGTGCGCTGGCTGCGCGAGGCGGTGCCGGACCTGGCGCTGCGGACCACCGTGCTCGTGGGGTTCCCGGGCGAGACGGAAGACGACCACCACGCCCTGCTGGAATTCCTGGAGGAGCTGCAATTCGACCGCGTGGGCGCGTTCGCCTACTCGGAGCAGGAGGGCACGCGTGGCGCGGCGCTGCCGGACGACGTGCCGGACGGCCTCAAGCAGGAGCGGCTGGCGGAGGTGCTGGAGCTGCAGCGCGCCATCTCGGCCGAGCGGTTGCAGCGGCTGGCGGGCCGCGACGTGGAGGTGCTGGTGGACGGGCCCGCGCACGCGGACGATCCGGGGGCGGCCGTGGGCCGGACGGTGTGGCAGGCGGACGACGTGGACGGATGCACGTACCTGGCGCGGCGGGCGCCGCCCGCCGGCAGCTTCGTGCGGGCCAGGGTGGTCGAGACGCTCGACTACGACCTGGTGGCGGAGCCGCTGGCGTGACGGCGGCTCGCGCGCGCGGCGCGTGGCGGCTCCTCGCCGTGGGAGCGGCGGCCCTCGCGTCCGGGTGCCTGGGCCGCGCGCGGCTGGCGCCGGTGCCGGGGATGCCCGACATCCGCGTCGGCGTCGTGGTGGACCAGCCCTCGAGCGACATCACCGCCACCGGCCAGTTCCGCGTGCTGGCGAGCGACGGGAGCATCATCGCGGTGGTGGATCCCGGCGTGACGTGGCACGCGGGGCCCGGCGGGGCGCCCGACAGCGTGTCGCTCGTCCGGCCCGACCGCCAGCAGCCGGTCGAGGTGCCGCAGCCGGTCACGGTGCGGCCCGATCGCCCGGAGGACCTCGTGGTCATCGCCGGGCGGCGCTACCGCGGGGCGGCGACGGTGCTGCGCGGCTCCAGCGGCGTGACGGTCGTCAACGTCGTGCCGCTCGAGTGGTACGTGCAGTCGGTGGTCTCGGTCGAGCTGGGCATGCGCGCGCCCGACGTGCAGCAGGCCGTGATGGCCCAGGCGGTGGCGTCGCGCACCTATGCGGTCCACTACCGCGGGCGCCGCGAGGCGCTGGGCTTCGACCTGTACGCCACGACCGCGGACCAGGTGTACCCCGGCATCGACGCGGAGGAGCCCGAGGTCACGGCCGCCACCCGCGCGACGGCGGGCCAGGTCGTGACCTGGAACGGGCAGCCGATCGAGGCGATGTATCACTCCGCGTGCGGGTACTCCACCGAGGCCGCGGACCAGGTCTTCCGCAACGGGCCGCCGCTGCCGTACCTTCGCGCGGTGTCGGACCGGTTCGGTCCCGGGAAGCGGGATTTCTACTGCGCCGGCTCCCCCAACTTCCGCTGGACCGAGCAGTGGGACGGGGCGACCCTGAACGCGATCCTGGCGAAGACGCTCCCGGCGGCGCTCGGCGCCTCGGCCGCGAACCTCGGGCGCGTGACCGACCTGAGGATCGCGGCCACGTCGCCGACCGGCCGCGTCGCGCAGCTGGTGGTGGCGACGACGAGCGGCGACCTCACCGTGCCGTCGTACAAGGTGCGCGACGTGCTGCGGCCCGCGCCGGACCGGCAGCTGCTCTCGACCGCGTTCCAGCTCTACGTGCAGCGGCAGGGCGGCGAGATCGTGAAGGTGACGGCGGCGGGGGCGGGGTCCGGGCACGCGGTGGGGATGTGCCAGTGGGGCGCGGTGGGCCGCGCGAAGGCCGGGCAGGGCTACGCGCAGATCCTCGCGACGTACTATCCGGGCACGAAACTGGAGCGGCTCTACTGATGGCTGGCGGCGGCGCGGTATCCAACATCCGGGTGGGCGTGGTCGGGGCCGGCGCCATCGCCCAGATCGCCCACTTGCCCGTGCTGCGCAAGCTCAAGGGCGTGCAGGTCGTCGGCATCTGCGACAACGACGGCCCGAAGGCGCGCGCCCTGGCCGCGCGGTTCGAGACGGGCGCGGCCTACGACGACATCGAGGAGCTGCTCGAGCTCGCCCGCGTGGACGCGGTGGTGATCTGCACGCCGAACCACCTCCACGAGGCGCACGCGGTGAGCGCCCTCGCGGCGGGCGCCCACGTGCTGGTCGAGCGGCCGCTGGCGCTCACGCCGGCCGGCGCGTCGCGCGTGCTCAAGGCGGCCGAGCGGTACGGGCGCACGCTGCTCGTGGCGATGAACAGCCGCTTCCGCTCCGACGTGCAGGCCGTGCACGGCTTCCTCAAGGGCGGCGAGCTGGGGCAGCTCTCGACCATCCGCTGCGGCTGGCAGGTGTTCCGCCAGGCGCACCACACGCTCGGCTGGCGCTCCCGTCGCGCCGAGTCGGGCGGCGGCGTGATGGTGGACCTGGGGCTGCCGATGCTGGACCTGGCGCTGTGGCTCGCCGGCACGCCGGTCGTCGAGCGCGTATCGGCGTTCTTCGACCGCGCGCCCGGCACCAAGCAGGTGGACGAGATCGGCGCCGCGCACCTGTTCTGCGCGGGCGGCCTCTCCATCTTCTGCGACGTGTCGTGGCGCCACGTGGGCGAGGGCGAGCGCACGTGGCTGGACGTGCAGGGCACCAAGGGCTCCGCCTCGATCTCGCCGCTCCGGGTGTTCAAGGAGCTGCACGGCACACCGGTGGACGTCACGCCGACCGGCGCGGCCGGGCGCGAGAACCCGTTCTCGGCGTCGTACCGGTCGGAGTGGGCCTACTTCCTGGCGGCCGCCCGCGGGGAGATCCAGGTGGAGCTGCCGGAGGACCAGCTGCAGCTCGGCCGCGTGCTCGAGGCCATCTACCGCTCGGCGGACGAGCAGCGCGACGTGAAGCTGTGAGCGGGCGCTGGTGGCCCGATTGGAAGGACCTGACGGCGGCCGCGGCGACCGCCGTCTTGCTGTTCGTCGCGTATCCCCCCTACAGCCTCGTCGTCCCGTCGTTCGTGTGCCTGGTCCCCCTGCTGTGGCGGCTCGAGGACCGGGTCGAGGACGGCGGGCACGGGGGCACGGGGGCACGGGGGCACGGGGCGGCCAAGGTCGGGTTCTGGGCGGGGCTCCTGGCCAACGGCCTCGTGCTCTACTGGATGATCGTCGCGCTGTGGCACTTCACGCCGCTTTCGGCCGCCGGCTACCTCGCGTCGGTCCTGGTGCTCGCCGGCTGGTGGTCGCTGCTGTGCTGGACCACGGTGTGGGTGCGGCGGCGGACCGCACTGCCGCTGTGGGCCGTCCTGCCGCTCGTCTGGACCGCGGTGGAGTGGGCCATCGGCCACCAGGGCGAGGTCCGCTTCCCCTGGCTGGGCCTGGGCACCTCGCTGACCTCGGTGCCGGTGCTCGTGCAGTGGGCCGACGTGGCCGGCGCTCGCGGCGTCACGCTGTGGCTCGCCTGGGTCAACGTGATGGTGTTCCTCGCCCTCAGGCGGCGCAGCTGGCGGCCGGCGGCGGCGGCGCTGGCCACGCTGGTCCTCGCGTCGGCGTACGGCATCTGGCGCGAGCGCACGACCGTCCTGCGGCCCGCGACCGTGGTGGCGGTGCTGCAGCCCAACCTCGGCTTCGAGGAGAAGGTGGCCAGCCGGGACCAGGACGCCGTCGTCGAGAAGCTGCTGCGGCTCACGGCGCGTGCGGACAAGCTCTCCGGCGTGCGGCTGGTGGCGTGGCCGGAGGGCGCGACCGACGGCTACTTCGTGGACCACCCGTACTGGGTGAAGTGGATCGCCGACACCGCTCGCGCGTCCCGGATCCCGGTTCTCGTGGGCGGACTCGACGCGCAGCTCCGGCCCGACTTCACGTACGACACTTACAACGCCGCGTTCTTCTTCGACTCCACGGGCTCCGACAGCGCCGCGCCCTCGTACCGCAAGACGTACCTGGTGCCGATCGTGGAGCGGGTGCCGTTCGTCAATCCGCGCTGGTTCGGCAACCTGAAGTGGTTCGGCGGCTTCGGGCACGGCGACCGCTTCCCGGTCTACCGGCTCGGCCGGGGCAGCTTCGGCGTCCTGATCTGCTACGAGTCGGCGTTCGAGGACCTGCCGCGCCTCTACCGGCGCGAGGGGGCCGACTTCCTGGTCAACATCACCAACGACGCCTGGTTCGGGCGCACCGCCGCGCCGTACCAGCACGCGGCGCACCTCGTGATGCGGGCGATCGAGACGCGGATGGGCGTCGCGCGCGCGGCGAACACCGGGATCAGCGAGTTCGTGGACCCCCTGGGGCGGACGTGGGAGCGCACGCCGCTCGACGTGGCGGGAGTGGAGGCGGACACGGTGTACACGACCGAGGGGCGGACGCTGTACGTGCGAATGGGGGATTGGGTGGGGCTGCTGGCACTGGTCGGGACCGGCGCCCTGGTTGCGGCGGCGCTGCTGAGGAAGAACAACGGGGAGGTGAGGCAGTGATGAAGTGATGGGGTGATGAAGTGATGATGGTCTCGCACCCATCATCACCTCCTCACATCATCACCGACATCACTTCATCACCTCCCCGTATCACTCAATCTCTCGAACACCTTCCCGTCGACGAACAGCCGGAACAGGTCCGCGTCGAGCATCCCGCCCTTGACCTCGTCCTGCATGATGTCGAGCGCGCGCTGCAGCGGCACGGCGCGCTTGTAGGGGCGGTCGGCGGCGGTCAGGGCGTCGAAGATGTCGCTGATCGTCATCATCCGCGTCTGCACCGGGATCTCGGTGGCCTTCACCTTCCGCGGGTAGCCCTTGCCGTCGAGCTTCTCGTGGTGGCCGTAGGCGATGAGCGGGATCTGCGACAGCTCCTTGGTCCACGGGATCTGCAGCAGGAAGCGGTAGGTGTGCGAGACGTGGCTCTCGATCTCCAGCCGCTCGGCTTCGTCGAGGCTGCCCTTGCGGATGGTGAGGAAGCGCACCTCGTCGTCGCTCAGGTAGGGCTGCGCGCTGCCGTCGATGTCCGTGAAGCGCCGCTCGGCCAGCGCCAGCAGCTCCTCGAAGCTCCCCTCCGGCAGCAGCGTGGGCTCGTTGGACTGCAGGACCGTCTGGAGGAACCGCTCGCAGTCCTCCAGCTCGCGCCGGTGCTCGGCGTCCAGCGCGGCGAGGAACCGCTCGTAGTCCTCGCGCGGATTGGCGAGCAGCCAGTCGGCCCGCCGCCGGTGGTACTCGGACTCGGCCGTGCGCCGGATGAACGCGTAGCGGCTCTTCAGGAGCGAGAGGTCGGGCGGGTACAGCTTCTTCGCCTTGACCAGCACCTGCTCCCGCACGCCCACCTTGCCGAAGTCGTGCAGCAGGCCCGCGTAGCGGATCTCCTTGATCTGCTCCCGGGAGAAGTTCACCGCGCGGTACGGGCCGTCGCCGGCGCGGTCCACCACCTCCGCGAGCCCCACGGTCATCGTGGCCACGCGGCCCGAGTGGCCGAACGTGGTGGGATCGCGCTGCTCGATGGCGGTGACGGCGGCGGTGACGAAGCCCTCGAAGAGCCGCTCGATGTCCTCGTACAGCAGGCTGTTCTCGATCGAGACCGCGGCCTGGCTGGCGAGCGCGTTCACGATCTCCACGGTGCGGCGCGAGAAGGGAATGACCTGCGCCTGGACCACCTCGGGGGTCGAGAGGACGGCGGCCGGGTCGCGCTTGCGGTTGATGAGCTGCAGCGCGCCGATGATCTCGTTCTTGTGGTTCTTCATCGGCACCGTGAGCATCGACTTGGAGCGGTAGCGGTTGCGCTCGTCGAAGCTGCGGTTGATCGAGTACTCGACGTCGGGCGGCAGGAAGTACGCGTCGTCGATGACGACCGTCTCGCCGGTGGAGCACACGTAGCCGCCCACGCTGGCGTGGTTCAAGGGCATCGTGAACTCGACGAACGGCGCCTTGGGGACGGTGTCGTTCTGCGCCAGCTTGAAGCGCACCTTCGGGCTCGGCGTGTCGCGCCCCTCGACCAGGTACAGCGAGCCGCCGTCGGACTGGGTGATGCGGCGCGACTGTGTGAGGATCATCTCCAGCAGCACGTCGTAGTTGCGCTCGGTGGTGAGCGCGACGCCGATCTGCGTGAGCTCGGTGATCTCCTTGGAGCGCGCCGCGACCTCGGCCCGGCTGCGCAGGATGTCGGCCCTGCCGGCCGCCTCGCGGAAGGCCGCCTTGAGGGCGGCCAGGAGCTGCCGGGTGCCGACCGGCGCGGTGAGGAAGATGGGCGCGAGGTCGGCCCCGGGCAGCGTCTCGGGCAGGTCCGTCTCGCCCGGCGCGCCGAGGGCCACGATGGCGACGCCGGCGTCGGCCGCGGCGCGCACGCCCTCGGCGCCGAGCGTCCCGCGCAGCATCTCGTCCAGCAGCAGCACCGTGGGACGCTCGTCGAGCGCGGCGGCGTCCACCGCCGTCACGACCCGCCGCTCGACCTGCTCGGCGTCGAGCGCGGCGCGGGCCGCCCCGCCGTCCCAGGCGGGCCCGTGGAGCAGGACGAGCTTGCTCACGGCTTCGGCGGGCGGCCCGTGTCGGCGGGGGCGGCCGGTGCGGCCGGCGCGTGCGCCGTCGAGTCGGGGTGCGGGTGGTCCACGAAGCGCAGCGAGTCCGGGATCTTGACGCCGCTGATGAAGCGCAGCGGCCGGCGGCTCAGCTCCTCGAGCACGTAGCCGAGCTCGGCGGAGATGTCGCGGAGGTTGAGCATGAGCGCCCGGACCTCCGGCCGGTTCTCGGCGCCCATGGACGTCACCAGGCGGGTCAGCGTGTCCACGCTGGCCAGGAGCACGCGCGACTGGGCGAGCGTGGCGTTCACCTGCTGGAAGGTCAGGCCCGTCCGCGTGTTGGCGCTGTCGAGCACGGCCTGCAGGCGGTCGAGGTTCGCGCTCACGCCGTTCAGGATCCGCTCGGCGCCCGGCTGCGTGGCGATGAGGAGCTTCCGCGCCGTGCCCGTGGCCAGGCGCAGGCTGTCGGCCAGCGTGCGCACCATGTCCATCGTGCCCGTGGCGGAGACCAGCGCCTGCTCGATGGTGCCCTTGAGGTCGCGCGCGAGGTCGCCAAAGGCCTGTATCGGCGAGGACGCGCGCACCATCCCGATGGTGTCGCCCGGCGCGAGGGTGCCCCCGGTGTCGACCGAAGCGTTGAGCACCAGCGTGGAGCCGCCCAGCAGGGCCGAGGTCACTTCGGCGGAGGTGCCGCGCGGCAGGCGGAGCGGCGTGCCGTCGGGGAAGCGGTCCACCAGGCTGAGGCGGACGATGAACTGGAGCTGCCCCCCTTCACCGAACGGCTGGGGCGCGATCCCCGCCACCCGACCGACCTCGAGCCCCTGGAGGTAGCACTTGGTGTCCACGGCGATGTCCTGCGCGTTGTCGGTGCGCACGAACACGTCGTAGCGGTCCACCCCCCAGCCGCTCGTCGCAATGAGGGCGATCACCACGAGGGCGACCGTGGCCACCAGGAACATCCCGACGTACAGGTCGGAGCGCTGGACGTTCACCGCCATGCGGATTCCCTCTTGGAGTCTTCCGCCCCCACGCCGTCCGCGACCCGCACGATGCGGTTCACGAGGCCGCGGACCGACGGCGTCAGGTCGCGCGACGTGAGCAGCAGGGCGCGGCGGCTTCCGTCGTCGCTGCGGCTCACCTTCTCGAGGAGGTCCATGGCCGCGCGGCTGGTGAGCCCGACGAACGGCAGCTCGAGCACCACCAGCTTGGGGTTCAGCGCCACGGCGCGGGCCATGGCCGCGCGGCGCCGGTCCTCCTCGTTCGCCTGCGCCGGCCGAAGCGTCTCGATGCTCCGCAGCCGGAAGTCGTCCACCAGCTGCGCCACGCGGGCCTCCACCTCGCGCAGCCGGTGGTCCGTGGCGAAGCGTACGGGCAGCGCCACGTTGTCCTTCAGCGTGAGGTTTTGCAAGAGCCCGTCGCCGTCAGGCAGATAGCCCACCCGGCGCCGGAACGCCAGCAGGTCGTAATAGGGGAGCAGCGCGATGGGCACGCCGAGGACCTCGACGGAGCCCGACGCCGGCGCCGCGAGCCCGAGGGCGAGGCGGCCGAGCTGCTCGATGCCGCTGCCCTCGTCGCCGATCGCGGCCACGACCTCGCCGGCGGCGACCGTGAGGCTGAAGCGCCGGTCCGCGCGGTCGGGCCGGCCGAGCAGGTCCACGTCGCGGTAGACCAGCGGCGGCGCGCCCTCGATGGCGGCGACGCCGGGCCCGAGCACGATCGAGACCCGCGACGCCGTCACGTCGCGATCACCACGAACACGGCCGACAGCACGAAGATGGCCACGATGGTGGCCACCACGCCGCGGGTCACCGCCTGCGGGATCTCCGTCGGCCCCGCCTTCACCGCGAGGCCGTGGTAGCTGCAGAACACGGCCACGGCCCCCCCGAAGAACACGCCCTTGGCGAGCGTGAGCCACACGTCCTTGGCCGAGAGGGTTTTGAGGACGATCGCGGTGTAGCGGCTCAGCGCCATGCCGCTGGTCGTCGCGGCCACGTAGCCCGAGAGGAGGGCGACCGCGTCGAACAGGACCATCAGCGTGGCGACGGATACGATGGCGCCGAGCATCCGCGGCAGGACGAGGTAGATGTAGGGATCGATCCCCATCGCCTCGAGCGCGGTGACCTCGCCCATCACGCGGTTCGTGGCCATCTCCGCGGCGATGGCGGTGCCCGAGCGGCTCACCACGATGAGGGCGGTGAGGAGCGGCCCCAGCTCC
>Ga0335078_10014309_pt1 | contig 11770 bp, 9 predicted proteins | sample Lox_Sample_32_FD_206711 | JGI IMG/M metagenome (GOLD analysis project Ga0335078, IMG submission 206711) | Soil microbial communities from Loxahatchee National Wildlife Refuge, Florida, United States - Lox_Sample_3.2 | ecosystem: Environmental > Terrestrial > Soil > Wetlands | place: USA: Florida...
CCCGTACAACATGTACGACGGCTGGCTGGACAGCACGCTGTCGACCGGTGCGGCCGCCAACGCGGCGACCGGCGACTACGAGCGGCTGAACAACCCCGCCATCGACGCCGACCTGGCCAAGCTGGCCGGGGCCCCGACGACCGCCGCGCAGACCGCGGCGCTGGTCCCGCTGGAGGAGTTCGTGGCTAACCAGCTTCCGATCATCCCCACCACGACCGCATCGGAGTGGTTCGAGTACAACTCGCAGAACTACGTCGGCTGGCCCACCCAGCAGAACCCCTACGAGACCGGCCAGCCCTCCGGATCGAACAACGGTCCGGGCTCCGGAACCGACGAGGTGGTCATCCTGCACCTGACCCCGCGGAGTTAGTTCTCCGCTCCCGCCGAGAATGCAAGCGGGCCCGCCCCTGGTAACCCTTCCGGGTCTGGGGCGGGCCACACCCCAAAAGAACATTATCCCAGCTAGCACAGCAGGAGCCACGAAGGAAACCAGCTGTTCACCCGGGCCGCGGGCGGCGAGGGTGCCGCGCGTTGCCTTCAGCACGCTCGCGTTCCCTGATGCCACCCTGGCCTCGGCGGTCTCGCTCGTGATCCCGCTAGTCGCCTCCAGGCCGCCGCCGGGGCCCTCTCGGCTTGCGTCCCGCTGCCCTCGCGGCTCGGCGTGGCGATCGGCGTGGAGACGCACGACGACTTCTCCGCTTCCGCGGTGGTGGCCGAACGCGCTAGGCCTGCTGTCGTCGGCGGGGCTGGTCGCTGTTACCGACGTAGTGGGGTCCAGGGCCGGGGAGTTCGCCGCGGCGCGCGGCTGCGCGGCCGAGCCCGACCTGGACGCGCTGCTCGCCCGCCCGGACGTCGAGGTGTTGTCCGTGTGCGTGCCGAGCGGCCTGCACGCGGAGGTCGGCGTCCGCGCCGCCAGGGCAGGCAAGCACCTCGTCGTCGAGAAGCCGATCGACGTCACGATCGAGGCCGCGGACCGGCTCGTCGAGGCGGCGCGGTCGGCGGGCGTCGCGCTGACCGTGATCGCGCAGCACCGCTTCGACGCCGGCCTCATCGAGGCCAGGCGCCTGCTCGACGCGGGTGCCCTGGGCCGGCTCGTGCTCGGCGAGGCCAGCACGAAGTGGTATCGCGGCCAGGAGTATTACGACAGCGCGCCATGGCGCGGCACCGGCGCGATGGACGGCGGGTCGCTGATGAACCAGGGCCGTCCACTACGCCGACCTGCTCCGCTGGTGCATGGGACCGGTAGCCGAGGTCACCGCGGTCTGCTCCACCCAGACCCACCAGATCGAGGTCGAGGACACCTCGCTGGCGATCCTCAGGTTCGACTCAGGCGCCGTCGGCACGATCCTGTCGAGCACCGCCGCCTACCCCGGCTTCCCGCAGCGTCTTGAGATCACCGGGACCGAGGGCACCGTGACGATCGAAGACGGCCGGATGGTCGGCTGCGCCCTCCGCGGTTCCGGTGCGCTCTCGGCGCCGGCCGCCTCCGGCGCCGGGGCGGCGGCTTCGGATCCGGCCGCGGTGGGCGTGGCCAGCCAATGACGGGGGCCCTTGCCGGATGACGGGGGCACGCCGATGACGGTCACGCTGAGCGGGTTCGCGGACGAGATCTCGCCCGACCCGGCCGAACAGCTCGCGACGCTCGCCGCCGAGGGCATCTGCCACCTGGAGCTGCGCGGCGCCTGGTCGGTCAACGTCGCCGACTTCACCGGCGCGCAGGTGGCCGCCTTCCGCGCGGCGCTGGAGGGCACAGGGACCCGGGTATCGGCGATCGGCTCGCCCATCGGGAAGATCCCCGGTCGCCGCGCCGCTGCCGCCCGAGCTGGACCGGATGCGCCGGATCGCCGACATCGCCGCCGAGCCGCACCTGGCGCAGGGCGGACGCTACGGCGGCTTCAGCGGCCCCGCGGAGTTCCGGCGCGCCTCCCAGGCGCTGAAATCCATCCTGGACGAACCGGCGATCCCGTGGTCCTAAAACGGGCGTCCTTAGGCGCCGGTCAGGCCCCAGCGCCGCCTGATCGAGCGGTCGGCCATGCTGAACAGGGTGTGCACGACGATGCCGATGAGCAGGATCACGATGATGATCGCGGTCGCGCTGGCCATGTCGGCCTGATCCTGATCGGTGGAAAGCAGCACGCCGAGCGAGGGCTGGTTCGCGATGATGACAAGCAGTTCGCCGGCCATCAGGCTGCGCCAGGCGAACGCCCAGCCCTGCCTGAGCCCGGCGACGACCGCCGGAAGCGAGGCAGGCAGGATCAGGTGCCGGTAGAGCGACAGCCGCCGCAGGCCCATCATCTTGCCCGCCCGCAGCAGCAGCGGCGGGGTGTAGTCCACGCCGGCGATCAGGCCGTTGGCGATCGACGGGGCGGCGCCCAGGACGATGACGAACAGGATGGCCGGCGTCGTGATCCCGAACAGGATGATCGCGAACGGGAACCATGCGATCGAGGGCATCGTCTGCAGCCCGGTGATCAGCGACCCGACGCCCGCCCGAAGCGGCTTGACGCGCGACACAAGCGCGCCGATGACCGCGCCGATCAGGACGGCCAGGCCGAACCCGACCGCGGCGCGCTGCAAGGTAGTCGCGATGGCGTGCCAGAGCAGGCCGGTCCCCAGCTGGTCCCACAGGTTGGACAGGGTGACGCCCGGCCCGGGGAAGATCTCCTTCTTCCACCCGCTGAGGTGAATGAGCTCCCACACGACGAGCACGATGGCGATCGCGAGGACCTTGGGCCACAGCGCCGCCCATGCCCGTGACGCCAGCCGGCTCGCCCGGTCCGACGGAGCCTCCTGGGCCTCCAGCCAGGCCAGCCGCTCCGCGTAGGCAGGGCTCGTCTGGTTAACGGACATGGCGGCTCATCTCCTCACGCAGCCGGTCGGTGATCCGCGCGGACAGCTCGGCGACCGGAGCTGAGTCGATCCGCCGTGGCCGTTCGATCGGCACCGCGAACTCGTCGATGACGCGGCCGGGACGGCTCGACAGAACCACCACCCGGTCGCCGAGCCGTACCGCCTCCCGCACGTTGTGGGTGACGAACAGGACGGTCAGCTGCCGTTCGGCGCAGATCCGGTCGAGCTCGTCGTGCAGCAGGTCCCTGGTCATCGCGTCCAGGGCACCGAAGGGCTCGTCCATCAGCAGCACGTCGGCGTCCTGGGCGAGGGCACGGGCAAGGGCGACCCGCTGCCGCATGCCGCCGGAAAGCTCGTGCGGCCGTTTCCCGCCGAACCCGCCCAGGTGCACCGCCTCGAGCAACTCCGCGGTCCGCTGCCTGCGCTCAGCCCGGCCCGCCCCGAGTGCCCGCAGGGCCAGTTCCACGTTGCCGGCTGCGGTCAGCCACGGGAACAACGCGGGTTCCTGGAACATCAGCGCCACCCGGCCCGACACGGAGACCTTGCCCGCCGTGGGCTGCTCCAGCCCGGCGACCAGGTTCAGCAGCGTGGACTTGCCGCAGCCCGAGGCGCCGATCAGGCAGGTGAACTCCCCCGGCGCGACCTCAACGGAGATCCCGTCGAGCGCGTGGACCGCCGAGGCACCACGGCCGAATACCTTGGACACGGCCGTCAGCCGGACCGCCGTGGCCGCGGCCGTGGCCGTGGTCGCCGCCGACGCCGTGGTCGTGGCCATTCGCTGACCAGTCACAGTCATGTCACCCACCCGCCCTACGAGCTGACCTGGGGTTCGCCGGCCGCCGCCAGCGCGGCGTTGAGCGGCGCGAGGTCGAAGATTCCGCTCAGGCTGACAGGCTTGAGCAGGCCAAGCCCCTGGGCCTGCGAGGCATCGGAGGTCAGCGATGCGGCGTCCGGGTCGTCGGTGAACGTGATCTCCTTCCACGCCGCCGCCACGATGCTCGCCTTCAGCGCCTTGCCCGTGTACTCGGCGAGCTCGGCGTTCGCGTCCTGCTGCGCGGCGGCCGGGTTGTTCTTGATGAAGTTGTTCGCCTGGATCTGCGCCTTGAGAAGGTCCGCCACGACGGCTGGGTGCGCGGAAAGGAACGACTGCGTCACGATCAGCAGGGTGGTCACGCCCGGCTCGCTGAGCAGGACGGTGCCGCCGTCCTGGACCATCTCGACGTCGTAGGGTGCTGGCTCGGATCCGCCGGCTATCTGCCCGGACTCGAACTCAAGGACGGCGGCCGAATTGGGCGTCGTCGGTTTGACGAAGACGTCCCCGCCGCCGGTCGCGGTGGTGGCCAGCCCGTTCTGCCTCAGCCAGTAGCGCAGCGCCACGTCCTGGGTGTTGCCAAGTGACGGGGAGGCCAGCGTCTTGCCCTTGAGCTGCGCGACCGAGGTGATCCCCTTCTTTACGACCACCGAGGCACCGCCGGTGGCGGCGCCAGAGATGATCTTGATGGCGCTGCCGTTGGACTTCTGCCAGGCATTGATCGCCGGGTTCGGCCCGACGTAAGCGACGTCAAGCTGGCCTGCCAGCAGCGCAGTCGTCTCCTCGGTCCCGGTGCTGAACGCGGTGGGCTTCAGCGTCCCCGCCGAGCCGAGGTCCTTCGTGAAGTAGCCCTCCTTGAGCCCGACAAGCGCGGAGGCGTGCGTGATGTTCTCCAGGAAGCCAAGCCTCACCGTGACCGGCGCGCCCGCGGCGGAAGTCGTCGTGCCCGCATTCGTGGCGCCCGCGGTACCGGTGCCAGAAGACGAAGACGAAGACGAGGAAGAGCAGGCGGCGGCAAGCAGGAGGACACCGCCGGTCAGCGCGGCGGCCATGAGACGTCGCATCCAGATACCCCTTAGGCTTGAATGTAGAATTTTCCTACCGTTTATATAGGAAATAACGCTGATTCACTATACATCAAGCCGGCAACATAGGGAATGCGGCGAGGCCGGAGGGGCCGAGGCGGGCATATCCGGGGTCGAGCGGGCCTGGATCAGGAGCCCTCGTCGGCGGAATCCTGCAGCGTGACGCCGAGCACGGAAGGGAATTTGGTCAGGCACTCCTCAAGCCGTGCCACGTCCGCGTCGCTCGCCTTGTTGATCTGGTAGGTCACCTGCTCAAGCGCATAGGGCGACGAGCTGAGGTCGGGTGGCAGCGGCGCGGCGACCACGTCGGGCGCCTTGGCGCAGGCGGTGCGGACGGTCAGCTTCTGCGCGAGCGGGGTTCCGTCGCGGAAGCTGACGATGGCCTGCTGCTGCCCGAGCGCCGCGTCGAACTTCGCGCAGCCCGCAAGCGCAGGCGCCACAGCGCTCACCGCCAGCGCGACCGCGAGCACACGGCCCCTCCGGCCTTTAACTACATCGGGTAGTACCCGCATGATGCAAGCCTAAGGCCCGCGACTCCCTAGTACCGTATCGGCAGGTGATTCCAATCAGCTTCCAATCAGGAGGACAGGTGGCCGGCCGGATCGGTAACATGCCGCAAGCGTCCAGCCACGTCCCGCTGATCCATACTGTCAGGCGATGATGTCCTCCGCTCGTCACATTCTCATCGTCAACTCCCGCAGCGTGCACCAACCGCTCTTCGTGGTCGGCGCGCCGCACTCGGGGGCGGACCTCATCGGCCGCGCGCTGAAGGCCTCCCCCGGTTTCCACGTCACGATGGGTCAGCCCAGCGTGCTGCGCACGGTCTACGCCTTCGCGCGGCGCCCGTCGATGCACGAGGGCAGGACGCAGGCCGCCGCTGCCGTCATGCGGGACGCCTTCGCCCAGGCGTGGCAGGTAACGCCGCACAGCTGCCTGGAGTGCACGCCGCAGTGCCGCGCCGCCGCCGGACTGGCGGCCGATGCCGTCGGCCCCTGCGTGGAACTGCGCGGCCTGGAGAGATTCGGCGACGCCAGCCCCGACCTCATCTATTGCGCGGAGGCGCTCATCGACGCGTTCCCCGACGCGCGGATCGTCCAGGTTGTCAGGGACGGCCGGGACGTGGTCGCCAGCATGCTCGCCGACCCGGTGGTCATGTCGTGGTTCAGGCCGAGCTTCGTGAACGTCGACACCGAGTTCCCCAACCCGTTCTTCGGCATCGAGACCGAGGAGGACCGCGAGGCCTGGCCGCAGCTGTCACCGCCTGCCAGGTGCGCGCTGCGCTGGCGCTGGTCGGTGCGCCTGGCCGCAAGGCTTCACCACAGCCTTCCCGCTGACCAGCTCAAGACGCTCCGCTACGAGCACCTGATGAGCAAGCCGGATGAGGCCCTGTCCGATCTATCGAAGTTCGCCGGCGTGACCGTCGCGGCGGCCGAGATCCGCAACGAGGCCCGAACGGAGGCCCGCTTGGGGCGAACGCGCGGGCGCTCCCGCGGGGCCGCGTCCGCGCACCAGCGGTCGCTGTCCGGCCAGGACATCGCCCGGATCGAGAAGGTGGCAGGCGAGGAACTCCGCCGCCTCGGCTACACGTCCTTAACGCCGGCGGCCCGCCGTGCGGCGTGGACTAACCTTGGGTCTCATGTTCCGCCCGCTGGACGGCCAGCTTGACCACACGATCCTGGAAACCCAGATGCTCGACACCTGGGAACGCGAGGGCACTTTCGCGCTGCTGCGAGAGAAGAACTCCGGTGGTCCGCGGTTCAGCTTCATCGACGGCCCGGTTACCGCGAACAAGAGCCTCGGCGTGCACACCGCATGGGGCCGTTCGCTCAAGGACGTCTACCAGCGGTACAAGGCCATGCGCGGCTATCACCAGCGGTACCAGAACGGCTTCGACTGCCAGGGCCTGTGGATCGAGGTCGGCGTCGAGCGCGAGCTCGGGCTGAACTCCAAGCGGGAGATCGAGGAATACGGCCTGGCGGAGTTCGCCGACCGCTGCCGCGCGACCGTGGTGAAGTCGGCACGCCAGCTCATCGAGGGCTCGGTGCGCCTCGGAATGTGGATGGACTGGGAGAACAGCTACTACACGTCCTCCGACGTCAACATCGAGTACATCTGGCGGTTCCTCGCCGTAGTGCACGAGCGCGGCTGGCTCTACAAGGGCTTGCGTGCCACCGAGTGGTGCCCTCGCTGCGGCACGTCGATCTCCGCGCACGAACTGGTCGGCAGCTACATCGATAAGGAAGACCCGTCGCTATGGGTCCGCTTCCCGCTGCTCGACCGCCCCGGCGAGTCGATAGTCGTCTGGACGACGACGCCGTGGACGCTGCCCGCGAACGTCGCAGCCGCCGTGAACCCGGCCGCGCGTTACGGCCTGCGCGACGGCGAGTGGGTGGCCGTCAACAGGACCGTCAACGGGGCCGACGCCGACGTGGCGTTCGACGCTGTGGTGACGGGCGCCGAGATGGCCGGCTGGCGTTACCGCGGCCCGTTCGACGACCTCGAGCCTGGCGCGGGGGTCGAGCACCGGGTCGTCACCTGGGACGAGGTGTCGCTGGACGAGGGCACCGGGATCGTTCATATCGCGCCGGGCTGCGGCACCGAGGACTTCGCCCAGTCGAAGGTTCACGACCTGCCCGTGCTGGTTCCCGTGGACGAGGCGGGTGCCTTTTATCCCGAGTACGGATGGCTGGCGGGCCTGACCACGACCGCGGCCGCCCGCCCGGTCGTGGAGACGCTGCGGGAGCGCGGGCTGCTGGTCCGCGCGGCGAGCATCAAGCACCGCTACCCCGAATGCTGGCGCTGCCACACGCCGCTGATCTTCCGCGTCACCGACGACTGGTTCATCTCCGTGGCGCAGGTCAGGGAGCCCATGCGCGCCGCCAACCGCGAGGTTGAGTGGGTGCCGGAATACCTGGGCAAGCGCATGGACGACTGGCTGGTCAACATGTCGGACTGGAACATCTCCAGGCGCCGCTACTACGGCATGCCGCTGCCCTTCTATCCCTGCGGGTGCGGTCACCTCAACGTCATCGGCTCCCGCCGCGAGCTGGCCGAACGCTCGGGGAGCTCCCTCGAGGGCCTGCGCGAGCTGCGTCGGCCCTGGATCGACGAGGTGCGCATCAGCTGCGAGAAGTGCGGCGCGCATGTGGAGCGAATCCCCGAGGTAGGCGACGTCTGGCTGGACGCGGGCATCGTCCCATTCTCCACGCTGGGCTGGCAGAACCCGGTCGCCGTCCGGCACGGCTTCGGCACCGGCGCGGCCGCCGGGCTCACCGGCGCCGACCTGCCTGATCATGAGTACTGGCAGGACTGGTGCCCCGCAGACTGGATCTCCGAGATGCGGGAACAGATCCGGCTCTGGTTCTACTCGATGCTGTTCATGTCAGTGACGCTGACCGGCGTTTCGCCCTATCGCAAGGTACTGGGATACGAGCGGATGCTCGACATCCGCGGCCGCGAGATGCACGGCTCGTTCGGCAACATGATCCAGGCGGAGGACGCGTTTGACCAGATGGGCGCGGACGTCATGCGCTGGATCTACTGCGCGCAGCCGCCCAGCCAGGATCTGCTCTTCGGGTTCGAGCCGGGCCACGAGGTGAAGCGCAAGCTGCTGACCCTCTGGAACAGCGTCAGCTTCTTCATCCAGTACGCGAACCTGACCGACTTCGTCCCCTCCAGCGACGCCGCCTGGCCCCTGTCACAGGACCTGGACCGCTGGATCGCCGCGCGCACCGAGCAGTTCGCGGCGGAGGCCACGGAGGGCTACGAGCAGTACCTGACGGCCAACGTGCTGCGCGCCTTCGAGGCCTACCTCGACGACCTGTCGAACTGGTACATCAGGCGCACCCGCCCGCGCTTCTGGAACGGCGACACGCAGGCGCTGCAGACGCTGTGGTCCTGCCTTACCATGAGCCTGCGCCTGGTCGCGCCCATCCTGCCGTTCATCACCGATTATCTGTGGCGGGCGCTGACCGGTCCCGCCCCGTCCGTGTTCCTCGCCGACTGGCCCGCTCCCAGGCCCGCGGACATGGCCCTGGTCACCGACATGGCCCAGGTCAGGAAGATCGTCAGCCTCGGCCATCAGGGCCGGGTGGCGTCGCGGATGAAGGTCCGCCAGCCGCTGCGCAGCATGATCGTCCAGGGGGCGGACGGGGTCGCGCCCTACCTGGACATGATCGCCGACGAACTGCGGGTCAAGAGCGTCACCATCGGCGCGGTTAACGCCGAGGAGATCACCGTCCGCCCCAACCTGCGGGTACTCGGGCCGCGGCTGGGACCCGCGATTACCACGATCCGCTCGATGCTGCAGGCCGGCGAGTTCACCCAGCTGCCAGGAGGGCGGTTCCGGGTCGGCGACATCGAGCTCGAGCCCGGCGAGGTCCTAGTGGACCGGCACGGCAGGGAAGGCTGGTACGTCGCGAGCTCGGACGGCGTCACCATCGCCCTCGACCTCACCCTTGACGACGAGCTTCGCCTCCAGGCACGGGTCTACGACACCATCCACCGCGTGAACGGCCTGCGCAAGCAGACGGGCCTGGACATCTCCGACCGGATCATCCTCAGCCTCCCGCACGCGGACGCCGACCTTCTCGCCCATCGGGACTGGATCATGGCCGAGACCCTAGCCGTCAGCCTGACCGTCTCCGACGACGAAGAACTGCGCCTGGCCCGCGTTGAGGTGTAGCCCGAGCAGTGGCGCATCAGGTTGCATCTGCCCGGCCGGGCGCCAGCCGTTTCCCCGGTCTGACCTTTCTCAAAGTCCAGATATCGCCCGGCTGCCGTCGCGGCGTGTCGGTCGCCAGAAATGTCGGTGCCGCCTGGTAGGGTTTCGAACAGAAGATCAAAAGATTAGTTTGATCAGAACGAACCGTGGCTCGTCAGCCCCGCCACATGCGTCTCGCGAGTGGCCGGAAAGGAACCCACCCGCCCCAGGACTCCCAGCGCCCCAGGAAGGAGGTGACCCGCGTTGACGGCCATCATCCTGCCGCCCGCCGGCACCTCCGACGCGCTGGATATGATCCTGGCCGGCTACCGGTACCTGGCCGCGGCGGACCCGGCCGCGATGCCGGCCGCCGACCGGGCCCGGTGCCTGCAGGTCTACGAGCAGGCCCGCGCGGTCGCCACCGTCGGGCACGCCCAGGTCCTGGGCGCGTTCGCCGCCCAGGAGGACTACACCGCCGACGGCGAGTACGGCGCCCGGTCCTGGCTGATCCACCGCACCAATATCAGCCGCGCCGCCGCCATGGCGCACACCGCCTGGCAGCACCGCCTCGCGGAACATCCCAAGATCGCCCGGGCCATGACCGCCGGGGTCCTGACCGAGTCCTGGGCCAAGGCCCTGTGCGAGATCACCGGGAAACTCCCGACCGCAGAGGACATCGACAAGGCGGACGGGATCCTGGTCTGGGCTGCTTTGCACGGCGCGATCCTGGCCGAGCTGGTCAGCCTGGCCACTGAGATCTACGTCCGGGCCGTGCCCGGCGGCGAGGACGGTCCCGGCCCGGAGGACCGCGCGGTGCGGCTGGCCACCACCCTGGGCGGCGCCGGCGTGCTGCACGGCGATCTCAGCCCGGAGTGCACGGCGATGGTCACCGCGGTGCTGGACGCCCTGTCCAAGCCGACCGGCGCGCAGGACGCCCGCAGCCGTGTCCAGCGCTACCACGACGCTCTCGAGGAGGCTATGAAACGGCTGCTCGCCGCCGGGCTGCTGCCCGACCGGGCCGGGCACCCGACCAAGGCGCTGGTCCACATGAGCCTGGCCGAGCTGCGCGCGATGGACAGCGGATCGGTCTTCCAGGGCGAGTGGGTCACCGCCGCCGCAGCTCGCTGGGCCGCGCACCGCGCCGCCGCGTCGGTCACCGGCGGGGACGGCGCCGCCTGGCTGGGCGGCCCGGCCGCCCGCGGCCTGGCCTGCGACGCCATCCTGGTCCCCGTCGTCACCGCCGACATCGACCCCGGCGCCCTAGAGGACCTGGTCCGGCTCTGCGTGGAACTGCACCGGATGGACCACCGCGACCCCGCTCCAGACGAGCCCCCGATCCCGGCAGACGACCCCGCTCCGTCCGATCTCGTCGCCAAGGCCGACCCGGACGGCGACGCGCTGCGCGACGCGATCCGCCAGGCGATTATCGGCAAGGCCGCCGACCTGCTCTCCGGTCCCGGCGGGCTGGCGTCGTTCCTGCGCCGCCGGCAGCTCGGTGCCGGGCTGGCCGGACCGAGCCTGCCCTTGGACGTCGGGTACAGCGCGACCATCCCGGCCGCGATCCGCACCGCCGTCACCCTCCGCGACCAGCACTGCCAGTGGGCCGGGAAATGCGACCAGCCCGCCGCGGCCTGTGAAGTGCACCACCTGGTCCACCAGGCCGACGGCGGCCCGACCAGCGTCAAGGATTGCGGGCTGTATTGCACCTACCATCACCAGGTGATGATCCACAGGCTGGGCTGGACCGTCACCCTCGAGCCTGACGGCACCACCACGGCCCGCAGCCCCGACGGCACCAGAACCCTCCGCAGCCACAGCCCCCCGCCCCGCACCGGGTAAACCGGGACGACCGGAGCGTGCGACATCGGTGAGCGAGAAGAGGTAGTGGCGCTTGCCGCGGGCAGCTATCCCACAGTCGGGGACGGCGTCCGGCGCCTGAGCACACCGGCCCGCCGGGCTACCGGGACTTGACGCCGACTGCGGCAAGGGCGTAGACGGGCTTTCCTGCGGGTACGCCGCCTGTCCCGGCTATCCATCTGCGCGCCTCGCAAACGCCCGGTCCCACGGGCTCAAGCCCGGCCAGCATCGATGCGAGATCCGCGGCGCCGTGATTCCAGAACCGGGTATGTGTGGCGGTCTGCCGCAGCCGACCGGCGAGTTCCTCGTCCTCATAATGCCCGGAAGACACGGTCAGCCATGAGCCCCGGGCCGCCCGGCTCATGTACTCGGCGCACACTGCAGCGGCCGTGTCAGAAGGCAGGAAATGCAGAACCGCGGCCAAGATAACCGCTACCGGCCTGGACATATCGATCACCGCGTTCA
>Ga0335078_10014310_pt1 | contig 11770 bp, 7 predicted proteins | sample Lox_Sample_32_FD_206711 | JGI IMG/M metagenome (GOLD analysis project Ga0335078, IMG submission 206711) | Soil microbial communities from Loxahatchee National Wildlife Refuge, Florida, United States - Lox_Sample_3.2 | ecosystem: Environmental > Terrestrial > Soil > Wetlands | place: USA: Florida...
TGCGGCGTTTCAGGAGAAGTTTAACGACGCCGGGGCAAAGCAATTCGGCAGTGGATGGGTTTGGCTAGTCGGTGGCGCGGGCGGATTGCAGGTCATCAGCACGCCGAACCAGGACAGCCCGTTCTCGCAGGGTCTGTATCCGATTATGGGGAACGATGTCTGGGAGCATGCGTACTATCTCAAGTATCAGAACCGTAGAGCCGAGTACCTGAAGGCGTGGTGGAATGTAGTGAACTGGAGCGAAGTGAACAAACGGCTGGAAAAGGCTCCCAAGTAAGTTCAGGAACACAAAAGAAGAATTCCAGCAGCCGCGAGGCTGCTTTTTTTGGCCGCAAACGAGTGGCTGGCAGGCAGGGCCTTTTGCGCTAAGCAGCTGGTTGGCTTAATATTGGGGCGCATGGCATTATCAAGTTGACAAGCTGGAAACCGCTCTCGCGGAGAGCACAGCTTTACGAGAGGGAGTAATGACACCGGAGCCCGGAATGGGTAGTGTTCCACGAATTCCGCTTGCCATCAGCAAGAACCTGCGCAACCTGGCGCACGATTTGAGCAACTCGATCGAGACGATCATGCAGGCCACCTACCTGCTGGGTCAGGGCAAGCTGGACGAGCCCAACAAGAAATGGGTCGACCTGATCGACTCCGCTTCTCGCGATGCCGCACGCATCAATCGTGAGATTCGCGAGATTCTGCGGTCACAAAGCGAAGAGCAGCACTCATAAAAGGCGATGCAGGCGACCCTGCTCACGTCTAGCAATTTCTGAGCTGCTCAGCCAATCCTTCTCACCTTTGCCCGGCGCCGACGGGCGGCATCGAAAGTGCGCGCAGCGATTCCAGGTAAGGCCGCTGGGCAACGCCCCGTTCGGTAATAATTGCGGCTATGTAGCGCGCCGGCGTAACGTCGAATGCCGGATTCTCGATGAGCACGGAATCGGGCGCCATCTGGCGTCCGGCGATGTGCGTAACCTCGCTGGTTGCGCGCTGTTCGATGGGGATGCGCGCTCCATCCGGTGTCTCCATGTCCACGGTTGAAAAAGGCGCGGCGACGTAAAAGGGAATGTGATGTTCGTGCGCCAGAATGGCAACCGTGTAAGTGCCGACTTTGTTGGCCGTGTCGCCGTTGGCGGCGATGCGGTCAGCGCCCACAATGACTGCCTGGACTTTGCCCTGCGCCATCATCACGCCGGCCATATTGTCGCAGATGAGGGTCGTCGGAATTTTATCTTTCATCAGCTCCCAGGCAGTCAGCCGGGCGCCTTGCAGGAAAGGCCGGGTTTCATCGGCGTACACGTGTAACTGTTTGCCGGCCTCGACCGCCGCACGGATCACCCCGAGAGCGGTTCCATAACCCGCCGTGGCGAGTGCGCCCGCGTTGCAATGGGTGAGCACTCCGCCGGCGCTTGGCAGCAGAGCAGCGCCAAAGCGACCCATGGCCTGGTTGGCGGCGATGTCTTCCTCAAGCACGCGCTGAGCTTCGGCAATGAGTTCCAGCTTGACCTGCGGTATGGGAGTGCCAATCAGTCTCTCCAAACAACGCTGCATGCGGCGGATAGCCCAGAACAGGTTGACGGCCGTGGGACGCGTGTCGCCGATGGCGCGGCAAATTTGCCCGAAACCGTTGCGAAACTCCGCCATGTCGGAGGCCTTCAGGTCGCGTGCGCCCAGGGCGATGCCCATTGCCGCCGCCACTCCAATGGCGGGAGCGCCGCGCACGATCATGGTTCGAATCGCTTCCGCGACCTCCTGAAAAGTGCGGCAAGTTACGTACACCTCTTCCGTCGGCAGCTTCGTCTGATCGATGAAGCGCACGCCCGCATCAGTCCACTCCAGGGTCTTGACCACTAATTGAGCCCTCCACTCCGGCACGGAAATGTCGTGTCCGAGCCGCCCGGGAATCCTATAAGTTTTTTTAAAGAGTCAATGCAACATCCTAGTCTAGCAGGCTGCTCAATCGATGACCGTTCAGGAATCAGCAATTCAATTTCAGCCGAGTCTGATTCTCTCTATCGGACCGGGTTCGGGCGCCGTTCGGCCTGCTGCACGCAGCAAATTCACCGGCGCTGCCTGCCGGCGGGTCCCCGCTACGCGCGTTTTTCGCGTAGTGGGGTGCAACGGCGTACAGGTGTAAAATGACTAATGAGTAAGCTGGTGGCGGCGCCCCGTAATTCAGATTGGCCGTTCTGAGGATCTTCAGTATGAGAATCAGGGCTCAACTCGCGTGGGTCTCAATCTTGGTTGCCGGTTTTGTATCCGCCCTGCCGGCTCAGCAGGCACCCAAACCATCGCCGGCGGCAGCGGGAAATCCGCCGCCCGTTCAGGCTTCAGGTTCTCCGGCCGCGCCGCCCGAAGTTATCTACCACGACGGACTGCTCAGCATACGTGCCGAGAACTCCACGTTGGGCGATGTGTTGCGAGCGGTGCAGCGCGCGACAGGCGCATCCATAGAGTCTCCGGGTCTGTCGAGCGAACGGGTTTACGCCAAGCTAGGACCAGGACAGCCACGCGACGTGCTGGCTTCTCTGCTTGACGGCTCGCATTATAACTACATTCTGATCGGTTCGCGGCAGCAGCCTAATTCGGTTGCCCGGGTGATGTTGACCGTGCGACAGGCAGGCCAGGACCAGCCGGCTCCTCCCGCCGCGGCTGCCCGAGCGACACCTCCGCCTCCGCCGGTCAATGAAGACGTTGACACCTCCAGCAACACCCCTGACCGCACACCCCCGACGCCGCCGGTTCCTCCGAACCAGATGGCGGGGCAGAATGCTCAAGAGAATCAGCAGCAGCCAGGGCAGATCCCCAACGGGCTAAGGACGCCTGAGCAGATGTTGCAGCAGTTGCAGCAGATGCGGCAGCAGCAGCAACAACAATTCCAGTTGCAGCAACAACTTCAGCAACAATGGAACCAGCCACGCTAGGAGCGGTTTCGGAGATTGCTGTGTCCCGAAGCCGCGGGCCGGTGGCTGGTTACGACCATCATGGAGCAACAGCCACTCTGCTTGCCGGCAGCTTGCCTTCGGCTAGGCAGTGAGAATGCGTGCGTTCCCGTGTTTTGCGGGATGCCGGCGCAGCTTCGCTTTTTCAGCAGGCTATCGGCGAACAGGCGCGTGAGATCACATACCAGCTGTGAGTTGCCTCACTGCATGCACATAACCAAGGGCATAGGCTCAGGCGGGCTGGAGCTTTCCCCAGCGCCTCCTGGTATTGCAGCGATTCAGCATGGGCGCGGGGCTTCCAGCGGAGGACGCGGTGCCTATACTAAATTCGCACAATGGAAGCATTACTAAAAATTACTCAATTGAAGAGCTGAAAAAAACGGCTGCGCTGATGCGCGGCTATATTCTTACCGGTCTTTGTTGCGCAGCCTCGGGACACTCGGGCGGAACTCTTTCGATGATGGACATCACCGCCGCCCTGTACCTGCACGTTGCCAAACATGATCCCCAAAATCCCTCATGGGCTGACCGCGATCGCATTTTCTGGTCGGCCGGACACAAGGCCCCGGCGCTCTACACGGGGCTGGCCTTTGCCGGCTACTTCGACAAGCTGGACCTGGGCCTGTTAAGGCGCTTGCGTTCCCCGCTGCAAGGGCATCCGCACTGGCTGAAGCTGCCGGGGGTGGAATGTTCCTCGGGCTCATTGGGTCAGGGCCTAAGTGTCGCCGTCGGCAGTGCGCTGGCAGGCCGGCTCGATGGCCGCGCTTACAACGTCTTCTGCATCATGGGCGACGGCGAGCAGCAAGAGGGTCAGGTCTGGGAAGCTGCCATGGAGGCTGCGCAGTACAAGCTCGACAATGTCATTGCCATCCTGGATGACAACCATTTGCAGATCGACGGCAAGACCGAGAAGGTGATGAACGTCGAGCCGCTGGCCGCCAAGTACGAGTCTTTCGGCTGGCAGGTGGTGCCCATCGACGGGCATAACATGCGGCAAATCGTTGACGCCTTGGAAGCGGCCAAACAAAACAAATCGGGCAAGCCGCAGCTCATTCTGGCGGAGACCGTCAAGGGCAAGGGCGTCAGCTTCATGGAGAACGTCGCCGGCTGGCACGGCAAGGCGCCGAACCGCAAGGAGCTGGATCAGGCGCTCGAGATCCTTGGGGTGGAAAAGCAGGTTCCCGTCGATGAGATGTTTGCCCGCATGCGGCGGTATCAGCAGGGCATCGACGCCTCTCTGGAAGCGAACATGCCGCGCTTCGGTCGCAACTACTGGTGGAATTTGGGCGAGAACATGAAGGCGGCGATGGAGCCCACGCGCAAGGGCTTCGGCAAAGCGCTGTCGCTCGAAGGCGGCGATCCGCGAGTGGTCTGCTTAGGGCTGGATATATCCGGCTCAATCACCATCAGCGAATTTTACGAAGGCCACCCGGAGCGGGCGAGCCGTTGGCTGAGCATGGGCATCGCCGAGCAGTCGGCGACCTCGGTTGCAGCCGGATTGGCCAAGGAAGGCAAGCTGCCGGTGATGGGAACCTATGGAACCTTTGCGGCCGCCCGCAATCTCGACCAGTTGCGCGTTTCGGTCTGTTACGGCAACTTCAATGTCTTGGTTGCCGGCGCGCACGGCGGCGTTTCGGTCGGCCCGGACGGCGCCACGCACCAGGCGCTGGAGGACCTGTATGCCATCTGCGGCTTGCCCAACATGAGCGCGGTCGTTCCCTGCGATGCGGTTGAGACCATGAAGGCCACGCAGAAACTGTTGCTTGGAGTCACCGGGCCCAAATACATTCGCTTTGCCCGCGAGGCGACGCCAATCGTCTCCACGGCTCAGACGCCCTTCGAATTCGGCAAAGCCAATGTGATCCGCTTCCGCGGCGAGGAGCCGAACTTCATCGATGCCTTCGAGACCTGTCTGGAGAGCGATTACCGCAACGAGAACGAGGACCTGGCGATCATTGCCTGCGGCCCCATGGTGCCCGAGGCGATGCGTGCCGCCTGGATTTTGAAACGGGAGTTCGGTTACGAGACGCGCGTGCTCAACGTGCACACCTTGAAGCCGATCGATCGCCGGGCAATTCTGCGCGCCGCTCGCCAGACGCGCGTGGTCGTCACCGCTGAAGAGCACCAGATCGGCGCCCTGGCATGGCGCGTGGCCGGACTCATTCTGGAAGACCCCGAGTCCCTGGCAGCGCCGGTGATTGCCGGCTATATCGGCGTCAAGGACCGCTTTGGCGATTCCGGTGCGCCGTGGGAGCTGGTGAAGGAGTTCGAAGTCGCCGCCGAACATATCGCGCGGAAGGCTGCGGAGTTGATGACGGCGAAACAGGCGTCGCGGTCAGAGGAGATTGTGGCACCGATTTCGTAACCAGTGAGGGAGGCAACGAAAACTATCTCACGTTAGTGCAGTCACCCCAGCGGGCCAAAAGTGGGCTTGCACCCCAGTGCTGGCTCGCTGGGGACCCCCCTCGCCGGGAACCCCGATGCGGCGAATAAGAAATCGTGGTATTTAACTTGCCTTGAGTGCCTCAAGCAGCATGCTTGCGTGCGAAGCGCGAGTCGACGCCTAGGACCGGAGAAACAGGTCAGTCGCCGGTCGGTCCGGCGGTAGAGATGAGAGCGGCAGCCGCGGGTTTGCGTTCTTTGCGGTTACGGCTGAAAGCATTCAGGACCCCCACAATCACGAGGTATCCGGCGCCAATTCCAAATGCCACCGACAACAGAATTGTCACGAGCAATGCGAGAGGAACCAATAAAGTCGTCAAGTCTCTCTACCCTTCTATAAAAACGCGGACTTCAACCCGCTTTGCATCTGCGCAACGGGAGCCGCAAACGAGAACGCACTACCACTTAGATGCCTCGGTAAGAATCAAAGTCAGGCTAAACCTTTGCTCCCATCGAAACAAGCTTGATTTCCATCCCCAACCCGCGCCACGGCGGCGCGCGTCGGAGCCCAAAAAACTCGAGTGGCGGCACAACTCCCTCGCCATCCTTTTCCAAAATTCCGTAGCTCTGTCGTGAAAGCTGGCGACAGTGCACGGCGAAGGCGTGCTGCTACTTCTGTTATGCCTCAAGTTTGACGCTTGACTCTATTGCCTTCTAAGATACCTGAGTCGAAGTGTCTTCCATACTTTCCGACGTTTCCAGGGAACAGTCCACATCACGGTGGGTCGTGTCCCTGGTCGCGCCGGGGGCGAACTTTCGGATGCCGATTACCAAAATTTCGGTGCGCGGGGCGCGCCAGCACAACCTCAAGAACATCTCGGTCGAAATTCCACGCAACTCGCTGACGGTGATTACCGGGCTGAGCGGTTCGGGAAAATCGTCGCTGGCCTTCGATACCATTTATGCCGAAGGGCAGCGGCGCTATGTGGAAACGCTTTCGGCTTACGCGCGTCAATTCCTGGACCAATTGGAGCGGCCCGACGTCGATGCCATCGACGGCTTGAGCCCTTCTATCTCCATCGAACAAAAGACTACCAGCCGGAGCCCACGCTCGACTGTAGGGACAATTACTGAGATTTACGATTACTTACGCCTGCTGTACTCCTCGATCGGGCTGCCCCATTGCCCTAAATGCGGCCGGGAGATCACCCGGCAGTCGGCCGAGCAGATCGTGTCGCGGCTGCTCAACCCCAACCAGCAGGCGGCCGGCTTATCGGGGGCTGCGGAAGCGAGGCCAGATGATGAATCCGGCGCAGAGCAGACGCGGGTGATGCTGCTGGCTCCGTTGGTGAGGGGACGTAAAGGCGAATTCAAAAAGGAGCTGGAGAAACTCGCCCAGCACGGATTTACCCGCGCCCGCATCGACGGCGAACTGGTGAACATTGACAGCGACATTCGCCTGGACAAGCGCCGCAATCACACCATCGAGGTGGTCGTGGACCGGCTGCTGCTGAAGCCGGGGATCGAGCGCCGCCTGACCAACTCCGTCGAAGTTGCCATGAAGCTTGGGCAAGGCTTGGTGCAAGTGGCGATTGTGGGAGGCGAGGAGCGGCTGTATTCCTCACGCATGGCTTGTCCCGAGTGCGGCATCAATGTGCCGCAACTGGAGCCGCGGTCGTTTTCTTTCAATAGCATTTACGGCGCCTGCCCGGAGTGCAATGGCCTCGGCTCGAAATACGATTTCGACCCGGCCAAGATCGTCGTCGATTGGTCGAAGCCTTTGCTGGACGGCGGCCTGGGACCGGGCAGCGGTTCTACCTATCTTCAGTCGCTGCTGAAGCGCGCCGCCGAGGTCTATGGCTTTGACCTGGATGCGCCGTTCGAGCAGCTTCCGGCGGCAACCCAAAACCTGATTCTCTACGGTCCGGAGAAGGGCAATCCTGGCGGTTTTCGCGGAGTCTTTGCCTTTCTGCGGCAAATGATGGAAGAGTCGAACTCCGATAGTTACCGGGAGTGGTTGTTGAATTACATGTCGGCTACACCCTGTCCACGCTGCGAGGGCCGGCGGTTGCGCCCGGAGAGTCTGGCGGTGAAGGTCAACGGCATGTCCATCTCCGATTTCACGGCGCTTCCGGTTTCGCGGGCGGTGGAGGCAGCCGGCGCTATCCGTCTCAACGAGCGAGAAGACAAGATCGCCGGCCGAGTGCTGCGCGAGATCGGCGAGAGGCTTGGTTTTCTCGATCACGTTGGCCTGGGGTACATGTCATTGGATCGCTCAGCGGCCACGCTCTCCGGTGGCGAAGGCCAGCGCATACGGCTGGCGACGCAGATTGGCTCCAAGCTGCGCGGCGTGCTCTACGTGCTGGATGAGCCCTCGATTGGCTTGCATCATCGCGACAACGCCCGCCTGCTGCAATCGCTGGAATCTCTGCGCGACATGGGCAATACCGTGCTGGTGGTGGAGCACGACGAAGAGACGATTCGGCGCGCCGATTACGTCATTGACCTTGGACCTGGCGCCGGCCGGCACGGAGGCGAGGTGGTGGCCGCCGGAACTCCCGGCCAGGTCGCCGATGAGCCCGCGTCGCTGACCGGCCAATACATCAGCGGACGGCGGCGGATCAACGTGCGCCACGAGCGCCGGCAGCCGAATGGGGCGGCCATCGCCATCCTCGGGGCGCAGGAAAATAACCTGAAGAACCTGGATGTCAGTTTTCCGCTCGGGGTGATGACGGTCGTCACCGGGGTCTCCGGCTCCGGCAAGTCGACCTTGGTGAACGACATCCTCTACCGCGCTCTGGCGCGCCAGCTCTACCGCTCGCGCGAAGATCCGGGCAAGCACCGGGCCATCAGCGGCAGCGAAAACATCGACAAGGTGATACGCATCGACCAGTCTCCCATAGGGCGTACGCCGCGCTCGAACCCGGCGACCTATACCGGAGTCTTCACCAACATCCGCGAGCTCTATGCCATGCTGCCGGAGTCGCGGGAGCGCGGCTACAAGGCCGGCCGCTTTTCCTTCAACGTGGCCGGAGGCCGCTGCGAGGCTTGCCAGGGCGAGGGCGAGCGCCGCATCGAGATGAATTTCCTGCCCGACGTCTACGTGCTCTGCGAGGTCTGTGGCGGCAAGCGCTACAATCGCGAGACGCTGGCCGTGAAGTACAAGGGATACTCGATTGCGGACCTGCTGGATACGCCCATCGCGGACGCGCTCACCGTGCTGGAGAACATTCCCCAGGCGCGACAAAAGCTCCAGACCCTGGTTGACGTCGGGCTCGGCTACATACACCTTGGCCAGTCTTCGGTTACGCTGTCGGGCGGCGAAGCCCAGCGCATCAAGCTGGGGCGCGAGCTCAGCAAGCGGCAGACAGGACGCACACTCTACCTGCTCGACGAGCCCACGACCGGCCTGCACTTCGAGGATGTGAACAAGCTGCTCGATGTGCTGCACCGGCTCACCGATTTGGGCAATACCATCATTATCATCGAGCACAATCTGGATGTGGTCCGCAACGCCGACTGGATTATCGACCTCGGGCCGGAGGGCGGCGAAGACGGCGGACGCCTCGTCGCCCAGGGAACGCCTGAGCAAGTCGTGCGGGCGAAAAAGTCCTATACCGGGCAGGCACTTTCCAGCGTGCTCAGGGTCTAGCAGGCTGCTGAAAAAATCCTGAGATATGGCGCAAATTTGCGGGACACGAGACTACAGCAAAGCCACAGTTGCTGTATCCATGTGTCATCGTGAGGAGCTCGCCGAAACTCGGGCCCCGACGCGCTGCTGTTGCGCGCTGGGGGTGATTGGGCGAGTCGACGTGACGATCTATGCATTTTTTGCAGGGTAAATCCATGATCCCGGAAACAAATTCACAGACCCTCACGTCGTGCCAAGCGACGCGGCGCTCCTCAGGGTGACACGAGTAATCGCCGTCAGGAATATACCAACTCTATTTTCGCCTTAGCGCAGGAAGACATCGACGAGGTGCTTGGCGACAAAAGCGCCACAGTAGGCCAACACGGTCATGTAGGCGAACTGTAGTGCGGGCCATTTCCAACTATTGGTTTCGCGGCGGACAACGGCGAGCGTCGAAGTGCACTGCATGGCGAAAGCAAAAAAGATCAACAGCGCCGCCGCGCCTCCCAGGCTCAGATCGCTGTGCAGCGCCTGCTGCAGGCTCATGGCGTGCTGTTCAGGATCAACCCCATAGAGCGTACCCAGCGTGCCCACGATGACTTCGCGGGCAGCAATCGAGGTCAGCAGGCCGACGCCGATCTTCCAGTTGAAGCCGAGCGGAGCGATCAGTGGCTCAAGGCAATGGCCGGCGCGCCCGGCGATGCTGTCCTGAATGGCCGGCGAGTGTCCCTGATGGAGCGGCAGATTCGTCAGAATCGCCAGCAGCAGCGAAACTCCGAGGATAACGGTCCCGGCTCGCCAGACGAAGGCCTTGGTGCGATCAAACAGGCGCATGACAAGCGAGCGCACAGTGGGCCAGCGATAGGGCGGCAGCTCCAGCAGAAAGGGAACATCCTTGCTTTTCAGGATGGAAGACTTGAGCACGCGGGCGGTGAATAATGCGGCCAGAAAACCGATCACGTAGAGCCCAAGCATAGCCAAGGCGCGCGAACCGAAAAAAACTCCTGCGATATGAACATTCGGCACGAACGCCGCGATCACCATGGTGTAAACCGGCAGACGCGCCGAGCAGGTCATGAAAGGGGCAATCATGATGGTGGCCAGACGGTCGCGCTTGTTCTCGATGGTGCGGGTCGCCATGATGGCTGGAACCGCGCAGCCATACGCCGAGAGCAGCGGAATGAAGGCCTTGCCATTCAATCCGAAGCGTGACATGGTGCGGTCGGCGATGACGGCCGCGCGCGCCAGGTATCCGGAGTCTTCCAGAACCCCTATTAGCAGGAAGAGCAGCAGAATCTGCGGCAGAAAGACCAGCACTGAGGAAACGCCCTTCCAGGCGCCATCCATCAGCAAAGAACGCAGCAGCGCGCTGTGCACGTGGGCGGAAGCGGCAGCGCCCAGGTAATCGAGCGCGTTCTGCAGAAGCTGCGAGATAGGTTGGCCGGCGGCAAAGATCGTCTGGAAAATGCCAATCACCACCAGCAAAAAAATCAACGGCCCCCATAGACGGTGAAGATAAACGGCATCCAGCCGGCGGGTCCACATGGGCGGCAACGGCTTACGGTAGTTGGATTGAACATTGATTTGCTCAGCCCATTGCCGGCAGGCGCGCAGATCGTGCAGCACGGGCAGCTCGGCGGGCTGCGGCTGGTGCATGGCCGAAGTGATGAAGTGTTGGACCGCGCCGAGACCCTCGCCGCTGGCGGCGCTGACCAGAGCCACGGGAGTGCCTAACTGCCTGGCCAGCGACAGCACCTCGATATCACCGCTGCGGGCGCGCAGGGAATCGGCCATGTTGAGCAGCACCAGGGTAGGCAGTCCGAGGCTAATGACCGGCGCCGCCAAGGCGAGATGCCGGCCAAGATTGGTCGAGTCGAGCACCAGTATGATGGCCTCCGGCGACTCGATTCCCGTCATCCGGCCACGCAGCACGTCGACCGTGACGCGTTCGTCCTCCGATTTCGCGTTCAGGCTGTAGATGCCGGGCAGATCGATCAAGGCGATGCGCTCGCCGTCCTGCAAAGTGATATATCCGGTGAAGTGTTCGACGGTGACGCCGGGGAAATTTGCTACCTTGCGGTTGAGGCCGGTGAGCTGGTTGAACAGCGTAGTCTTGCCGCAATTGGGCGGACCAACCAGAGCGATGGTGCGGACCGGTTTCGACTCAACAACTTCGGCATCGCCGACGTGCGCCGCGTCTTCACGTGCTGGGGTTGGAAGCACATCCGTGGCGAGAGACGGGCCGCAGCACTCGCGCGAGAGCATCAGGCCTGCTCCTGGGAGGGGATGCGCACCAGGATGCGCCGCGCCGTCGCACGCCTAATGGCGACTTCCGTGCCATCAAGACGGTAAACCCTGGGGCAGCCGCCGGGACCAGATCCGGCGGCGACGACTTCTACGCCCTTCATGAACCCGAACAACATGACCTGCTCGGCAGCCTTCTCCGGCAGATGAATCTCTTCGATCACCGCATGCACGCCGTGAGGCAGTTCGGAAAGCGGCAACAACTGCGCTTCCTGGCTGGAATCGGGAGCGTCTAAAGCGCAGCGCGATTCGCGAGCTGAGGGGGAAGCCGCGTTCGGTGGGAATACCCTTCGTGTAAAACGCTCCCGCGTTTTGACACGGCCCGGCATTGCCTCTGCGAATCTGAAAATCATTTTCAATTTCCAGTCTATTGTCCGGCAGAGTAGTGCGCAGGTCAACCGCAAAAATCACACTCAGATGTGACGCATAACACATCAGCACCCTCTGATCTCTGCCAACCTCTTTTAACACAAACTGTTATGGCTGCAGACTGGATTTTGGCACTCATCTGCGGCGGATG
>Ga0335078_10014313_pt1 | contig 11769 bp, 15 predicted proteins | sample Lox_Sample_32_FD_206711 | JGI IMG/M metagenome (GOLD analysis project Ga0335078, IMG submission 206711) | Soil microbial communities from Loxahatchee National Wildlife Refuge, Florida, United States - Lox_Sample_3.2 | ecosystem: Environmental > Terrestrial > Soil > Wetlands | place: USA...
CGTCACGCTCCTCGTAGTACGCCTGCTGCTCGACGACGAATGGCCCGTCGGGGTTGTGCCCCTCGAGGCGGTAGCCCACTCGCTCCCGGTCGGCGAACGCGTCGGTGTCGGTGCTGACCAGGCGCTCGAGCTCGTCCGAAGGCTCGAACCATGACCGCAGCACGTCCTCGACGACCGACCGCGCGCCGGATGCCTCCCACATCCGCCCCGGCGTGAGCCCGCGGAAGTCGATCTCCGGGTGCAGCAGCCGCGCCACCTCGTCGAAGTCCTTACGTGACAACGCCACGGCGAACGCTTCTCCCAGCGAGGTGGTCCAAGTCTCCGTGGCCATCGCCTCTCCTGTCAATCGTGCGAGCATGTCGGCCCGGTGACCGAAGATGCGCGCAACCTGTCGCTGTCGGTGATGCTGATCGTCTCACGCGCCGACGAGGCCGTGCAATGGTACGTGGACACACTCGGCGCCCAGGTGCTGTGGGACCTGCGCGGCGTGGCCGGACTGCATCTCGGCGGTGCGCCGTTCTTCGTGCACGAGGCCGTTCCGGGGAAGAGCACCGAGCCGAGCCCGAGCGAGGTGGGGATGACGACGACGCGGATCGAGGTCTTCGCCGACGACGCGGGCGGGTTGATCGACCGTGCCGCCGCCGGAGGCGCCACCGATGTACAGCCGCCGACCGATCACGAGGCGCCGTGGGGAAACCACCGCCAGGGTGGGTTCACCGATCCGTTCGGACACCGATGGTCGGTCGGAGACCGCACGCCCCTGGACCCGTTCCCGGGTTAGGGCCTTGAGCAGCCGTACGGTGGAACGTCGAGGTGAGACCCGTTAGCTTTTGCGCGTGGGCTACACGGAGGCCGTCGAGCACGGCCCGCAGGTGTGCGTGGCGCTGGCCACCGCATCGCTCGTGTACTGCTGCGCGGGCTATCCGGGCGTCAGGTGTTGAGGTTCAGCCGCCGGCTCGGTCAGGACGCCGACCGGCGGGTCGGCGAGACCGCGGCAGCGGGCGCTCGGACGTGGCCGCAGACGGCATCCCGATCTGCCAGCAGGACCTCGTCGGCACGCGCGGCTCGCTGATGAAGATGGTCGGCGTCGCGATCCTCAACAATCCTGCGCTCATCGAGATCGCGCAGGCCCAGCGGCCGTCGTGACCGTCACCGGCGAGAGCTCGCTGGACCACACCGCGGTGCGCGCGGCGCTCGCCCGCGCTTGCGAGGTCCTCTGGCGTACGCAGCGACCGGACGGGTCGTGGGAGTCGCTGTGCGACATGGGAGCGATCCCGACGGCGCAGGTGCTGGTCGCGCTCGGGAGCACGGGCTGCCTGGCGCCCGCGGACGCCGCCGAGGGAGCCCGGTGGCTCCGCGCGCGCCAGCAGCCCGACGGCTCCTACCGGTCACACCCGACGGCAACCGGGGGCGATCTGGGCGCCACCGCCTCGGCCTGGGCCGCGCTGTCGCTGTGTGCGCCGGGGGAGAGCGGCGAGGCGATCACGCGCGCCCGGGCCTTCGTCGTCGCTCATGGCGGAACCGCCGGCGTCGTCGAGACGTTCGGCCGTGGCGACCCGGCGGTCGTGTACCTGGCGCTGGCCGGGCTGATCGAGCCGAACCTGTTGCCCTGTCCGCCGATGTTGCCGGCGTTGATCCGTCCGGCGGTCAGGTTCATGGAGAGCCGGTTCCACTCGGGGATCCTGATGGTGAGCGGGGCGCTCACGCTGATCGCGCACCGGTTGCGCGGGGATTGGCCCGGCGACGACCCGCCGTCGGGTCAGATCGCGCGCCGGTTCGCGGCCCGCACGCTGACGCTGCTTGCCATCTTCCAGAACCGCGACGGCAGCTGGAACGCGAGTACGGTCCAGACCGCTCTGATCCTCCCCGCGCTGCGCGCCGCCGGCCTCGGGCGCGGCCATCCAATGGTGGCGAGCACCGTCGCCTGGCTCGAGCGTCAGCGCGTGCACGACGGCGAGGGCATGCACTTCGAGGCGTTCGGCAGTCCCGTGTGGTGCACCGCGGCGAACGTCCGCGCCCTGATCGCCGGCGGCGAGTCGCCCGCCGACGCGCGCATGAAGCGCGCGTTCGACTGGCTGATCGGGGCCCAGTCGCGGATCGAGCAGCCGGAGGTCGACAACCGCAACTCCGGAGCGCCGCGGACCGGTGGCTGGGCGTTTCAGCCCGGAAACGAGACGATGGTCGACAACGACGACACCGGCGCGGTGCTGACCGCCTACGGCGATGCGCTCGCGACGGGCGCCCTCGATGACGACGCCCGCCGGCGGTTGGGCGTCTCGCGAGACCTGGGCCGCGACTGGCTGCTCGGCATGCAGAACCCCGACGGCGGCTGGTCGGCGTTCGTTCACGGCCTGCCCGCCAAGCGGCCGGGGCCGCTGTTCTCCGGCCCGGTCGGGGTGTCGCTCGACGATCCCATCGGCGCGGTGCGCACGCTGCTCGACCCGCCGCGTGAGCTCGGCGACCCGTCGACCGAGGACCTCACGGGCCGCGTTCTCGATGGCCTCGGCCGCGTCGGGCTGACGACATCCTCGCCCGCCGTGCGGCGCGCGATCGCGTTCCTGCGCGCCCAGCAGTTCGAGCATGGCGGGTTCTGGGGGCGCTGGACGGTCAACTACCTGGCCTCGACCGCGTGTGCGCTCCAGGGGCTCGCGCGCGTGGGCGCCGACATGTCCGAACGGTGGGTCCGGCGCGCCGTCGAGTTCGTGCTTTCGCGGCAGAACGGCGACGGCGGATGGGGCGAGCTTCCCGACTCCTACCGCGACCCCGCCCTGGCCGGCCGCGGCCCGAGCATGCCGCCGCTCACCGGCCTCGTGCTGACCGGGCTGATCGACGGCGGCGAGGGGTCGTCCGCGGCCGTCGCGCGCGGGATCGCGTACCTGCTCGACCAGCAACGAGACGATGGCACATGGCCGCACGGCGACTGGCTCCAGGCGATCGTGCCCCCCGACACCTTCTACATCCTGGCCGAGGCGGCCAAGCACTACCCGGTCGAGGCGCTCGCCCGCTGGCTCGAGGCCGCGTCTTAGCCGACGGCGGCTTACTCGGGATGCGGGAACTGCGTGCCCGCCACCGCGTCCCACATCCGATCGGTCAACACCGCGCGCTGCCCCATCAACAGCCAGGCCGACGGCGTGACCGGATAGCGGGTGCGCGGCCGCTTGGCGGTCACCGCCTTCTCGATCGTCCTGGCCACCGCCTCGGGGCCGCCGCCGAGTCGCGACAGCGGACCCTGGTAGGCGTCGACGGTGGCGGCGGCGACCGCCTCGTTGAAGCTCGCGTACGGACCCCCGTCGCCTTCGTCGATCGTCGCCTTGGCCGTCTCGCTGAACCGGGTCTTGATCAGACCGGGCTCGATCACCACGACATCGATGCCGAAGCCCTTCACCTCGAACCGCAGTGCATCGCTGATCGCCTCGATCGCATATTTGGTCGCGTGGTAGGCGCCGCCGCCCGGAAAGGTCAGCTTGCCCCCCATCGAGCTCAGGTTGATGATCCGGCCCGCACGTCGGCTGCGCATGCCGGGCAGGACGAGCTGGCACATGCGGATCAGCCCGAATACGTTCGTCTCGAACTGCCGCCTGACATCGTCCATGTCGAGTGTCTCGACGGCGCCTGATTGGCTGTAACCGGCGTTGTTGACGAGTACGCCGACGGCGCCCTCGGCCTTCTCGACCGCGGCCACGGCCGCGCGCATCGACTCCTCGTCGGTCACGTCGAGGGCAAGCGTGCGGCAGCCGCGCTCGGTCAGGTCGGCGATCGACTCGAGCCGGCGCGCGGTCGCATACACGCGATGCCCGCCCGCCGCCATCAGCTCGGCGGTGGCGCGGCCGATGCCCGACGAGCATCCGGTGATCAGAACTGCTTTGGATTGCTGTGGCACGCGCACTCCGTCGGGGGTCGCGCCAAGCATAGGCCCGATCGATCGAGGGCGGCTCGCGGCACGCCACCGGGGCCTAAACGCGACCCAGGTAGTTGACAGCTCAAGTATCTCCTGCTAAGCTTGCTCTAACAAGCTTGCCTGAGCAAGCAGAGTTACGGTTCTTGGAGGTTTCGAAGATGCGGCTCGATGGGATTCATCATGTGACGGCGATCACCGGCGACGCGCGGCGCAACGTGGACTTCTACACGCGGGTGCTGGGGCTGCGGTTGACGGCCAAGACGGTCAACCAGGACGATCCGTCGGTCTATCACCTGTTCTACGGCGACGAGCTGGCGCGGCCGGGCGCGGATCTGACGTTCTTTGAGTATCCGTACGCCAAGCCGGGTCGGGCGGGCGCGGGGATGGTGCACCGGATCGTGTGGAGGGTCGCCTCGGCCGACGCGCTGGACTTCTGGGCTGAGCGGCTGGCGAACGAGGGCCACGAGACCGAGCGGTTCGATGGCGCGGTTCGGTTCGCGGATTTCGAGGGGCTCGGCCACGAGCTGGTGGTGGATCAGAGCCGTGATCGGCCGCTGATCGCCGAGCATCCCGAGGTGCCCAACGAGTTCGCGCTGGTCGGCTTCGAGGGCGTGCGCGCCTACAGCCTCCACCGTGCCGGGACGGTCGCGCTGCTGGAGCGGCTGATGGATGCCGAGTCTCGGGGGAGTGACCGGTGGGAGCTGCGGGGCGGCAAGCGTGGCGGCTGGATCGCGCTGGACTCCTCGCCGGCCGAGCGGGGCCGGCAGAGCGCCGGCACGGTCCACCACGTAGCGTGGTACACGACCGACGCCGAGCAGGAGGGTTGGCTTGCGCGGTTGAACGAGGCCGGGGTGCCGAACAGCGGGATCATCGACCGCCACTACTTCCATTCGCTGTACTTCCGTGAGCCGGGTGGGGTGCTGTTCGAGCTCGCCACCGAGGAGCCCGGATTCACGGTGGACGGTCCGGTGGAGGACCTCGGCAAGCGGATCATCCTGCCGCCGTGGCTGGAGTCCCGGCGCGGACAGGTCGAGGCGCGGCTGACGCCGCTGCCCGACCCGCGCGCGGACTGGCCCGCCAGGACGGTCACCTCCGCGGCCGCGGAGGGATGACGATGAGCACCGGCTCGACGACGGGGCTCGGGTTCGAGCACGTGCTGGTACGCGGGCGCTCTATCGCCGCCGCGACCGCTGCCCACGACCTCGATCCGGACCGTGTGCTCGCGCTCGGGTACGCCAACCGGGCGAACATCACGGTCGGCCCGGCAGCGGGCTGGCTGTCCGAGCACGCCCCGGCCCTCGGCTGGCGATGACTGCCAGCGGCACATGCGCGTCCGACACCGGGCCGGGCGGGCTGGCGCGCCTTCAGGGCGAACAGGCCGAGGCATGGACGGGTTGGTTGCGCGTGCACCGGCGGCTGACGCGTGAGCTCGAGGCGGCGCTGCAGGACCGCCACGGGCTCGCACTCAGCGCCCTGGAAGTGCTCGGCCGCCTGGCTGACGCCGAGCAGCAGCGTATGCGGATCGCACGGCTGGCCGAGCAGGCCGGGCTCAGTCTCAGCCGCACCTCCCGGCTGATCGACCGCCTCGAGCAGCGCGGGCTCCTGGCCCGAGAGCCCTGCCCGGAGGACAGCCGCGCCAGCAACGTGCAGCTCACCCCCGGCGGGTTGCGGTTGGCCCGCGAGGCCCAGGCGGCGCACCTGTCCGACCTCCAGCGCTTGTTCTTCGACCGGCTGACCCAACGCCAGATCAGCGCGCTGGCTGCAGCGTTCGCACGACTCGCTCCGCAGGCACGGTGAACCCGACCGGTTAGGCCCGGAAAAGACAAGGCGGCGATCACCGTCAGTTCCGACGCGCTGGCGGCCGGGAGGCAGGCACAGCCACCGTCAGCAGGCGACGGTGGCGAGAGGGTTCGTGAAGGGGCTGAGAGGGTGAGTGAACGCGATCAGGGGCGGCAGGTCACGGGCGGCGCCGCACACGAATAAGGCTGCGTCGGCGCGGGCGGTCATGCGCTCTCCGAACGCGTTTGCGGCGGTGAAGGATTTGGATGCGTGAGGGCGGAGGGTCTTGATTCTCCAGCACACGAACCGGCCGCGGCGTGTCGGTCTTCCGCTGGCGAGGACGAACATGGTGCCGGCGGGGAGTCGATCGCAGACCTTGAAGTTGTGCAGGGGGAAGCGGTTGGGGTTGGTGACTCCGGGCAAAAGGTGGCTGTGGGTGGCGAGCTTGCAGGGGATCGGCTTGCCGCGTTTGCAGGAGCCGGTGGATGGGTGGATGGAGACGATCGACACGACGGACGAGAATCTGTCCGTGATCGTCGGAGTGGCTGCGGTCCCCGGCCCGGCGTTGGTGATCGTGATCGTGTACTTCAGCTGTACCCCGTAGGAGGCATGCTTGTGGTTGACTTTCTTTGTCACGGTGAGCTTGGCGGCCTGGGGCAGGGTGGGCGGTACCGGGAGTGATGTTGGTGCAGCCGTTGGTCGCGTCGACGAATCCGAGTCCGGCCGGGATCGGGTCGGTGATGGTGACACCGGTGGCCGGTTCGCCGTCGGCTCGGATTCTGGCAACGACCCACTCGACACCGGCGAGATGTACGGCCCCGGCTAGAACTCCTGTACGCCGGTCACGGGCCGGGCCCGCAGTCCATCCTTCGCAGCGGCATACGAACCCCTACCGTCGAGACCCTTAGGACCGACAGTGCCAGTCCAGTGCGACGCGTGTTTGGCGGCCTGTCGACGATCTTTGCCCTCGGTGCTCCAGGCGGTCACGGCCTTTGATACAATTAGACCGTGACATCTCGAAGGGAGGACCGCGATGACGGCTTACACAATCTGGGAGTCGACGTTCCCCGTCGACCGCCGGCAGGAGGGCGCACAGGTCACGCGGGTGATCTGGCAGGACATGCGCGACCACGACGGCTATCTCGGCCATGAGATCGTCGAGGACCTGGATCAGCCGGGACACCTGTTCGTGGTCGGTCGCTGGGACAGCCGGGAGGCCGCGGACGCGGCGCTGAGCTACCGCTCCTCGCCGAACGTCCGGCGTGTCGAGGCGCTGGTCGCCACTCCGCGACGCCGCACGGTCGGCCGGGCGATCGACACGGGGCGCCGGCATCACGCCGCGATCCGCCGCGCCGCTCCGTGATCGACGCGCCCGTGCTGGTGGCCCTGGCGAACGCCGGACGGCCGCGCCGGCCGCCCCGTGCTCGCCGGGCCGTGGCCGAGGATCCGTTCGAGTACGCCGAGTCGGCGACGCGATTGCTCGAGCCGTTCCTCGGCCGCCCGGTTGACGCCAGCGAGCTCGACGGGGTCCGCCGGCTGGCGCGTCAAGCCGCGAAGATCGCCGTCGGCCTGATCGAAGGCAGCGCTCCCACCATTGGAGCGCTCAACCGGTTGGCGGAGGAGTGTGCCGGACGCGCCCAGCTCCGCTCGACGGCGGCGGGCGAGCTCGAGGCCGTCGTCGTCTGGGATTCTGCACCCGCCGCGGCGGTGCTGGCCCGGCGGATGATCGAGGAGCTCGGCCGCATCGAGCCGAGCCGGTTGCGGCACTGCGCCCGCCCCGAGTGCGGCCTGATCTTCTACGACTCCTCGCGGTCGGGCACCCAGCGGTGGCACAGCGAGGTCCCGTGCGGGTGGCGAGAGCGCCAGCGGCGGCGAAGAGCACAATGAGTGGCGTCGTAGCTCAACGTTCACCGCGGGAGGCAAACCATGCCAGTCACGAACACCAGCGCGCTCGCCAGGGGAAACATGGAAGGCGCAGCCTACGGCGCGAATGTCTCATTGATCTTCGACCACAGCGAGCCCGGAAAGGGGCCGCGGCTGCACCGACATCCCTACGACGAGACGTGGGTGGTGATTGAGGGAAGCCTGACCTTCCAGCTCGGCGACGACCGGCTCAGCACCGGTCCCGGCGACATCGTCATCGCGCCGGCCGAGGCCCCGCACAAGTTCGTCAACGACGGTCCCGGACCCTCGAACCTGGTCTGCATCCACGCCAGCCCGACGTTCAGGACCGAGTGGCTGGAATAGGCGGGGCCGCGGTTGATCGTAAGCTGGGGTGATGGGACGCTTTGGCAAGCGCCACGGCCTCGTGGTGCATCAGGAGGAGCCGTTCAACGCCGAGACCGGCCTCGAGTCGCTGACCGATCCGGTGACCGGTACCGACGCGTTCTACGTGCGCAATCACGGTCGTGTGCCCGAGCTCGACCCCGACGTGTGGCGGCTTCGGGTCGAGGGGATGGTCGAGCGGGAGCTCAGCCTGTCGTTGAGGACCCTGCATGAGGCATTTCGCCACCGAACCGTGACCGCGACGCTGCAGTGTGCCGGCAACCGGCGTGCGGGCCTGATCGCTGTTCGCGACATCCCCCGCGAGGCGCCGTGGGGTCCGGGAGCCACCGGTACCGCCACCTGGACCGGCGTCGCGCTGGCTGACGTGCTTGCGCTCGCCGTGCCGTCCCGCGACGCGTCCGAAGTGGCGTTCGAGGGTGCGGACACATGTCCGGAGGCCAAGCCCGTCCAACGGTTCGGCGGCTCGATCCCACTCGACAAAGCGTCACGATCGGAGGTCCTGCTCGCCTGGGCGATGAATGGCGAGCCCCTTGCACCCGTGCACGGCGCCCCGCTGCGAGCTGTGGTGCCCGGGTATATCGGTGCCCGCAGCGTCAAGTGGCTCGAGCGCGTCGAACTGCGCTCCGAGCCCTGGCCGGGGTTCTTCCAGCACGTCGTCTACCGGCTCCTGCCCGCGGGGGGCACCCCTGGACCCGGTGTCGGGACACCGCTCGGCCTGGTGGCCCTCAATTCCGATGTCCTCGCCCCGCGCGACGGGGACACCGTCACCGCCGGCCCGGTTGAGATACGCGGCTACGCGTTCGCGGGCGGCGACCGGCACGTCGCCCGGGTCGACGTCTCGAGCGACGGCGGCGCGAGCTGGACGCAGGCCGAATTGCTGGACGACCTCGGTCGGTGGGCCTGGCGCCAATGGCACATCACGCTCGACCTCGCTCCCGGGGAGCATGAGCTTGTCGTGCGTGCGTGGGACTCGTCAGCGGCCACCCAGCCAGAGGACGAGGCCGCGCTCTGGAACCCGAAGGGCTACGTCAACAACGCGCGTCCGAGGATTCGCGTGCGCGCGATCGGCGCATGACGGTTGCAGCCGGGGGACATGGTTTCTCGACACCGCCGGCGCAGCCTCAGCTCGCTCGTGACAGCGAGACGAGCGCCTCGACGTCGTCGTCCGCGAAGGCGCCCATGAAGCGTGCGACGAGCTCGCGCGCCACGGCGTCGGTCGCGTCTGATCCACCCTCGAGGTCGACCGCCTGGAGCGCCGCGTGCGCTCGCTGAAGGGCGCTGTTGACCCCCGCGGTCGTCGTGCCGAGCAGCTCGGCCACCTCCGACGCGCGCCACGACAGCGCGTCGCGGAGTAGGAGGACGGCGCGTTGCCGGGCGGGCAGGGTGCCGATCGCGGCCACGATCGCCAGCCGCAGGCGCTCGCGGGCGAGCGCGCGGTCGGAGGGATCGGGCTCTCCGAGCGGATCCGGCGGCTCGGGCACCTCCTCGATGGGCAGCGGCCGCCGCGCGGTCTGCCCCAGCGCATCGAGGCAGACGTTCGTGGCGATGCGGAACAGCCAGGCCCGGAGTGGCGCCCGGCCCTCGAACCGACCGGACGCGCGCCAGGCCCGCAGCAGCGTCTCCTGCACGGCATCCTCGGCGTCAAAAGACGACCCGAGCATGCGCCGGCAGTACGCGGTCAGCGCGGCGCGATGGTGGCCGCTGGCCAGGGCGTCCTCAACGGCGGCCGTCATCGTGCACCTCGTGAACCGCGACCCCGGTGGCGCGGAGGATCTCGACGTACCGGTGGCCGTCGTCGTGTCCCGCGCCGCACACGACGGTTGCGGGTGGAGCGCCGGCGACGTTCGCCGGCATCGGCTCCTGCGCGGTGAATCTCGGGTGGATCACGAGCTGGCGGCGGAGCTCGGGCCAGCCGCTGTGGCGCGCGGCCAGCGCCAGCCTCGCCGCCCGCGCGCCACCCGCCACGAGGATGCGATCACCGTGGGCGCCGAGCTCGCCGATGTGCTCGGACACCCACTGGAGCGCCGCGAGCTCGATCGAGCCCGGGTGACGGCCGACGAGGCCGACGACGACGCACTTCTCCACCCACCGGTCGGTCGGTGACAGCTCGTCGCTCAGCACCAGCGCCAGCGACATCGTGGCTCGCCGTGGCCAGTGCACGGTCGTCGGCACGCGAACCGACCCAAACCTGAGTGTCATCTCGGCGACCATCGCGCCGGCCAGGGTCGCACCGCCCGGGCGTAATGGGAAAGGCCGATCGCGCAAGACCGTCTTGCACGATTTGCATGACCCCCGATCGGCCCACGAGCGATACTTGTCGCGTGGATCAGCCCGGCAGTGTCCTTCCCTTTCCCCACGCACCGGATGGGATCGAGTTGCGCCATCTGCGGGCGTTCGTGGCCGTCGCCGAAGAGCTCAACTTCGGCCGCGCGGCCGAGCGGCTGTACGTCTCGCAGCCGGCCCTCAGCCGGCAGATCCGCGGCCTCGAGCAGCTGGTCGGTTGCGAGCTGCTGCGGCGCTCCACCCACAGCGTCGAGTTGACGCTCGCCGGAGAGGCCCTGCTCGACCGCTCGCGTCGGCTGCTCCAGGACGTCGACGAGGCGGTCGCGGCGGCGCTTGCGGTCGGGGGCGAGTTGCTCGGGAGGATCGCGCGGGCGCTCGAGCCCTTGCGAGGCATGCTCGCCAGTGATCCCGACCTGGTCGAGACCCGGGCCACGTTCGAGTCGCTGAACGCGCGGTTCTCGCCCCCGCCCGGGACAATCACGCGGCCCGTGACCGCTGGCGGCGTGCCGTCGTTGGTCGTCTCTCCGGGCGAGGGGCATGAGCCGACCGTGCTCTATCTCCACGGTGGTGGCTACGTGATCGGTTCGGCATTCGGCTATCAGCCGCACGCCGGCGCGCTCGCCGCCTCAGCGCAGACGGGGATTCTCGTTCCCGATTACCGCCTCGCTCCCGAGCATCCGTTCCCGGCGGCGCTCGAGGACGCACAGCGCGCTTACCTGTGGCTGCGCGAGCGGACGCCCGATCCGGACCGCGCCACCGTCGCCGGGGACTCGTCGGGGGGCGGGCTCCTGCTGTCGCTGCTGCTGGCGCTCAAACGCGACGATCTGCCGCTCCCGGCGGCCGCGGTGATCTTCTGCCCATGGCTCGATCTGGCCCTTCGTACCGCATCGCCCTCCGACGCGCCCCTGGCCACGGATGAGGACGTGCGTCGATGCGTCCAGGCCTATCTGTCCGGCCATCCCGCGGACGATCCGATCGTCGACCCGGTGCACGCCGACCTCAGCGGTCTGCCGCCGATGCTGATCCAGGCTGCGACGGGCGACGCCCGACTCGGCGACGCCAAGGCGCTCGCCGCCAAGGCTAACGATCACGGGGTCGATGCGCGCCTCGAGCTGTTCCCGGTGCAGGCTCACGCCTTCCAGCTGTTCTGGTCATTCCTGCCCGAGGCCGCCGACGCGATGGAAGCAGCGGGGGCGTTCATCCGCGAGGCCGCGGCCGCCCGCGGGCAACGCATCGCCACCGGCGGCAGGTCCAGCCGATGAGCGCCGGGTCGACGATCCTGGACGCGTTTGCACTCGATGGCCGAGTCGCGATCGTCACCGGAGCTTCATCCGGACTCGGCGTCGCATTCGCGCAGGCCCTGGCGCAGGCCGGCGCCGACGTGGCGCTCGGCGCGCGCCGCGTCGACCGGCTGGAGGAGACCAAGCGCCTGGTCGAAGATGCGGGCCGGCGCGCGATCGCGGTGGCGACCGATGTCTCAAAGCCCGAGGATTGCCGGCGCCTCGTCGAGGAGACCGTCGAAC
>Ga0335078_10014314_pt1 | contig 11767 bp, 11 predicted proteins | sample Lox_Sample_32_FD_206711 | JGI IMG/M metagenome (GOLD analysis project Ga0335078, IMG submission 206711) | Soil microbial communities from Loxahatchee National Wildlife Refuge, Florida, United States - Lox_Sample_3.2 | ecosystem: Environmental > Terrestrial > Soil > Wetlands | place: USA...
TTCGCGATCTTTGTGATTACCGATGCGGTAGCCGAAGCGGCCGTGGGGCTGGGGATATTGATCGCGCTGTTTCGTAACAAGGAGACGGTGCTGGCGGATGAGATCGATTTACTGAAATGGTGACGCTGTGAATTTTCTCGATCAGATCTGGACGATTCCGCCGGGTTACCGAGCCGCGACCGTAAGGGAGTGTCCTATGGCCCTGCGGGCCACCAATACCGATGAAAGCGTTCGTGGGGGCAGGCCTTCCGGCCTGCCGCCGGCTTTCCAGCCGGCGCGCCGAGCGGAAGCTCGGCGGCGGCCCGGAACGGCCGACCCCACGAACGCGTTTTCAATGGAGCGGAGGTTCCTCAGTCTACTCTGTCCCGGCATGATATTGGCTTCGTTTCTCATTCCCTGCGAAATGGTGACGCCGTGAATTTTCTCGATCAGATCTGGACGATTCCGCTGTTCCCGTTGGCGGGGGCGCTGTTGATGCTGCTGTTCGGGAAGTTGCTCGACCCGCAGCATCTTGACCGCCACCACAAGTCGCCGCGTAGGTTCCTCATCAGCCTCCTTTGCCCCGGCATGGTATTGGCTTCGTTTCTCATTTCCTGCGGTGCGGTGTGGCAGCTCTCGCGTCTGCCAGAAAAAACCCACCAGATAGTGGTGTTCACGTGGATCGCCGGCCTGCCCTTCCACACCGCCAGTGGCGCACTGGCCACCTTCCAGGCCGATTGGGGATTCCTGCTCGATCCGCTAAGCGCGGTGATGATCCTGGTGGTGACCGGCGTGGGCTTCTTGATCCACGTCTATTCGGTCGGCTACATGGCGCATGACGGCGGCTACTACCGCTTCTTCGGCTACCTCAACCTGTTCGTGTTTTTCATGCTGATGCTGGTGCTCGCCAACAACTACGCACTTCTGTTCGTGGGTTGGGAGGGCGTGGGACTCTGCAGCTATCTGCTGATCGGCTTCTACTTTCAGAAGAAGTCGGCGGGCGATGCCGGCAAGAAGGCGTTCATAGTGAACCGTGTCGGCGATGCCGGGTTCATTCTGGGCATGCTGCTGTTGCTTTCCGTCCTGGGCACCGTGCGGTTCACGGACGTCAATTCGTTGTTGCGATCCGGTAGTTTCAGCCCGGGCGTGCTGACGGCCATCGCGGTCCTGCTCTTCATCGGCGCCACCGGCAAATCGGCGCAATTTCCCTTATACGTCTGGCTGCCGGATGCCATGGAAGGCCCGACGCCCGTCTCGGCTTTGATCCACGCCGCCACCATGGTGACGGCGGGAGTGTACATGGTGGCGCGCTCCTCGGCGCTGTTCACACTGACGCCCACCGCGTCGACCATCGTGGCCACCATCGGCGCCTTCACCGCCATCTTCGCCGCGACCATTGCGCTGGTGCAGAACGATATCAAGCGCGTATTGGCGTATTCCACCGTCAGCCAGCTTGGTTACATGTTCCTGGCGCTGGGGGTGGGCGCCTACTGGGTAGCCGTGTTCCACCTGTTCACGCACGCGTTTTTCAAAGCCCTGCTCTTCCTCTGTTCCGGCTCGGTGATCCACGCGCTGGGCGGCGAGCAGGACATGCGCTTCATGGGCGCGCTCAAGAAGAAGATCCCAATCACCCACTGGACCATGTTCGTCGGGTCAGTTGCAATCGCGGGCATCCCTGGTCTCGCCGGATTCTTTTCTAAGGATGAAATCCTGTGGCAGGCCTACCAGAGTTCGCGCGTGCTGTGGCTGGTTGGATTGACCACCGCGGGGATGACCGCCTTCTACATGTGGCGGCTCATGAACCTGACATTTTACGGGAAGTCACGCGTACCGGCCGAAAAAGAAGCGCATATCCACGAATCGCCGGCCACCATGACCATTCCCCTCACCGTGCTCGCGATCGGCAGCGTGCTCGCGGGTTGGCTGGGCACACCGAAGCTGTGGAACCTGGGTGAGAACTTCCGCGCCTTCGAGCGCTGGCTGGAGCCGGCCTTTCCGATCCGCACCGTGGAGAGTGAGCATCCGGCATCCACCGAGTGGATTCTGATGGGCGTCTCCGTGGCGGTGGCGCTCATGGGGATAGCGCTCGCTCGCTACTTCTATGTCAGGCGCACCGGGATTCCCGAGCGCATCGCCGCAAAATTCCAGCGCACCTACACCGTTCTGTACAACAAGTGGTACGTCGACGAGATCTACGATTTTCTGTTCGTGAATGGCCTTGGCAAGGGCGGCGGGCGCGCGCTGGGCGCGTTCGATCGAAACGTGATCGACGGCGGAGTGAACGGAGCGGGGTGGCTGACGCGCTTCTCTTCGAAGGTCTCGATGTGGTGGGACACCTGGATCATCGATGGAGCCGTGCGCTTCAGTTCCTTCGCCGTCCGCATGCTTTCCTTCCCGGTCTGCAGCTTGCAAACCGGTCGTCTGCAGGCATACGCGTTCTGCATTCTGATCGGCGTGCTGCTGTTTTTCGGGTATTACGTAACGCGGTGATTTATGGACCAGCATCTGCTTAGCATCGTTTTATGGACGCCCATCGCCGGCCTCGCGGTGCTGCTCTTTCTGCCTTCCGCCAATAAGACCGCGATTCGCATCTGGGCCAACGTGGTGGCGTTCGCCGGATTTCTGGTATCGCTGCCGCTGGTCTTCCGGTTCCGAACCGGAGCCTCGGGATTTCAGTATGTGGAGCGCGCCGACTGGATCCCCTCCCTGGGTGCGAGCTACTCCATCGGAATCGACGGCATCAGCCTGCTGCTGCTCATGCTGACGACGCTGGTCGGATTCCTCGCGATCCTCTCCTCGTGGAACGCGGTGCAGGATCGGACGAAGGAATACTACGCCATGTTCCTGTTGCTGCAGACTGGCATGATCGGCGTATTTGTATCGCTCGATTTCTTCCTGTTCTACATTTTCTGGGAACTGGTGCTGGTGCCGATGTACTTCATCATCGGTATTTGGGGCGGGCCGCGCAAGCTATACGCCGCCATCAAGTTCTTTCTATATACGCTGGCCGGGTCAGTGCTGATGCTGCTGGGCATTCTGACTCTGTACTTCCAGCACTTCAGCCAGTTCGGGTTTTACACGTTTGAGATTTCGGAATTGATGAAGCTGCAGTTGCCGCTAGGTATGCAGCAATGGGTCTTCTGGGCGTTTTTCCTGGGCTTCGCGATCAAAGTGCCGATGTTCCCGTTCCACACCTGGCTACCCGACGCCCACGTAGAGGCGCCCACAGCCGGCTCGGTGATCCTGGCGAGCGTGCTGTTAAAGATGGGGACCTACGGTTTTCTCCGCTTCTCGCTGCCGCTGCTGCCGCAGGCCTCGGTGGATCGCACCATCGTGCAGATCCTCGCGGTTCTTTCGATCGTCGGCATCATTTATGGAGCGCTGGTCAGCTTGATGCAGCAGGATTGGAAGAAGCTGGTGGCGTACTCGTCCGTAAGCCACCTCGGTTTCTGCACGCTCGGCATCTTCGCGCTCAACCCGAACGGCATCGCGGGCAGCGTGTTGCAGCAGATCAACCACGGGATCTCGACCGGCATGCTCTTCTTGATCATCGGCGTGATCTACGAGCGGCGGCACACGCGCGAAATCGCCGAGTACGGGGGCCTGGCGCACGTGATGCCGAAGTTCGCGGTGATCTTCGCGATCGCCATGCTCAGTTCGGCCGGCTTGCCGCTGCTCAACGGCTTCATCGGCGAGTTCACGATTCTGCAAGGCGCGTTCGAAGCCAACCGGGCGTGGGCGGCCTTTGCGGTAACCGGAGTAATCTTTGGCGCCGCGTATTTGCTGTGGCTATATCAACGAACCATGCTGGGAACGGTCACAAACAGCAAGAACCTGGGCTTGCCGGATCTGAGCTTCCGCGAAGTAGCGGTCTTCCTGCCACTGATCTTGTGGGCCGTGTGGATTGGGGTGTACCCGAAACCGTATTTCGATGTTCTACAGAAGCCAGTGGCGGAAATTGTGCAACGAGTGCGGCCCGATTATTATAACCTCCCCTCCGCTGAAAACGGACCCGGAACCTCCGCTCCATTGACGCGCTCGGTGGTTCCCGAGCCGCGACCGTCAGGGAGCGGGGGTTCCACTAAACCGCTCATAGCCTGGCCGGTGGTTGTCGCGACGCAACGTGAGACTTTGTTACCGAGTCGCGACCGCGAGGGAGTTCCCATGGCCCTGCGGGCCGCCAACGCCACTGAAAGGCCTGCTCCACAGGAGGCCGCCCAATGACCCAGTTCTACACTGCCACCGATCACTTCACCATCGAGCCAGCCATCCTCCTGGCCCTCTTCGGCTGCGCCATCCTGCTGGCAGACTTCTGGCTCCTGCGCGCACCGCACCAGCGCAAGTGGCTGGCGCTTCTCCTCATCGTGGGCGAGGCGTTCGCCGGCTTCGGCTTATGGCGGCAACACGCTTTTCTCGCCGCGGGAGGCTTGAAGGAAATCACCGGCTTCCAGGGGTCGGTGACCGTCGACAGCTTTGGTATCTTCTTCAACTGGATCTTCGTCGTGGCCGCGGTGATCGTCGCCAGCGTTTCGTACAAGTACCTGGAAATCGCCGGCGAGCATCACGGCGAATACTACAGCCTGATCCTGTTCGCGCAATCCGGCATGTACTTCCTCGCTACCGGAACCGACCTGGTGACACTCTTCATCGGCCTGGAACTGATGGCGCTGTGTTTCTACGTGATGGTCGGTTTCTTGCGCACCGATAAGCGCTCCAACGAAGGTGCGCTCAAATACCTGCTGTTGGGCGCATTCTCCACGGGCTTCCTGGCGTATGGATTTTCGGTGATGTACGGCATCGCCGGCTCAACCAAGTTGGCCGATGTCACCCGCGCAATTGCGGCGCGCCCCGCCTGGGACCCGGTGGTATTTCTCGCCTTGACCACAACAGCCGTGGGACTGCTCTTCAAGATCTCGGCCGTACCCTTTCACATGTGGGCGCCCGACGCCTACGAGGGAGCGCCGACCACGGTCACCGCCTATCTTTCCGTGGCTTCGAAGGCCGCCTCGATCGCCTTTCTGCTGCGCATCTTTCTGGGACCGCTGGCACCCGCGCGCGCGGCTTGGGAGCCGCTGTTGGTCGCTGTCGCCATCGCCACCCTAACGCTCGGCAACCTGGCCGCGATCAGTCAAACCAACATCAAGCGCCTCCTGGCGTACAGCTCGATTTCGCATGCCGGTTACATGCTGCTCGGCCTGATTGCCGGCAATCAAACCGGCATCGACGGCATTTCGGTCTATGTGATGGTCTACACCTTCATGAACCTGGGCGCGTTCCTGGTGCTGGTGGCGCTGCGCCGGTCGAACATCATCGGCGAAGATCTCGACGACATCGCCGGCCTGATGCACAAGAGTCCCGGCTACGCCGTCCTGATGCTGATCTTCCTGCTGTCGCTCGCGGGGATTCCGCCCACCGCCGGTTTCCTGGGCAAGTACTACATCTTCCTTTCGCTGATCCAGACCGGCCATTACGCGCTGGCGGTCATCGCGACCCTATACGTGGCGGTGGCGATCTACTACTACTTCAAAGTCGTGCGCAGCATGTTCGTTCGCGAGGAAGCCGAACACGCGCCGCTCGCCACTAGTTTCGGGTTGCGCATGGCCCTGGGTTTGAGCGGCGTCATGACGCTGGCCATCGGGCTGTATCCGGAGCCATTCCTGCGGCTGGCTGCGGCTTCGCTCGTACATTGAGGACGATATGGAGACCGCCCTTTTCCATTCCTTACTGCGCCCGATCGTAATGACGGTCGTGATCATCACGGCGTTCATGCTGGTGGTGGCCTACATCACGCTGGTCGAGCGGAAAGTTCTGGCCGATTTCCAGGTGCGCCTGGGACCCATGCGCGTGGGGCCGCACGGTCTGCTGCAGCCGATCGCCGACGCCCTCAAGCTGCTTCTCAAAGAAGACATCGTCCCGGCCGGCGCCGATCGCTCTTTGTTCTGGATGGCGCCCGTGATTTCCACCTTCACCGCACTCACGTCGCTAGCCGTGCTGCCGTTTGCGCGAAACATCTTCGTAGCCGACGTGAACGTGGGGCTATTGGTGATTTCAGCCATGTCCGCTGTCGGCATTCTCGGAATCATACTGGGCGGGTGGTCGTCCAACAGTCACTATCCGCTGCTGGGAGCGTTGCGCAGCGCCGCGCAGTTGGTGAGCTACGAAGTGGCGCTGGCCTTCGCGCTGCTCTCGGGCGTCATGACGGCGGGAACCCTGAGCATGCAGGGAATTGTAAGCGCCCAGCTCCATCGCGGCATCTGGTTCGTTTTCGACAATTACCTGTTCATGATTGTCCCGTTCACCGTCTACCTGATCTCCGCCGTCGCGGAGACCAACCGCGCGCCGTTCGACTTGCCTGAGGCCGAGTCGGAGTTGGTGGCCGGATTCCACACCGAGTACAGCGGTTTTCGATGGGCGTTGTACTTCCTGGCCGAATACGCCAACATCTTCGTGGTCTGTTCGGTGGCCGTAACGCTGTTTCTTGGCGGCTGGCTGCGACCTTTTCCGAATGTTGCATGGCTGGCCACGCCGCTGAACGTGGCGTTTCCGATAGTCTTGTTCGCGGGATCCGCGGCTCTGACGCTGCCCATGGTGAAGGGGCTTATCGATCCGGTCCAGCAGAAGGTTCTGGTCGCCGTGGCGGTGTTGCTGATGCTCGTGGCCGCGCTGTTCGCGTTGCCGGCAGTCAATGCCGCCGTCATCGGCTTGTTCTGGTTCCTCTTCAAAGTCGCCTGCCTGATCTACGGCATGATCTGGTTCCGCGGCACCTTCCCGCGCTACCGCTACGACCAGCTCATGAACATCGGTTGGAAAATCATGATCCCGCTCGGCATGGCCGCCGTGCTGGTCAACGCCGTGCTGGGGATGACCCGGCACGCGTAGTGGGGTCGGCCCTTCCGGGCCGCCGCCGAGCTTCCGCTCGGCGCATGGCCGGCAGCTAACCATAGCCGAAGTGAGCTTTCGTAGGGAAAATTGGATGGGTACAATCGCGGTCGTGCCCAAGCTCTTCCTCGCATCGGGGATTTTTCTCGCCGCGGTATGCTTAGGCCAGCCAGAACCGCCGCCCAGCCCCAGCGTGGACCAGTTGCTCCGCCAGCTTCACTCCGCCCATTGGGTAGACAGGGCGGAAGCTTATGAAACTCTGAGCTCCGATTCGAAGATCCTGAGTGAACGTCGAGTGCAGAAAGAACTCCTGAACTTGCTGGGCGAGGAGTCAGGTTACATACGCCCGAAGGTGGGAAATCCGGAGCCGGAGGATATTCCCGATGAACAAAACGAAGCGTTTGCCGAATATATTGGCTACATAGGGGGTACCGTCGAATCCTTCGCCGATTGGAACGATCCGAGTCAAGCCTGCCTTCTCGTTTATCAAGGTTACGATCCACAATCGCGCTTTGCGGCCGAGCTTGCTGCCCACGGGAAGATCGCCCTTCCGTGCCTCATTGAGAGGTTCGGCGACAAAAGATATGGCAGCAACAGCGGACTGGTTCGAGCTGTTAAAGAGGTTCGGAGGGCAGGACATGATCCCGGCGCTGGAGGAAGTCGCTAACCACGATCCCGCCCCAGGAGCCGATGGCGATTACATACGCAAACGGGCCGCCGAGGCGATTGCGGCCATCCAGACGAGAGCTGGCCGATGAGCGCCACGGCTTACGGGTACAACTCCACGATGCGCTTGCGGTCATCCGCCGACATTCCCGCATGCTTGCGAATATCGGCGCGCACGCTAAGCAAACGGCGGTAGCGGCCGAAGTACTCGGGAATGTCACCACCATATTGAAAGCTGTACATGATGTCCGCGAACGCGGCGGTGTGCTGCAATCCCAAGGCGTGACCGGTTTCATGCAGGCAGGTGAGATACACGATCGTGTCGCGCAGCAGCGAGTCCCGTTGATCGCCGGGCGGCAAGACATAAACAGCCGCGCCGCGGATGCCGTTCACCATGATGGGACGAGCTTCGCCGTACAGTCCCTGATTGATGCCGGCCCAATAGACACGGATCTGCGCGTTCCCCACGTCCGCCGATTTTTCGAATTGCAGCTTGCCGGAAGTCGCGGCCTCCCAGGCGTCGAGCGCCCACTCGGCCAGTTGCGGATCGTCGGCGTGGCATCCCTTCTCGGGATCGGTGCACGGCTCGACCCAGAAGTGCAATTTCGCAGCCTGGGTCACCGTGGCCAGCAGAAGGAGCGCTATCAGTCTCATTCGAACCTCCGGCGAAAATCGTCGAACTCGCTGCGCAGCGCGGCCAGGTCGCGCTCCAGCAGGGCGATTCGTTCTTCATGGCCCGGCGCTCGAGAAGGCGCGGCGACAGCCGGCGCCGCCTCCTCGGCAATGTCGATGTCTCCCGAGAGCAGGTGCGCATAGCGCGCTTCGCGCGCGCCCGCCTGGCGCTCGAGCCGCTTGACCATTCCCTGTTCGCTGAGATGTTCGAGAGTGTTCTCAACGGCTTCGAGATCGTCAAACGTATGGAGCCGTTCGCTGCGGCCGCGCAACTCGCCCACCGTCTGCGGCCCGCGCAGCAGCAGGACGCAGATCAGGGCGGCCTCGCGACGCCCCAGGTTGAACGCTTCGGTGAAGCGCTGGCCGTGCTTGGGCACGCGGGAGTCGCGGCCGGTGATCCGCACCGCGAGACCCTTGTGACGCAGCCCCTCCAAGGCGCGCTCCACGGTGTCTTCGTCGTACGACACCACCGGCTCGCGGTTCGATTTCTGGTTGCACGCGTTCACCAGCGCGTTGAGCGAGAGCGGGTAGTATTCGGGCGTGGCGCTTTCCTTTTCCATGAGCGCCCCCAGTACACGCGCCTCGGCCTCGTCGAGCTGCCAGTCCATCTCTACAGTTTACGTGTATGGGAAACTGGCAGTTTAGCCCCGAATGGCCCAATCTTCCGACGCGCGGGTGGCCCTGCGCTATCCCAATTTCCTGTTGCACGCCGGCTCCCGCGTGCTGTCCGTGCTGGCGTCCGAGATGCAAGCCGTGGCGGTGGGCTGGCAGATTTACAACTTGACGCATCGACCACTGGATCTGGGCCTGGTAGGGCTGGCCCAGTTTCTTCCCGGCATTCTGTTGTTCCTCGTGGCCGGACACGCGGCCGATCGGTTTCCGCGCAAACGCATTCTCCAAACCTGCGCGGCGGGCTATGCGGCGGTATCGGTGCTGCTGTTCGCGTTCACGGTTCACGGCATCACGGCGGTCTATCCCATCTACATCGTGCTGCTGCTCAACGGAACGGCGCGCGCTTTCAGCATGCCGGCCAGCCAGTCGCTGCTGCCCTCGCTGGTTTCCGAGGCGCACCTCGCCAACGCCATCGCGTGGGGCTCGTCCTGGTTTCAAGCCGCCACCATTCTCGGTCCGGTGGTGGGAGGCCTGATCTACGGACTGGCCGCTAGCCCGCTGCCGGTCTACGCCATCGCGGCCACAAGCTATCTGGCCGCTTTTCTCCTGTACTCGCGGATTGACATGAGCAAGGTCCAACCGCTCCGAAAGTCTGCGGCGCCGGAGATGGTGTGGGAGGGCCTCCACTACATCTGGCGAAACAAGTTCGTCCTGGGGGCCATCTCGCTCGATCTCTTCGCCGTGCTGCTCGGCGGCGCAGTGGCCTTGTTGCCGGTGTATGCTCGCGAGATTCTGGCAGTGGGTGCGACCGGGCTTGGCATCCTGCGCAGCGCGCCCGGAGTCGGCGCGATCATCACGGCGATCTTTCTGGCTCATCGTCCGCTCGGCCGTAGGCAGGGAACCATCATGATGTGCTGCGTGTGCGGATTCGGATTGTTCACGGTGCTGTTCGGCCTGTCGCGCAACGTTGCCATCTCGCTCGTGGCGCTGGCGCTGACCGGCGCTTGCGACATGGTGAGCGTGGTCGTGCGGTCGACCATGGTGCAGCTCAGCACGCCGGATCACATGCGCGGGCGCGTGAGCGCCGTGAACATGGTGTTCATCGGGGCATCGAACGAAGTGGGGCAGTTCGAATCGGGCATCACGGCGCAGTGGTTCGGCACCATCCCGGCGGTCGTGCTGGGCGGGATCGGGACGATCGTGGTCGTAGCGCTGTGGACGTGGCTCTTTCCGGAACTGCGGCAGGCGCCCGACCGCGTGGCGGTGGGCTGACCTTGCCGCATCGGCCGACGGCGATTACTTCGACGGCGTGAGCAGGAAGCCGTGTTCCTGCCCGTTGATCATTCCGTAGCCGACGATCTCGCCCGAATCATTGATGCCATTCGCCTGTGTCAGCACCCAGCCCGACTTGGCCGGAATCAGCTTGTTGAGATCCTGCATCTTCGATCCGCTGTAGAGGAACGCATGGTACACGAGTGTTTCGGAAGAATCGGGCACACTGGCGTATCCCACGACGACACCGTTGGTGTTGATCGAAGTCCCGGTGGAGTACGCGTCGCCGAGCGTCCCCAGATCCTTCATGGCGCCGTTGCCGCAGAGGAACGCGTGCGCGCCCAGATTTCCCTTGGTGTAGGCAGTCCCCGTGATCTGGCCGGCGCTGTTGATGCCGTAGGCCTGGCTCCAATCGCCGCCCAGAGTTCCGAGCGCGGTCATCACGCCGTTGATCCAGTAGAAGCCGCGGAAATTGCCGTCGGGAAGATAGGAGTAACCCACCACTTCACCCGCATTATTGATCGCTGTCGGCTGCGTGGTTCCGCTGGTCCCGCCCAGACTTCCGAGGTCGGTCGAGTTTCCGTTGCTCCACAAGAGTGCACTCGAGCCGCCTTCACCGATGACTTCGCCACTATCGTTGATCCCGTAGGCAACTCCGCCCACCGGGCCCAACGCGGTCATCGTCCCGTTTGTGTCGGTGAACGCGCTATAGAAGCTAACTGGACGGCGCGAATAGCCGCCCTGCGCGGGGACCGGCGGGAGCTGCGCGTAACCGGCAATTTCACCCGACCGATTGATCGACTGCCCTTGACTCGACGGGCCGCCCAACGTTCCCAGATCCTTCATGGTTCCGTTCGCCCACAGGAAGGCATGATAAGCGCCGCTGGCGTTGGTGGAACCCCCGGTGATCTGGCCGGAAGCGTTGATTGCGGTGGCGATGCTCTCGGTGCCGCCGAGCGTACCGAGGTCGGTTATTTTGTAGGTCTGCGCGTTCAGGAGAGCGGGGATCGCGATCGACAGAAGCCCCGTCAGACAGCGTAATCGTGACATATGACCAATGCTAGCCTGCGGCATCCGTGACACTTGTGAAAGCTGCGTCAAACTGCTGTGACATTGTATGGCGGCGCAACCGGCGCGCGGACGTGGGTGAGTTTGTACACGTGTGAACAGTGGGGCGGCCCTTTCGGGCCGGAAGGCCTGACCCCACGGCGGCCCTTTACTCTCGCGAAGCCTCGTTCGTTCTGATGAAGAAATCCAGGATGATCTTCAGTTCGCTCTCGCTATATGCGGATAGAGCCTTCGCCAGAGCTTGCCCTTTCGCCCGGTAGATGCGCTCGAACTTGGCGAGCGCGGGCAGCACGGGGCGGATGATGGTGCTGCGCCGGTCCTTGGGGTTGGGTTCGCGGCGAATGAAGCCGGCCTTTTCCAGCCGGTCGAGCACGACGGTAATCCCACCCGTGGTCAAACGGCTCCATCCAGCGAGCTCTGTGGGCGTCGCGGCACCCTGGAGAGCCAGCACGTGCATGCACTGCATATCAGTTGCGTTGACGCCGACGTCTTCCGCCACCTTGAGGTTGAACAGGATCGCTCCGGCGATGAACCGCCGCACTTCCGTCTCTACGCTTTCGATCAACTGCGCGTGTTTTCGGCTTGACATCGCTTCTCAGATTACCATATTCTGAAAGTA
>Ga0335078_10014315_pt1 | contig 11767 bp, 9 predicted proteins | sample Lox_Sample_32_FD_206711 | JGI IMG/M metagenome (GOLD analysis project Ga0335078, IMG submission 206711) | Soil microbial communities from Loxahatchee National Wildlife Refuge, Florida, United States - Lox_Sample_3.2 | ecosystem: Environmental > Terrestrial > Soil > Wetlands | place: USA: Florida...
ACCGCCTCGTAAGGCAGGCCGGTTTCCTCGAGCATCAACGCGACCTTCATCGGATTGGGCGCACCGCTATAGTAGAACTTGAGCATTGGTCGTCTCCCTATGCAAAATCGGCGCGCATAGCATCATTCCGCCCGTTTCCGCGCAAGCGGGTAACGAGCCGGCCGCCCCCCGGCCTCCGCGGGGACGGAGGATGGCTTAGAACAGCCCGACGATGCGGCCGTCGGGGCCGACGTCGATCGAGTCGGCCGCGGGAACGCGCGGCAGCCCAGGCATGGTCATGATCTCGCCGCACACCGCCACCACGAACTCGGCGCCGGCCGAGAGCCGCACCTCGCGCACGTTGATGGTGTGATCGACCGGGGCGCCCTTGGCGTCCGGGTTGGTCGAGAACGAATACTGCGTCTTAGCGATGCAGACCGGCAGCTTGCCGAAGCCCATGCCCTCCCAGGCCTTGAGCTGGTCCTTGACCGATTTGTCGGCGGTGACGTTCTTGGCGCGGTAGATCTCGCGGGCGATGGTCTCGATCTTCTCGAACAACGGCATCTCGTCCGGGTAGAGAAACTTGAGCTTGGCGGTGCCGCCGTCGACGATCTTGACGACCGCCTTGGCGACGTCGGCCGCGCCCTCGCCGCCCATGGCCCAGTGGTCCGCCATGATCGCTTCGGCGCCCAGCGCCTTGCACTTGTCCTTGACCAAGGCGATTTCGGCGTCGGTGTCGGCCGAGAAGCGGTTGATCGACACCACCGCCGGCAAGCCGAACTTCTTCAGGTTCTCCAGATGCCGTTGCAGGTTGGCCATGCCGGCATCCAGCGCCTTGAGGTCTTCCTTCTTCAAGTCGTCCTTCTTGACGCCGCCGTGCATTTTCAGCGCGCGGATGGTGGCAACGATCACCACACAATCGGGAGCGAGACCGGCCTTGCGGCATTTGATATCGAGGAATTTCTCCGCGCCGAGATCGGCGCCGAAGCCTGCTTCCGTCACCACATAATCGGTGAGCTTGAGCGCCGTGGTGGTGGCGAGCACCGAGTTGCAGCCATGCGCGATGTTGGCAAAAGGACCGCCGTGGATGAACGCCGGCGTGCCTTCGAGCGTCTGCACCAGATTCGGCATCAGCGCATCCTTGAGCAGCGCGGTCATCGGGCCATGCGCTTTCAATTCACCGGCGCGCACCGGCTTACGGTCGCGGGTGTAGCCGACAATAATGTTGGCGAGGCGGGCCTTGAGATCGTCGATGTTCTTGGCGAGGCAGAACACCGCCATGACTTCGGAGGCGACAGTGATGTCAAAGCCGTCCTCGCGCGGGAAACCGTTGGCGACTCCACCGAGCGAAGAGACGATCGAACGCAACGAACGATCGTTCATGTCGACCGCGCGGCGCCAGGTAACGCGGCGGCCATCGATGCCGAGCGCGTTGCCCCAGTAAATGTGGTTGTCGATCAGCGCGCAGAGCAGATTGTTGGCGGAACCGATGGCGTGGAAGTCGCCGGTGAAGTGCAAGTTGATATCTTCCATCGGCACCACTTGCGCATAGCCGCCGCCGGCTGCGCCGCCTTTGACGCCGAAACATGGCCCGAGGCTCGGCTCGCGCAGACAAAGCATCGCCTTTTTGCCGATGTGGTTGAGGGCGTCGGTGAGGCCCACGGTGGTCGTGGTCTTGCCTTCGCCGGCCGGCGTCGGATTGACGGCGGTCACCAGGATCAGCTTGCCGTTCGGTTTGTTCGCAAGCGACTTGATGTAGTTCATCGACACCTTGGCCTTGTAGTGGCCATAGGGCTCGAGGTTCTCCGGCGCGATGCCGAGCTTTTCCTTAGCGAGCTGCATGATCGGCCGCGGCTTGGCGGCCTGGGCAATTTCAATGTCGGACTTCGGGGATTGATGTTGCGAGGCGGGCATGGGGTGGGTCCAAACGAACGATGTTGAGGTCAGAGAATTTCAGCTGTCATGCCTGCGCGAGCGGGCATCCAGTAATCACCGACCGGTCCGTGATTACTGAGCCCCCGCTTTCGCGGGGACGACAAAGGTCACGTAAATCTCGTCCCCGGAGCGAGCTTGGCAGTGGTCGCAAATTCCGATGCGTCGATCTTCTTTCCGCCATCCGGCTGCACGCGCATCACCTTGAAGCGGCCATCGGCGCAGACGACAGTGAAACCGTCGGCATCGACCGCGACGATCTCACCCAGCTTGCCGGCGATGCCCTTCGGGTCCTTGGCCGGCAGCGGCTTGGCGTCGAAGATCTTCAGCGTCTTGCCTTCGAGCGTGGTCCAGGCGCCCGGCGCGGGATTGCAGCCGCGGATCAGCCGGTCAATCTGCTCCCAAGGCTTGCCCCAGTCGATCTTCGCGTTACCCGGACCGCATCTGCCCTCGTAGGTCGCCTTCGACTCGTCCTGCTTGATGCGCGGCGCCTTGCCGGCCTTCACCAGATCGACGCCCTCGAGCATCGCCTCGACGCCTATGGGGAACAGACGGTCGAAATAGACGGTGCCGAGCGTGTCGGTCGCGGAAATCGGCGTCTTCTTCTGCACGAGGATATCGCCGGTATCGAGGCCATTATCGGGCCAGAAGATCGAAAGTCCGGTCTCCTTCTCGCCTTTGATGATCGGCCAGTTGATGGCGCTGGCACCGCGATAGGCCGGCAGCAGCGACGGGTGGTACTGGATCGAGCCATGCGTCGGGATGTTGAGGAAGTCCTCCGGCACGAACAGCGTGACGAAGGCCATGACTTGCAGGTCGGGCTTGAGCGCCTTGAACTCTTCCCACACCTTTGGGTCCTTGTAGGAGGCCGGTTGATAGACCGGCAGCTTGGCGGCAAGCGCCGCTTCCTTGAGCGGATCGGCCTTGGCGCCTTCCTTCTCCGGCGCGACATAGACGGCGATCACGTTCTCGCCACGCTTCAACAGCGCCTCCAGTACCGCCTTGCCGAAGGCCTGCTGACCGTGCACCACGATACGCATTGACAAACTCCCTGGTATTCTTGGCCGTCATGCCCGCGAGCGCGTGCGTCCGGTAATCACCTGACGCGCAGCGATCATCGGGCCCCGCTTCGCGGGGACGACAGCCCCCGTTGTTACGCCGCAGCTTTCGACTTGTCGGGCGCGGTGATCGCGCCGGAGGCCTTGATCTCGGCGATCTGCCCAGCGTTGTAGCCGAGCACCTTGGAGAGAATCTCCTCGGTGTGCTCGCCGAGCAGCGGCGAACGTTCCACCCTGGCGGGCGAATCCGACAGCTTGATCGGGTTGCCGACGGTCAGATACTTGCCGCGGGTCGGATGGTCGACCTCGACCACCGTGCCGGTCTTGCGCAGCGACTCGTCCTCGGCAATCTCCTTCATCGACAGGATCGGCCCGACCGGAATATCGAGCGCATTGCAGATTTCCATGACCTCGAACTTGGTCTTGGTCTCGGTCCATTCCTCGATCCGCGCGAAAATCTTCTTCAGTCGCGGCAACCGCGCCTTCGGCGTGGCGTAGTCCGGATCGGTCTTCCAGCCCGGCTCGCCGATGACGTCGCAGATTTCGTTCCACACCGGCGCCTGGGTGATGAAATAGATGTAGGCGTCGGGATCCTCCTCCCAACCCTTGCACTTGAGCAGCCAGGCCGGCTGGCCGCCGCCGGAATCGTTGCCGGCGCGCGGCACCGCCTTGCCGAACGGCACGCCTTCACTGTACTGGCTGTATTCGGTGAGCGGGCCGTGGGCGAGGCGCTGCTGGTCGCGCAGCTTGACGCGGGTGAGATTGAGCACGCCGTCCTGCATGGCGCACAACACCTTCTGACCGCGGCCAGTGCGAACGCGCTGATAGAGCGCCGAGACGATGCCGAGCGCCAAATGCAGGCCGGTGCCGCTGTCGCCGATCTGCGCGCCGGTGACCAGCGGCGGTCCTTCGCGGAAGCCGGTGGTGGAAGCGGCGCCGCCGGCGCATTGCGCGACGTTCTCATAGACCTTGCAGTCCTCGTACGGCCCGGGGCCGAAGCCCTTGACCGAAGCGACGATCATGCGCGGGTTGAGCTTGTGGACGTATTCCCAGGTGAGACCCATGCGGTCGAGCGCGCCGGGGGCGAAGTTCTCGACCAGCACGTCGCAGGTCTTGATCATCCGATTGAGGATTTCCATGCCCTTGGGATGTTTGGAATCGATGGTGATCGACCGCTTGGTGCCATTGAGCATGGTGAAATAGAGGCTGTCGGCATTAGGCACGTCGCGCAACTGGCCGCGCGTGATGTCGCCGCCGCCCGGGCGCTCGACCTTCATCACGTCGGCGCCCATATAGGCGAGCAACTGCGTGCAGGTCGGTCCCGACTGCACGTGGGTGAAATCGAGAATGCGCACGCCCTGCAGCGCCAGGCCGGCTTGGCCCCACGGCTTGTTTGACGGACGCGGCAAGTGATTGGATTTGCCGGTGCCGTTGGCCTTTTTCGCCGGCTTTTTCGCAACGAGCTTGGCGATCTTGCGCGCGGGCTTTTTCGCCGCCGCGCGGCTTTTCGGCTTTTGACGTTTCGTTTGGGCCATTGTCGTTTCCTCCACTGTATCCAATTCGGGTGAATATGGAGCGGGCGGCGCAACGGCCGCCCGCGGGAAATGTCATTTCTTCTTCAGCGCGCTTTGCGGGTTGAGATTACCGATGCGGCCCGACTCGCTGCCGGCGGCCGGGTCAAGCACCGCGTTGATCAGCGTCGGCTTGCCGGAATCCATCGCTGCGTTGACCGCGCGCTTGAGTTCGTCCGGCGTCGTCGCGTTGACGCCGACGCCGCCGAAGGCCTCCATCATTTTGTCGTAGCGCGAGTCCTTGACGAAGACCGTGGTCGCCGGATCCGAGCCGCCGCCTTTGTTGACGTCGGTGCCGCGATAGATACCGCCATTGTTGAAGATAACGACGCAGACTGGCAGTTTGTAACGGCAGATCGTCTCCACTTCCATGCCGGAGAAGCCGAAAGCGCTATCGCCTTCGATCGCCAGCACCGGCTTGCCGGTCTCGACGGCGGCGCCGATGGCGTAGCCCATGCCGATGCCCATGACGCCCCAGGTGCCGACGTCGATGCGCTTGCGCGGCTTCTCGAGGTCGATGGCGCCGCGCGTCAGATCGAGCGCGTTGGCGCCTTCGTTGACAAGGATGGCGTCGGGACGCTCCTTGATGACCGTGCGCAGCACGCCGAGCGCGCCGTAATAGTCCATCGGCACGGCGTTGCTCATGAAGCGCGGCGCCATCTTGGTGACGTTCTCGTCGCGTTTTTTGTTGACGGCGCCGGTCCAGTCGGCCGGAGCGGCCGGCCAGTTGTTGCCCATCGCCGCAAGCAGCGCCGACAGGCAGGAGCCGATATCGCCGACCAGCGGGGCCGCGATCTCGACGTTCGAATCCATTTCCTTCGGTTCGATGTCGATCTGGACGAATTTCTTCGGGGCATCGCCCCAGGTCTTGCCCTTGCCGTGCGACAACAGCCAGTTCAGGCGTGCCCCGATCATCATCACCACGTCGCTGTCTTTGAGCACCGTCGAACGCGCGGCGCCGGCGCACTGCGGATGCGTGTCGGGCAACAGGCCCTTGGCCATGCTCATCGGCAGGAACGGTGCGCCGGACTTTTCGACGAAAGCCTTGATCTGCTCGTCGGCCTGCGCGTAGGCGGCGCCTTTGCCGAGGATGATTAGCGGCCGCTTCGCGCTTTTCAGTACGTCGAGCGCGCGCTTGACCGCATCGGCCGCGGGAATCTGGGCCGGCGCCGGGTCGATGACCTTCACCAGCGACTTCTTGCCGGCTTCGGCATCCATGACTTGGCCGAACAGCTTGGCCGGCAGGTCGAGATAGACGCCGCCCGGACGGCCGGAGACCGCGGCGCGGATCGCGCGGGCAAAGCCGATGCCAATGTCCTGGGCGTGCAAGACTCGGAAGGCCGCCTTGCACAACGGCTTAGCGATGGCGAGCTGGTCCATCTCTTCGTAGTCGCCCTGCTGCAGGTCGACGATCTCGCGCTCGGACGAGCCTGAGATCAGAATCATCGGAAAGCAGTTGGTCGTGGCGTGGGCGAGTGCGGTCAGGCCGTTGAGAAAGCCGGGCGCCGACACCGTGAGGCAAATGCCGGGCTGCTTGGTCAGATAGCCGGCGATCGAAGCCGCGTAGCCGGCATTCTGCTCGTGCCGGAACGACAGGACGCGGATGCCGGACGCCTGCGCCATGCGTCCGAAATCGGTGATCGGGATGCCGGGCACGCCGTAGATCGTCTTGATGCCATTGAGCTTCATCGCGTCGATGATGAGATTGAAGCCGTCGGTCAGTTCGCGTTCTGCTGGATCAGCGGTCGCCGCCTTCTTTTGTTGTACTGCTGCTTCAGCCATGGGAGGCCTCCCTCAAATCTTGTGATCGGGTCTTGTCAGTCCAAATAGTCGGCGTAGCGCGAAACGTGATCGGCGAGGCCGAGCGCGTGGTCGCGCACCAGTTCTTCGGCGCGTTCAGTGGCGCGCGTTTCCAGCGCCTCGATGATGTTCATGTGATCGCGGATCGAGCGGTCGGCACGGTCCTTCTCGCCGATCGTCTTGCGGCGGATCATGCGCATATGCATGAACAGGTTTTCCGCCAGATCGATGAGCACGCGGTTGCGGCTCAAACGGATGATGCTCTGGTGGAATTCGATGTTGGCTTCCGAATATTCGTCGAGATGGGCGCGCACCTTGCCGTTTTCAAATGTGGCAAACATCTTGCGCAGGCCGGCGATCTCATCTTGCGTGGCGATTTCCGTCATCAGACGCGCCGCCATGCTCTCGAGCGCCGCCCATGCGGTGATCAATTCGATCACCTCGCGCTTGGTCTTGCGCACCACGTAAATGCCGCGACGCGGCACCGAACGCACGAAACCTTCGCTCTCAAGCTGCGCCATGGCCTCACGCACCGGCGTGCGGCTGATGCCGAAATCTTGCGCCAGTTTGCGTTCGTCCAGCCGGATATCCTCGCGGCTGCGATAGATGTCCATCGCGACGATCGCGTTCTTCAGCGCGGTGTAAGCTTTGTTCTTGAAGCTCGGCGTGTCGTTAATCGCCGCAAAGAGGGGCTGTTGCATAACGCCGGACTTGGACGGCGACGGCCGATCGGGCAAACGCGAACTAACGTGACGAACCGGATGATCGTGGTTACTCATGACTGGTATACAATATGCCAGGTGCTCCTTCCGGCGCAACCTTTCAGACATCGATCACGCGACTCTGCGAGCGGCCGGCCGTTGCAACCCGATACTACCGGGTCCACGAACCGGCCGCCGCGAGCGCGCCGATGGCGAGAATGACAAGGCCCCAACGATCGGGGCCTTGTCCGGGTGTCACGCTCCGCGCATCAGCAGAGCGCCCAAGTCAACCCATCAGGTGGCGTGGGCGAGCTTGGCTTCGGTGGTCACGATCTTCGAGCGCATCGGCTTGAGCACGAACAGCGCCAAGGCGACGACGACGAGGTTCATAATCGCGGTGACGACGAACACCATATGCCAGCTGCCAGTCGACGCCTTGATCAGGTTGGCGACCGGCACGAGGAACGCCGACGCGCCCTTGGCCGTATAGAGCAGGCTCAGGTTCACGGTCGCAAACTTCGGCCCGAAGCTGTCGGTACAGGTCGACGGGAACAGGCTGAAGATTTCGCCCCAGGTCAGGAAGATCAGGGCGGCGAAGACCACGAAGGCCCACGGCGATGTGCCGGCGGAGCCGAGCAGCCAATAGGCCACCGCGCCAAGGCCGAAGGCAATCGCCATGGTGTATTCGCGGCCGATATTGTCGGACACCCACCCGAACAGCGGCCGCGCGCCGCCATTGCAGAGATTGTCCACAATCAGCGCCACTGACAGCGCGGTCGCGCCGCCGAGGATCGCCACATTGGCAACGTTGTAATCGCGCGCGATCAGCGCGATTTGTGCCGTCGCCATCAGGCCGGACGCCGACACCATGACGAACATGATGTAGAGCACCCAGAATACCGGCGACATCAGCACTTCGCCCGGTGTGTAACTGCGCGCGGATTGCGGCACCTTCGGCTGCGCCAGGTTTTTGAGTTCGTCGGGCTCGGGCGCGCGCAACAGCCACGCCAGCAGGAAGACGATCACGCCCTGGCCGAGGCCGAACCAGAAGAAGGCGGATTCGTAACCGAAATTGGCGATCACTTCACGGATCGGAACGACCGTGAGCGCGGCGCCGGCGCCGAAGCCCGCGGCGGTGAGACCGACCGCGAGACCGCGGCGATCCGGAAACCATTTCACGGCTTGACCGACGGCCGTCGCATAGATCGCGCCGCCGCCGATACCGGAGAGCACCGCGCCGAAATAAAGCATTTCGAGCGAGCCGGCCTTGGAATTAACGATCCAGCCAAGCGCGATGAACACGCCGCCGAAGGCGACCATCAGCCGAGGCCCATTGCGCGGGCCGATGCGATCGACGATCCACCCTTCGATCGGCGTCAGCCAGGTTTCCAACGCGACGAAAATGCTGAAGGCGACCTGGATGGCGGCGACCGACCAGCCATGCGCCTTGTTGATCGGGTGAACGAAGAGCGTCCAGCCATACTGCAGGTTAGCGATCATGATCATGCAGATGACGCCGGCAATGAGCTGCGTCCATCTTTCGCGACTAAGCGACGACGTTGTGGCGTTTTCGGCCATCTGTCCTCTCCTTGGGTTGCCCTCGTTGATTTCTTTGATCTCCGGGATAGGTCCGGGTGCGCAGTTGCGGGAGGTTTTACCGCAATCGAATTTGAAGTCTCCTCCTCGTCTCACAAACGCGGCGAGGTGGCCTGCCGTTTCCGCAGGTCTTGCTCGACGGCCCACGTTTGCTTCCAACTTTATACAATATACACACAACAGTCGGGCGAGAATAGTTGGGCTCCCTCCAACGGGGCCCGGGAAAAGCGAATTGGATCAATGGTTAACGTAGCGGCTGACAGCGGTAGGTGGCGTCCCGCCGCGTTTCTTGATCGCGACGGCGTGCTCAATGTCGATCATGGGTACACGCACAGGCCGGGCGACCTCGAATTGATGCCGAGCGCCGCCGCCGCCGTGGGACTGCTCAACGCGGCCGGCTACTACGTGATTGTCGTAACCAACCAGTCGGGCGTGGCACGCGGCTTTTTTCCCGAAACCGCGGTACAAGCCTTCAATGCGCATTTAGGCGACGTTTTGCGCCAGCAAGGTGCGCGCATCGATGCCTTTTATTACTGCCCGCATCACCCCGACGGAACGGTCAAGGCGCTGGCGATCCGCTGCACCTGCCGCAAGCCGATGCCAGGCATGCTCGAGCAGGCGGCACACGACTGGCCGATCGACCGCGGCCGCAGCTTCCTGATCGGCGACAAGGAGGACGATATGGCGGCCGCCCGCGCGTTTGGCATTCGCGGCATCAAATTCGATGCCGCCGCCGGCACGCTGGAGGAGCTGGTGCGCAGAGAGCTCGCGCCGACGGCCCGTTAAAGGATGTATCGTGGTGCCCCTGGCCGGACTCGAACCAGCACGATGTTTCCACCACCTGATTTTGAGTCAGGCGCGTCTACCAATTCCGCCACAGGGGCCTAAGCGGCGCGGATCATAGCGGTGCGAAAGCAAGGGTCAACGGCGTCGGGCGGCGCGAGGTCCATGCTTTCGGGCCGCTCGGTGCGCGCCTATGATCAGGCTCAGAGCATCGCAGGAGGCTTGCCGATGAATGAAGAAGCCCTCAACATGTCGCTGCGTAAATTCCTCAAAGCGGTCGGGGTGACGTCGCAGCAGGAAATCGAAAAAGCGATCCGCAATGCGGTCGCCGAAGGCCGGCTCAAGGGCAACGAAAAGGTCGAGGCGCAGATGGTCCTGACCATCGGCAAGGTCGGCCTGACGCACAAGGTCAACGGCACAATCGAGTTCTCATGAGGGCCATCAAAGCCCGGCGAGCGCCTTCTGGTAGTATGACAAATCGAGGTATTTCTCCGGCGCTGGCGGTGTGCCGCCTTCGAACTTGGCGCGCAGCTTGAGCACGTTCTTGAAGCCCTCGATGTTGAAAGAACCGTCCTTGGCCAGCCCGTTCACCGGATCGCTCAACAACGCGTAGCACGCGGCAGCGATCTCCGGTGTCAATTTGAGATGCGCGGCTAAAATTGCCGTGGCGGCGTCCTTATTCTTGGCGTCCAACGACCAGCGCAGACCCTCGATATAGGCCTGCAGATATTTCACCAGTGCGTCGGGATGAGCTCGCGCCCAGGCGCGCAACACGAAACCCGCCGTCGCCTGATGCGGACCGATGAACTTCTCCACAGGTCCCATATCCTTGAGCCCGGACTTTAGCGCTAGGAACGAGAACGGTGCATTGATAATCATGGCAGCAGCCGCCTTGTCCTGCTGCATCGCCGCCAACCGTTTGAAGGTGGCGCCGACCGATTTCACCGCGTAGTCGCCTTTGTGCAAGCCGTTCTTTTCGAGAATTTCGTAGAGCTGGAAGGCGTAGGCCGTATCGGGCGCATCCACCACGACCGTCTTGCCGCGCAAATCCGCGATCGTTCCGATCTCCGGCTGCACGATCAGGTGGTTGAAGCTGTTGTCGCCGCCGATGACGCCAACGACGTCGATCTTGGCCACATCGACCATCGCGACCGCGTTGTCGAACGCCGCGTGACCGATCTGCCATTTGCCCTCGGCGAGGCCTTGACGCAATACCGCCGAGCCCGGCGACACTTTCAAATCGATGGCAAGCCCGCGCTTGGCAAAGAAGCCTTGCGATTGCGCGGCCCAGATCGGCAGATTTTGGATGCCAAGAAACGCCATGACGGTGAGCTTTGTCTCATCGGCGCGCGCCGCCGGCGAGGCGAGCGACGCTGCGAAAACCGTTGCGAAGGCCGCAGCGATCAAGCGTCCGATGCTCATATCGTCCTCCCAAATTCTTTTTATGATCGGCGCGCGATCATATTACCGTTTCGGCCCCGGCATTCTGCCGCCCGAACGCCGCCTCCATCTCGCGCCGCACTTTCACCGCGCTATCGTTTGCATCGTAGGCGACGTCCGCCCATTTGAGCGCGGCGCCTTCCGCGATGTCGCGGTTGAGTTTGACATTGTGGGCGAGGCCGAGCGGCAGCAATTCGTCCCGGAGCGACACGTCTGCCGGCGTCTGCCTGCCCCAGACGCAGAAGCCGCCCTCGCCGTCCAGCATCTCACCCGCTTTCAAGGCGCGCTTGGCCGTCGCCACCACGTCGGAGCGGAAGCCGGTGGGCGCGCCGGTCGGCTCTTTGCGCAGCGCGGCTGAGGCGACTGAGATGCCGAGTTCGAGCCCGATCATGTGGATCGGCCTATACAGCGCGGCATATTTTCCGGTCTTGTCCGGCAGCATGGCGTATTCCTTGAAGCAACGCCGCGCGTAGTCGGTCTCGCCCTCGAATACCACGTAAGTGCCGAGCGCGAGATGATGCGGCACGTCGCGGCCGTCACGATAGACCGACGAGATGACCTCGGTGACGCCGGCCTTCTCCAGCGTGCCGCCGTCCGCCTTCGGCTTGCAGACGTCGGCGAGCTCGAAGCGCATTGCCGGCGGGAAGTGCAGGCCGTCCGATTGCGGCACCAAGCCGGTGGTGTTGCACACCGCAGTCATCTCGATACCGGACTTGGTGCCGTCGACAAAGGAATTGAACATTTTCGGATTGATCGACTTGCGGTCCGAGATGTTGAGGTACCTGTCGAGAATGTCCCACACATTGTCGGGGTTGGACTTGTGGTAGTGCGGCTCGTAGCGCGTGCCTTTGCCGGCGCAGATCACCTTGAAGCCGGCGGCGCGGATCGAGTCGACGTGCTCGCAAAT
>Ga0335078_10014317_pt1 | contig 11767 bp, 14 predicted proteins | sample Lox_Sample_32_FD_206711 | JGI IMG/M metagenome (GOLD analysis project Ga0335078, IMG submission 206711) | Soil microbial communities from Loxahatchee National Wildlife Refuge, Florida, United States - Lox_Sample_3.2 | ecosystem: Environmental > Terrestrial > Soil > Wetlands | place: USA...
TTCGGAGCCCAGCTCGACGCCTTCGTAGAGACGCTGAGCGATCATCATGGTGCGCTTCACGCTGAAGCGGAGTTTGCGCGAGGCTTCCTGCTGGAGCGTGGAAGTGATGAACGGCGCCACCGGGTTGCGCTTCTTTTCGCGGGTGGTGACGGAGTTGACGATGTACTTGGCGTCTTCGAGCTGATCGAGCAGCGCTTTCGAAGTGGCCTCGTCGGGGAGTTCGAGGGCCTGGTCGTCTTTCTTGGTGAAGCGCGCAGTGAGGACGGGAGGCTTCTTGGCGTTGAGCTGGACGTCGATGGTCCAGTATTCGCGCTTGATGAAGGCGCGGATTTCGCGTTCGCGTTCGACAATGAGGCGCAGGGCGACGGTCTGGACGCGTCCCGCGGAGAGGCCGCGGCGGACTTTGTCCCAGAGCAGCGGGGAGATTTTGTAGCCGACCAGCCGGTCGAGAATGCGCCGGGCTTGCTGGGCGTCAACCAGGTGGAGATTGACGGAGCTGGGTTTCTCGAAAGCCTTCTTGATCGCGCCGGCGGTGATCTCGTTGAACATCACTCGGTAGATCTTGGGCCCTTCGGAGGCGGCTTTCTTGCGTTTGCCGGGAGCGCCATCGGAACCGCCGCGTCCGTCCAGCTCTTCTTGGAGGTGATAGCAGATGGCCTCGCCTTCGCGATCCGGGTCGGCTGCGAGGTAAACGGAGTCGACGTCTTTGGCGGCTGCCTTGAGTTCCGCGATTAGCTTCTTTTTGCCTTCGATGACTTCGTAGTGAGGCTCGAAGCCCTTTTCGATGTCGACCGCGAGGTCCTTCTTAGGGAGATCCTTCACGTGGCCGAGTGAAGCTTTCACGACGAACTGCTTGCCGAGATATTTTCCGATCGTTTTCGCCTTGGCGGGCGACTCGACGATCACGAGTGACTTTGCCATGAGTTGTTATTCCGTATGAATGATTACATTGGCCGTGCTCGGCCCTGACACTATCGGTTTAGAATCTACCACACTTTAACAAAGTTCTTCCCCGGGAGTTGTTTGATGAGGCCGAGAAGCTCCAGATCAAAGAGCGCGGCAACTATCTCAGATGAGGTAAGGGTGTCGAAAGTTTCAACGAGTTGATCGATGTGGGTGGGGGCGTCGGGCTGGATGCGGGCTAAAAGGGCTTTGTGGGCAGGTCCGACGGCGCCGTCGAGGGGGAGCTGAACATCCTGTGTTTCTAATGAGATGCCGGCGCTGCGGGCTTGGGCTTTCGCAACCAGGGTGCGGCGGGTTTCGGCAGGGAGTTCGACGATCACATCGTTCCATTCCTGGACCAATTTCGCGCCTTGTTTGATGAGGAGATTCGGGCCCCAGCTCATTTTATTAGTGATATTGCCGGGGACTGCAAAAACTTCACGCTGTTGTTCGAGGGCCATTTTCGCGGTGATGGAAGAGCCGCTGTACTGCGCGCCTTCGATCACCAGGACGCCGACGCTCACACCGCTAATGATGCGGTTGCGCGTGGGGAAGTTCTGAGGATAGGCGGGCGAGGCCATGGGGTATTCCGAGATCAGAAGGCCTTTTTGCGCGATGTCGGCGGCGAGCTTGCGGTTCTCGGCTGGGTAGACCAGGTCGACGCCGCAGCCGAAGACGGCGATGGTGTCGCCACCGGTTTGGAGCGCGGCGCGGTGGGCGGCGGTGTCGATGCCGCGGGCCATGCCGCTGGTGATGGTGAGTCCAGCTTGCGCGAGATCGGTGGCGAGGCGCTCGCAGGCTGAGGTTCCATAGGCGGAAGCGCGGCGGGTGCCGACGACGCCGAGGCAGATGGACTGGAGCAGGTCAGTGCGCCCGCGAGCGAAGAGGGCGACCGGCGGGTCGTAGATTTCTTTGAGGCGGGCGGGGTAGCGCGGGTCGGAGAAGGAGATTAGGGTGGCGCCGGTCTCGAGCATTTTTTGTTGTTGATCGACGGCGTCTTCGAAGGTGCAGCCGCTGGAGATGGTGCGGGCGAGGGTGCCGGGGAGGCCGGCGGATTCGAGTTCGTCGGGGGCGGCGCGGAAGATGGACTGGGGGGAGCGGAACTGGGCGAGGAGCTGGCCGGCTTTGCGGGGGCCGAGGCCGGGGACGAGGCGGAGGGCGAGCCAGTGGAGTTCGTCTTCCTTGGTGAGGGCGGCGGTCGCCATTGGTTAGGGAGTGGAGGGAGGAGGGGGTTGCTCTCGGGGGGCGGGGCGGGGTGCTTTTGAAAAAACGAAGCCAACGATTGCGGAAGAGGATTGAGTGTATCTAGGCGGACACGTTTTCCTGACGCAAATCGGTTTTTTTTGCGGGGCGGCGTCATTTCTTTCATGTTGTATTCCCTTGGGGTAGATGAGGATCGGATGTTTGAGTAACACCGCCATCGAGACGAAGGAAGGCTATTTGATCACGCCGTACAACCCGGCCATCGAAGAGCAGCTGAAGATCGGGCGCGAGATCATGAAGCAGGATCGCGATGTGTTCAAGGCGCTCGCTAAGTGAAGAAGCCGCGCTGGATCGACAAGCGCGCCTTTGTGCTGTTGCAGGAAGAAAGTCTCGCCCAGTTCGGAGGCTCTCGCGGCACCAGAGAAGAAGGGCTGCTGGATTCAGCACTGGCGCGGCCGTTGAATCTGAATACCCACAAGAAGGGTTCAACCATCGCGGAGTTGGCGGCTTGCTATGGGTTTGGGATCGCTAAGAACCGCGCTTTCGTGGACGGCAACAAACGCACGGCTTATCTGGCGATAAAACTGTTGTTGAGATTGAATGGACCCGAGTTGAGTGCGTCGGCCGTGGATGCGATCACGACGATGCTGGCGCTGGCCGCGGGCGATTTAGATGAAGCCGGGCTTGCGGAGTGGATAGCGAAGCACACTGTTCGCATCCTGAAGTTCAAGAAGAAATAGCAGTTGACGAGTTCGAGAGGGGCCGGGCTCCTGATCAACTTTCAGGCCTGGGCTTAGCCGGTGTTTTCACGAAGAAGAGATTCTTTGAGAACCTTGAAGGCGCCGCCCTAGCGCTTGCGAGGCGGGAGCTCAGCTCTTTTCGGATCTGGGCGATTGCATCGCCGCGCACCAAGCCGCTGGCGTCGCCTACATCGATAGCGGCGCGGAGGGCGGTGAGCTTGACTTGGTATTGCTGCTCCCCGCGTTGAACTTTCCCCGAGATGATCTTTTCGAGACCCTTATTGGGACTTACATCGCGGGTAGGCATGAGATGGAGACCGAACTTATTCTACTAGTTGGCAATCATCATGTCTGGGGCACTGGAGTTGGCGGCAACGCCTTCACTAGCGGACTATCATTAAGGTCGTCAGACAACAGTAAGATCTGTTCATATATCGAAAACAGTAATTGCTGGTACGCGAAACGAACGCCTTTGCCGTGTTCGAAGTTGTATGTCTGGCCGTTGAACGGCAGAGATTCGTTCTTTCCCTGTTTGCCGAAGTAGGTTCCGTTGTTGTGAATCAGATTGCGGAGTGTCCGGGCAAAATCTAGCACTGGAGTGTGTTTCTGTAGCGCCAAGTGCTTCAGTAAGGAGTTGTAGACGTTCGCGAAAGCATCGAATCCGTTATTGCAAACGCCCGGTAGGACCGCTCTCAGGAGCCTCGGATCGTTGCTTCGTAAAACGAAAAGAACAGCACGAAAACCGAAATCTTGTTGTGGGTGACAAATTCATCAGTTTGTTTTTGCCGATCCACGGTAGACGCTATTTGAGGCGCGTTTGCGTTCCACCAAGTCAGTTGAAGCAGGCAAGTTTTCGTCATTCTTGTGCTCAACAGGCCAGTGACGAGGGCCATTCCCGTCAGGCCGTATAGGGCAAGTCGAACATCGCTGTAGTGCAACGCAGGATTGGACATTCGGACCTGATCACGATGCTCGGAGTACTTGGTGATTATCCGTTCTCAGTCGGCGATCGCCACATTAGATGTCATCCGCCATGTGAGCTCCCTTTCAGGTGATGTGCTTCCGGTTTCCAAGACCCAACGAAACTTCTACGCTAATTGTCACAGTCACGCCTGGTAGACCGTTTTTCCTCCTACTATCGTGCGGACGATTTCCAGGTCTTTGATTTTGTCTTGGGGGACGCTGAACAGGTCATCCGAGAGGACCACGAAGTCGGCTAGTTTGCCTACAGTAATGGAGCCCTTGATGGATTCCTCGTGGGAGTTGTAGGCGCCGTTGAGGGTGTTGATGCGGAGGGCTTCTTCTACCGTCACGCGTTGGTTGGCGCCCCAGGTTTCGCCGTTCCAGCCGGTGCGGGTGACCATGCCTTGGATCGCCATGCGCGGGTCGAATGGGCCGGGGCTGAAGTCGGAGCCCGCGGCGGCGACGATCCCGGCGTCGAGGAAAGTGCGGTACGCCATGCAGCGCTTCATAAGATCTTCGCCGTAGAACTTGAATTTGTCGGAGTTGTAGTAGGCGTAGGACGTGAACGGGGCGGGGACGAGATTGAGAGCCTTCATGCGGCGGATCAGGTCGTCGTTGATTAGGGTGCAGTGGGTGATTTTGGGACGGGCGTCGGTGCGCGGGTAGAGTTTCTGAGCGCGCTCAACGGCGGTGAGCACCATGTCGATGGCGACGTCGCCGTTGGCGTGGCAGTTCACCTGGATGCCCGCGCGGTGGACGCGTTCGATCCAGGCGTTGAGGTCAGACTGCGTTTCAGTGATGTTGCCTTTGTAGGGCGGGTTAACGCCGGGGTAAGGAATGCTCAGAGCCATGGTGCGCTCAGAGAAGGATCCGTCCACGGTGTGCTCGGAAGTTGCGCCGAAGCGGATCCACTCGTCGCCAAAGCCGGTTTCGATGCCTGAAGCGATCATGGATTCGAGGACGCGGCCTTGGGCTTCGTAGCTGACGCGATGCAGAAGATCGCCGCGCTCGCGGACGTGCTGGAGGGCGTTGAGATCGCCGCCTTCGTGATGAACGGTGGTGACGCCGTAGCGCACGAACTGCTTGGAAATGTAGGCCAGGCCGTCGCGATTGCGCTGCGCGGTTTGCTCGGGCGTGAAGGTGGGGTGCTTGCCGACCTTGCTGAACGCGGCGCGGGCGCGATCGGTGACGCGGCCGTTCAGGTTGCCGTCGGGGTCGCGATCGAAAGTGCCTCCGGGCGGGTTGGGCGTGTTCTTGTTGATGTCGGCCATTTCGAGGGCTTTGCTGTTGTAGAAGCCGGTGTGGCCGCCGCGATGCTCGACAACGACGGGGTGGTCTTTGGAGACCTGGTCGAGGTCGTGGACGTTGAGCATGCGGTTGTCTTTGACCTTGGTGTCGTCGAAGAAAAAGCCCTCGATCCAGGTGCCGGGCGGAGTTTGCGCCGCGCGGGCTCGGAGTTTTTCGACGATGCTTTGGATGGTGACGAACTCGACCACGTAGGGATTGCCGACAATGACTTCGTAGAGCAGGACGTTGCCGGGGGCGTGATTGTGGCAATCGATGAAGCCGGGGACGATGGTCATGCCCTTGGCGTCGTAGGTCTGGGTGGATTTGCCGGCGAGCGATCGCATTTCGGCGGTGGTTCCGAGGGCGATGAAGCGGCTATCTTTGATGGCGAAGGCTTCGGCGCGCGGAGTGCGCGGGTCGACGGTGTAGACTTTGGCGTTGAAGACGATGAGGTCGGGGTCACCGGGGACGGCTGCGCGGGCGATGGCGGCGGCGAGTCCGAGGCCTGTGAGGCCGAGAAATTTTCTGCGGTTGCGGTTCATTGCGTTCGCTCCAATTGGCATGAGGCTAACATAAGATTGAACAGAAATGCGGCAGGACGCGAGTTTTTTCGAAGATCGCGAAATGGAATTGATCTACATCGCGAAACGGTTGAAGGAGGCACTGAAGTTGGAGCAGGCGCTTACTGAGTCGAGTGTAGATTATGCGGTGGAGACGGATACGTATAGCGGTGGTGTGATTTTTCGAAGCCAGAGGGTGGGGGCTTTTTTCTACGTGCTGCCGGAGACCGTAGAGCGGGCGCGCTCGGTGATGGAACGCGCCGGCTTCCGGTTTAACGATTTTCGAGCGAGCGGAAACTAGGCGATGTTGGCTTTGTAGAGCGCGACCAGGTGGCCCCAGGCGCGGTCGGCTTCGGCTTTGTCGTAGATGGGCGTGCCGTTGGCGCCGGGGGGCATGTCGGAGACACACCAGCCGTGCGTACAGGTGGTGTAGACTTCCACCTCGGCTTTGCTGCCGAAGGCTTCGCGGAGTTTGTCTTTGGCGTCGGGCTGCTGAACGTCGTCGCTGTGGGCGACGCCGAAATACATCTTCGCGTTGATTTTCGGCGCGAGCAGGTGCGGGCTGTTGGGATTCTTGGTGACGAGGCCGCCGCCGTGGAAGGATCCACCGGCGCCCAGGCGATCAGGGATGGTGGCGCAGGTGCGGACTACCAACGGTCCACCCATGCAGTAGCCCTGCGTGCCGATCTTTTTCGATTTGTTGACTTGCTTCTGCTTGTCGAGCCACTCGACGTAGGCGACTGCGTCCTTTTCGGCATTGCCGTCCGCGCTGACGGAAGCCATGAGCGGTCCAATCTTGGCGCGCTCGGTTTGGAAATTGATCTTCGAGGCGTCCTCATACATGGGCGATTTGCCGATGCGGTAGAACGGATTGGGAACCAAAACCGTGTAGCCTTCCATCGCGATGCGACGTCCCATGGCGCGCATGGAGGGGCGCAGACCGAACGCGTCGGTCCAGATCAGGACGGCCGGATGCGAGCCGGAAGCGGGATGGATGAAGGCTGCATCGGCGGTGCCGTCCGGGGTCTTGATCTCGACGTCGGTCTCTGTTAGCTTCATGTCCTTTGCGGAAGCTGAGCCGGCGGCTGCGATGCCGGCGGCTACCGACACCACAAATTCGCGGCGTGGTAGCGATTCGCTCTGTCTCTCATTCTTTTCGTCTGCCAAGGGTGGTTCCTCCCGTAAAACAGTGTACTGCACGCGTGGGGCGTGCGCGTATTACGGGATTAACCGGAATGGTATTCTGATCGGATGCTAGGTCGAGGGTGGATTGCGCTGGTGGGGCTCGCGCTGGCTGCTCAGCCGGCCGGAAATCTCACGGAACAGTATCGGGTGGTGGCTTCGAAATTGATTGACGCCGCGATGGTGGATGACGGCGGGATGGAAAAGCTATCGTATCTTTGCGACCGGATCGGCAACCGGTTGAGCGGATCGGTGGGGCTGGAAAAAGCGATCGTCTGGGCGGCCGCGCAGATGAATCACGACGGGCTGGTGAACGTGGCGACGCCGCGCGTGAAGGTGCCGCACTGGGTGCGCGGGAACGAGAGCGCGACGGTGGTGGAGCCGGTGGTCAAGCCACTCACGATGCTGGGGCTGGGCGGCAGCGTCGCGACGCCGAAAAAGGGGATCACGGCGGAAGTTGTGCCGGTTGGGAGCTTCGACGAGCTGGAGCGGAAGGGCAAGTCCGGGATCGAAGGAAAGATTGTGCTCTTCAACGTGCCGTACGAAAGCTATGGGCGCACAGTTCTGTATCGGACGGCGGGGGCTTCGCGGGCGGCGCGGCTGGGGGCGGTGGCGACGCTGGTGCGGTCGATCACGCCCGTGAGTTTGCAGTCGCCGCACACGGGCGCTGTCGAGTACGTAGACGGCGCGGCGAAGATTCCGGCGGCTGCGGTGACGATCGAGGACTCGCTCCTGATCCAGAGGCTAGTGGATGCCGGCAATATTGTCAGCGTACACCTGGAGATGGAAGCGCGCACGTTGCCGGATGCGGATTCAGCGAACGTGGTCGGTGAGATTCCCGGTCGCGAGCGGCCGGAAGAAGTAGTGGTGATCGGCGGGCATATCGATTCGTGGGACGTGGGCGCGGGCGCGCAGGATGACGGCAGCGGGATCATCACGGCGCTAGAGGCGGCGCACTTGATTCATGAGCTCGGGCTGCGGCCGCGGCGGACTTTACGTGTGGTGTTTTGGACGAACGAAGAGAACGGCGGCGCTGGCGGCGTGGCGTACCGGCAGTGGGTGGGAGATAAGGTTCGAAATCACGTGGCGGCGATCGAGATGGACGGCGGCGCGGAGAAGCCGGCAGGATTTGGGTTGACGACGCCAGGCGACTCGATGGCGGCGCTGGGCCGGGTGCGCGAGATCGGGCGGTTGCTGGATCGGATCGATGCAGGATCGATTCAGCCAGGAGGCGGCGGGGCGGACATTGCGCCGCTGCTGCGCGACGGCGTGCCGGGGCTGGCGGTGCGCACGGTGGCGACGCATTACTTCGACTATCATCACAGCCGCGCCGACACGGTGGACAAGGTGAAGCTGGAAGATCTGCGCGGGAACATCGCGGCGATGGCAGTGATGGCGTACGTGCTGGCGGATATGCCTGAGACGCTGCAGGCGGCGGCAGGGACGCGGTAGGTATTGGCCGGTAGTTCGGGGTGTCTGCGTTAGGCTCGCCTCGCTGCATCAATGGCGGCGACATCGATTTTCTTCATCTTCATCATCGCGTCAAAGGCGCGCTGGGCTTCACCGCCGCCGGCTGCAAGCGCATCGGTGAGCGTGCGCGGGGTGATCTGCCAGGAAAGACCCCAGCGGTCCTTACACCAACCGCACTGGCTTTCGGTACCGCCATTGCCGACGATTGCGTTCCAGTAACGATCCGTCTCTTCCTGATTCTCGGTCGCGATCTGGAAGGAAAAAGCCTCAGTGTGTTTGAACGCGGGGCCGCCGTTGAGGCCGAGACAAGGAATGCCGACGACGGTGAACTCCACGGTCAGCACAACGCCCTTCTTGCCGCCCGGAAAGTCACCGGGAGCCTGGTGAACAGCGGTCACATTGCTATCCGGAAAGGTGGCGGCGTAGAAGCGCGCCGCCTCATGCGCGTCTTTGTCGAACCAGAGGCAGATGGTGTTCTTTGGCTTCATGTTCATCTGACGATCTGCCCCGGCCGACGTTTCAAATCAGTCGTCAGCCATCACGTGCTATAAAAAGCGAATGCGCTCGCTCAATGATGCGCCGCGGCCCGCGACGCTGAAATGGCTCCTCGATTCTGACCCCTCCATCCGTTGGCAGGTGATGCGGGATCTCACTGGCGAAACTCCCGAGGCGATCGCCGCCGAGAGGTCTCGCGTCGCAACGGAAGGCTGGGGGGCACGACTTCTGGCTCTCCAATCTCCGGCCGGCAATTGGGGCGGGCCGAAGGAGGACCGAGGCCTTCTGCTTACCTTCTACACTCTCGTAGTCTTGAAGGATCTCGGTCTCGATCCGAGCAGCAAGCAGGCACGCAAAATGATCGATCGGGTCGATCGACGGCTGGTGTTTAAGCCGCTTAACAACCGGCCTTTCCTGCATGGCGAAACGGAGCCCTGCATCAACGGGAGAATCCTGGGAATAGGCGCGTATTTCAAAGAACCGAACGACGCACTGGCGCGTCAACTCCTCAGCGAGCAGCTGGAGGATGGCGGCTGGAACTGCGAGGCACCCAAGAGCCAGCGATCCTCGTTCCATACCACCATCTGTGTGCTGGAAGGATTGCTGGACTACGAGCGAGCGGGGCGCAAATCGGCGGCCGTCACAAAGGCGCGCAAGCGGGCCGAGAACTATTTGCTCGAGCGCGGCATGTTCCGCTCGCTTCGAACCGGCGAAATCATCAACAAACGTTGGCTCCGCTTTTCGTTTCCGCCATTCTGGCACTACGATGTTCTGCGTGGTCTGGATTATTTGCGGAATGCGGGAATGAAACCAGACGGCCGGGTCAAGGAGGCGGTTGAAATCGTGATGGTGCGGGGTCACCAGAACGGGCGTTGGCCGCTCAACTTACTTCATCCCGAACGGATTCCAGTGGAAATGGAGACCGAGGTTGGGCGGGCCAGCCGCTGGAACACATTGCGCGCTCTCCGGGTCTTGCGTTGGTACAACAACTCAGCGCGGTAGTTGCGACTCGCGGCTACTCGGGATTGCGCGCTTGGGTGCAGAACAGGGCATGGATCGCTGGCTGCTTGTGATGAGGGCCGGTGGGACTATCGCTGCTCGGCGACGGATTTTTCCGCGAGGTCGCCCAGGATGGGGAGCTTGAAGAACTCGCCCTGGGCAGTCTTGATGATCATCCAGATCCAAGCTCCGAAGAGCGCGGCCTCGAGGAGCGCAGGGAAGATTTGGAACATGTGCGGAACGCGGAAGACCGGTTTTAATACCCAGTCAGCAATCAGCCAGGCGACGAAGAGATACAGTCCCTGGAAGGCGTTGAATCGCACGCGGCGCTCGTTGCGGAAACGCACGGAGGCGAGAACGACGATGGCCACGATCCAGCCAACGATCGGGATATAACACAGCAGCGAAGCAGTACGCGGGCTGATGCCGTGCAGATAGTCGGTGACGGGCGAAGCAGTGGGCTGGGCCGCGCCGCAAAGCGCGCAGAAGGAGTCCTCGTCTCCCACTTTTTGCCCGCAATTGCAACAGAAAGGCATGTCGCGCTATCCAGTTCGTCTCTATCTATAACTACGTTACGCGGAAGGGGTCTGTTCCGGCAATATTGCGGGCGTGTGATAGATTCGGACAATGCGGCTTTTTTTGTTTGCGGCTATGTGCTGCGCCCTGACGTTGGGCGCGAAGCCGCTGGAGATCTATTTCATTGACGTTGAAGGCGGGCAATCCACACTGATTGTGAGCCCATCGGGGCAGAGTCTGTTGATCGACGCGGGATGGCGCGGGTTCGAGGGGCGCGATTCCGAGCGGATCATGCAGATGACCAAGCGGGCCAAGCTGAAACAAATCGACTACGTTTTGATTACGCACTATCATCGCGATCACGTGGGCGGGGTGCCGGACCTGGCGCAGCGCATCAAGATCGTGAACTTCGTCGATCACGGGCCGAACACCGAAGACACGAAGGTAGTGCGAGAAGACTACAGCGATTATGTGAAGGCCTTGCAAAAGGGCGAGCACACGGTGGTGAAGCCGGGCGATTCGATTCCGGTGAAGGGGCTGAAGGTGCAAGTACTGACGGCGAACGGGAACGTACTCAAATCGCCGCTGGCGGGTGCGGGGCAGCCGAATACTTTTTGCGCGTCGACGCCGAAGAAGGAGGACGATCTGACGGAGAACGCGCGATCGACGGGGTTTTGGTGACGTTTGAGAATTTCCGGTTTCTGGATCTGGGCGATTTGACCTGGAACAAGGAGCTGGAGCTGATGTGTCCGAACAATCCGATTGGAACCGTGGATGTGTATCTGACGTCGCATCACGGGCTGAATCAATCCGGGTCGCCGGCGCTGGTGGATGCGGTGCATCCGCGGTTGGCGATCATGAACAATGGCGCGCGAAAGGGCGGAAGCCCGGATGCGTGGCAGGTCGTGAAGGATTCACCCGGTCTCGAGGATCTCTGGCAGCTGCACTACGCGATGGAAGGCGGGAAGGCGCACAACGTGCCGGACAGCTTTATCGCCAACGTGGATGAGCATGATCAGGGAGATTACTTGAAGGTGACGGCGGGAGGAAATGGATCGTTCACGGTTTGGAACTCCCGTAACAAATTTCAAAAGGTATACAAGGCGAATAAATGAGGATGAAGCTCCCGTTGTTGGCGGCGATGGCCGCGATGTGCGCATCGGCGCAGTATAAAGCGGTGAATCCGGCAGTCAAGAAGATCGTTGACGAGGTGTCGGAGGAGCGCGTTACGGCAATCATGAAGAAGCTGGAGAGCTTCCAGACGCGCAACGTTTTTTCGTCGGACACCGATCCCGAGCACGGAGTGGGTGCGGCGCGGCGCTGGATCTTCCAGCAGTTTCAGAGCTACAGTCCGCGGCTGCAGGTGCGCTTCGACAGCTACAAGGTAAAGAAGAAGGGGCGCGTTTTCCG
>Ga0335078_10014318_pt1 | contig 11766 bp, 9 predicted proteins | sample Lox_Sample_32_FD_206711 | JGI IMG/M metagenome (GOLD analysis project Ga0335078, IMG submission 206711) | Soil microbial communities from Loxahatchee National Wildlife Refuge, Florida, United States - Lox_Sample_3.2 | ecosystem: Environmental > Terrestrial > Soil > Wetlands | place: USA: Florida...
CGAATCGCTCGCGCCGGGTCACAAACAACTTCGACGCCAGCAACTCCTCAGGAGCCAGCACCCGCGTCTGCACTCCGTATACCGTCGCCGGCACCGAACGTTTCACCCACGAATCTTCCACGATGATCGCCGCATTACTCATCCCGGTAATCAGGTCCACGAAATATCCGTCGCGCCGCGCCTTGTGCAGCCAGACCGGGTCGCACACTTCGCACTCAAATCCCTCTTCGCGCAAACTTTCGAGCGCTGGAACCACATTCTGCGATGTCAGAAAAATGTCCAGGTCCTTCGTGTCCCGACAAATCCCAGTATGCTCGCGCAGCGCAAAAGCTCCCGCCACGGCGTATGGCAATTTCCTGTCTTCGAATAAGGTGAGCACCTCGCGGAACAGCGCTTCTTGCTCTTCGGGAATGGTTGGCGGCACCGAAGAGGTCTCGGGCACATGGAGAGCGGAATCCTGCGCGGGTTCGGGCATGGGAGCTTGGATGAGAAAGTCGAATCGACGGTTGTCGATCTCGTGAGGCATTCGTGGCCGGCACTAGCGATGCTTGAAGTACTGCACGGCCCGTTCGTGCGCCTCAGCAGCGTTCCTCGATTTGAACGTGCCCAGGTTCTTTCGCCTTCCGGTCTTGGCGTCGCGTTTTCTCGAATACAAGCGATACTCGCCTGATTTCAATTTCCGTATCATGGGTCACTTCTCTTTCTATTTAACTAGAGTTAATCAGAATCATTAAGTATGGTTAATTCATGTCCGCTCAATACGCGGTTAAATTCACCTGATCCAACCACACGTTGTACGGGGTCATCTGCGAATCGCCATCCGCCTGGAATGCGACATCGATCTCCTCCAACGTCCACCCTGGCTGGTTCGAGTAGCTCGCATTCACGTTGTACACGTTGTTTCCGACCGTTAGCGTGTTGTACTGCACTTTGTCTCCGACACGTTGTACGTCCCACACCAGATGTATCCAAGTGTTCGCTGGGAAATCGCTGCGCACGCAAGGGAACTGCGTCGGGGTCCATCCATTGATGTCATCCCAGATATCCCACCTACCCGACCCGTTGAAGTTGCACTCCGATCCCCAAACCCAACGGTTTCCGCCGTACGTCTGGTTCAGGTCAAATTCCAACGCTTGCGGCGCATTCGGGTTATCGATATAGAAATACAGGTCGTAGATAAAATGGCTCACATTATTTCCGCCCGCTACCGGATTGAAATTCAATTCGTTGCAATATCCCGGCGGGACGGGACACTGCGCCCACGGCCCACCCATGCTGAACTTCGCCGAATTTCCGTCCTGCGCCGGAGAACTCTGATTCTGCGTGATGCTTGTCTGCGGTGTACCATATCCCGCGGCGCAAATCTGCCCGTCCCGCCCCGACCCCGTCGGAAACTTGTCGCCACACGACTGCCACCCCGGCATGGCTTGAATCCCGCTGATCGTGGTCTGCCCGTTCGACCCCGTGCCCTGTGTGGTCACGTTGATTTGCAGCGGCGTTGCCGAAATGTATCCCTGGTTGTCCTCCGCCATCACAGTCAACTTGTGGGTGCCCGGCCCGACAAAGATCTCCGTGTTGATTGAAGCGTCGAACGTGAAAAACACAGCCAGGCTATCCACATATACCCGCATAAAGAAGATAGGATTCTTTGGCGTCGCATTCGCCACCACGTTCACGGGCGAAGTCACCGTCGAACTGGTTAGCGGGCTCGCCACCGTGAGCGGGAAGTCATTCGATCCGTTCTTCCATGGTGCGATCGTTTCATTCTCGGCAGGTGGCGCTGGTGTAGTGAAGTCCGCCTGCGGCGACCAAGTAATCGGCTCCGGCGGAATCGACGGATAATTTGGTTGTGACGGAGGAGTTGTCGTCCCACCTCCTCCTCCGCTCGAACTCTTTCCCGTGCTCGTGCCGCACGATGTGCCAACCACAATCATGAAGCTGAGAACAAACGTCAGGGCGATCCCGAGCCACCTGGGAGCACCAGTGGAAGCGGCAACACTCATGGGTCGAACCTCGATCGAGACACGACGCGAACCAGCGGCACCAGCGGAGGGATGAACCGGCAGTTACAACCGTGTGGAGTTATACGCCCATCCATTCTGTCGGCCAGTCAATCGCTCGATCAATACCGCGAGCACCTTAAGAGCACGCATTCGAGGCCTGAGCGCTAGTAACAGGCCGAAAAAGACAGTCGTAATCCCATTGTGATTTCAATCACAGACTGTCGCGGCTAGCTCCGTCAGCATGGCCGAGAGGTTCCTATGCCAGACAACTTCTCAGCCATGCGGCAGAGCATCATCGATGGCGCCCCCGACACTGCGTCCAGCCTGGCCCAACAGGCAGTTTCCGCAGGCGTCGCGCCGCTCGACGCCATCAACCAGGGGTATGTTCCCGGCATGCACGACGTCGGAGAGCAGTTCGCTCGTGGGCAGATGTTCCTGCCCGACATGATGGCGTCGGCTGAGGCCATGCGTGCTGCCATGTCCGTACTTGACCCCGAGCTCAAAAAGCTGGGCACCGAGCGTCCGATGGCCGGTGTGGTCGTGCTGGGCACAACCAAGGGCGACATCCACGAGATAGGGAAAATTCTTGTTGGTACGTTACTCACTGCGCACGGATTCCGTGTCCATGATCTCGGTGTCGATGTCGCCGGAGAGAAGTTTGCTGCCAAAGCAAAAGAATTCGGCGCCGACATCATCGGCGTCTCCGCGCTCTTGACCACCACCATGCGGAATCAGCGCGGCGTAATCGAAGAGCTGCAGAAATCCGGACTACGCTCGCAAGTCAAAGTCATGGTCGGCGGTGCGCCCGTCACGCGCCGGTGGGCCGAAGAGATCGGCGCAGACGGTTATGCCAAAGATGCCATGAGTGCAGTCTCTCTCGCGCAAGAGTTAATGCAGCAAAAACTGCAGACGCCCGCTTCGTGCGAGACGCTTTGAAGGGGCGCGGCTTCAAGCCGCGCTATGCAGCACGTTAACTGTTTCGGGGCTCCAGCCCCTGAGGCCTCGGCCATGCGACCCAAACTCGAACTGCTCGACCAGCCGCTCATCGAACGCATCCTCAACGAAGCCTTCCACCTTATCGAGGACCCGGGCGTCCGCGTCGCGCCCTACGTCGTGCCCCTCCTCCGCGAAGCCGGCATCCGCGTGGACAACGGCGTTGCGCACATTCCCGAAGCGCTCGCGTTGCGCCTCGTCGATCTCGTTCCGCGTGGCTTCTGCCTTTACGACCGCACGGGACGCCCCACCGTTCGCTACGGCGGCGACGATGTTCACTTCGATCCCGGCTCTTCCTGCCTCAACATTCTCGACCCGCACACGCAAGAGCCGCGGCCCGCCCTGTCTGTCGATCTCGTTCGCCTGGTGCAGGTGGCAGAGAAACTTCCGCAGTTCGCCGCGCAATCCACCGCCATGGTCTGCAACGACGTCCCGCAGGAAATTGGTGACTGGTACCGCCTGCTTCTCGTGCTGTGGTATTCCGAGAAACCCATCGTCACCGGCGCTTTCTCCGCTGAAAGCCTGCACACGTTGATCGACTTGCTAGCCATCGAGAGTGGGGGCCGCGAGACCCTGCGCAACCATCCTCGCGCCGTCTTCGACGTATGCCCTTCGCCTCCACTGAACTGGTCCGAGTTCGCTTCGCAGAACCTGGTTGATCTCGCTCGCGCCGGCATCCCTGCGGAAATTGTCAGCATGCCGCTTGCCGGCGCTACCGCTCCCGTCACGCTCGCCGGATCCGTCACGCAACACGCCGCCGAGTGCATCAGCGGTATCGTCATCCATCAACTCGCGCAGCCCGGATCGCCCATCGTCTGGGGAGGCGCGCCCGCCATCTTCGACATGCGCACTGGCAAGACGCCCATGGGCGCGATCGAAACCGCCATGCTCGACCTCGCATGCACGCAGGTCGGGAAGCATCTCGGCCTGCCTACGCACGCCTACCTCGTCGCTGGCGACGGACGCTTCATCGACGCGCAAGTCGAAATGGAAAGCGGCATCTCCTGCGTGCTCGGCGCACTCGCCGGCATCAACATGATTTCCGGCGCGGGCATGCTCGACTTCCTCGCCTGCCACAGCATCGAAAAACTGGTCATCGACGCCGAAGCCATCGCCTCAGCCCAGCGCCTTATCGAAGGCATCCAGCCGCGCACCGATTCGCTCGCCGTCGCGGTGTTCGAGCAGACCGGACTTGCTGGCGACTTCCTTAAACTGAAGGAGACGCGGGCACTCTTCCGCAAGGAGCAGCACTTTCCCTCGAACGTGATCGACCGCGGCCTGCCGCACATGGACGGAGCCGATCCCGGCATTCTGGAGCGCGCCCGCCTGCGCGCCGACGAACTGGTCGCCAGCTACGAACGCCACCCGCTCCAGGAAGACTGCGAAAAAGAAATAATCGCCTTCGCGCAACGGGAAGGGAAGAAGGCCGGCCTGGACGCTCTGCCAGAAATCCCGCACCCCGAATACGCCATCGAATCGGGCCTGACACGATAATCATGGTGAACCATGGAGGGCGGATGCCCCCGTCCGCCCCGGGCGCCCAACAGTATCGGGCTGCAGCACATTTCAGCAGGGGAGCCGCCCCACGTCTCGTGACCCGCGACTCGCTGCTAAAATGAACAATTACTCCTATGTTTGAAAATCTACAGGAAAAATTACAACGCGCATTCAAGACGCTTCGCGGCCAAGCCACGCTGACCGAGGAGAACATTGACGAGGCTTTGCGGGAGATCCGCATGGCGTTGCTTGAGGCCGACGTCAACTTTAAGGTCGTCAAACAGCTCATCGACCAGATCCGAGCGAAGGCCGTCGGACAGGAAGTGATGACGGCGCTGTCGCCGGGAGAGCAGGTCATCAAGATTCTGCGCGATGAACTGGTCGTCATCCTGGGCAAGGACACGGCGAAGATGAAGTTCGCCTCACAGCCGCCGACCGTTGTACTGATGGCTGGCCTGCAGGGTTCCGGCAAGACCACCACGTCAGGGAAACTCGCGCATTGGTTCAAGCAGGGAGGACATCGGCCCTTGCTCGTGTCGGTGGACGTGTATCGTCCGGCGGCGCGCGAGCAGTTAAAAATCGTGGCGCAGGCCGTGAAGACGCATATCTACGAAGGGACGGTTGCGGCCGACGCCTACGCGAACATGGGAGCCGAGGGCGAAGTGCGGCGCTCCATGACATCCGAGGTGGAGCGCCTGGCGAAAGAAGCCCGGCGCGAGGCCATCGTGACCGGCTGCGATGTGTTGATCGTCGATACGGCGGGCCGCTTGCACCTTGACGATCAGTTGATGGACGAAATGCAGTCGCTGAAGAAGCTGCTGAACCCGTCGGAGATTCTATTCGTGGCAGACGCCATGACCGGACAGGACGCGGTCAACTCGGCGGACGAGTTCCACAAAAAGCTGTCGCTGACCGGAATCGTACTGACGAAGATGGACGGCGATGCGCGCGGCGGTGCGGCGCTTTCGATTCGCCAAGTTACAGGCCAGCCGATCAAGTTCATCGGCGTCGGCGAAAAGTACGACGCGCTGGAGCCATTCCATCCAGACCGTATTGTGTCGCGCATTCTGGGCATGGGCGATATCCTCTCGCTGATCGAGCGCGCAGAGGCAAGCCTCGACAAGAAAAAAGCCGAGGAGATGGCCACGAAGGCGCTGGCGGGCGACGGCTTCTCGCTGGAGGATTTCCGGGATCAACTCCGCTCGGTGCGCAAAATGGGATCGATGAAGAGCCTGATGGGGATGCTGCCATCCATTGGCCCGTTTTCGGGGCTGCAAAAGGCCGCAGACTCCGTGGATGAAAAGCAGATTGACCGCGTGGAAGCGATCATCAATTCAATGACGCGGCATGAGCGCAATCATCACGAAGTGATCAATGGCAGCCGTCGAAAACGAATCGCGCGCGGCTCGGGGACGACGATTCAGGAAGTCAACAATCTGCTGCGGCAGTACGCGCAGATGAAAAAGATGTTCAAGCAGATGGGCAAGCCAAGCTTCGCGCGCCGGCTGGCGGGGATGAAGTTGCCGGGAATGTAGGTTAGCCCGAGGTTCCGGTTGGAAATGAAATGAACCGCCGGCGGTCAGTGTTCAGCAACGGGTCGCGCCTTATTGTCACGATGTGGTTGTGCCTGGTGCCTTGTTTCGCGCAAGAGCGAGGCATGGAGGCAGATCTTCGGTCCTATCTCGATCCCTATGTGCGCACGCAGAATTTCGCGGGAGCGGTGCGCATCGAGAGAGACGGGAAAGTGCTGTTCGAAGAGGAATACGGACTGGCGGATCGTGAGAAGGGCGTCGCAAATGCTGTTGGTACACGATTCCACATTGCATCGATTTCGATGCAATTCACGGCTGCCGCGGTTCTGCGGTTGGTAGACAAGGGAACGATCAAGCTGGATACACGCGTGGGGGAGATCGTTTCCGGCATTCCTGGCGGGGACAAGATCACGATTCGGGACCTGCTGGTGGAACGCTCGGGACTGACGGACATCAACAATCTGCCTGAGTACAGCGAGATTCTGACGCAGCATCAGACGCCAGAGAGCCTGGTGGCGAAGATCAAGGACCGTCCGCTGCTGTTCGTGCCGGGATCGAAGTTCTTACACGAAGAACATTCGGCGTACAACCTGTTGGCCCTGATCGTGGAGAAGAAAACCGGGCTTTCGTTTGCAAAGGCGCTAAAGACGTTAGTGTTCGAACCGGCGCATCTTTCGGAAACAACGATTGATGACGATACCTCTGGTGGGGGGCCAGACGCCGCGGGATACCGGCCGGTGGGTGTTTCTGGACTCGAGCGGGCGGCGCCAATTCACTGGTCAGCGAAGACTGGGAACGCATCGGTGGTGACGACGGCGCGGGATCAGGCACGCTGGGTGACGGCAGAATTCGAGGGGCAATTGCTGAAGGATAATTCGGCGAGAGTCGTCCGGGAGACAGATCCGCGCGTAGGATTCGGATGGATGCGGGGCGCGAGCGAGCGCTACCACGAGACGACCTACTACATGAATGGGCGGGCCCCCGGATTTTCGTCGTTTGTGTTGTATCTGCCGAAGGAAAAGATGACGGTGGTCGTGTTCAGCAATATTTATTCATCCGCTACGACCACGATCGGGTATGACCTGGCGGCGATTTCCTTGGGTTTGCCGTATGGAAAGTTTCGCGTGGGGAACGCTTCTCGTGATCAGTTGAAGAGGAGCACTGGGAAATTTCAGTTTGGCGCGGACTTCTATCAGGCCAACGCGCAGGTCACGATTGCGGAAGAGGGACCGAATCTGGAGCTGCGCTGGCCTTCGGGCGACATTTCGCCCTTGATCGCGATAGAGCCGGACCGCTTCGTCGATCGGTCGTACTGGGAAGAGGTCCGGATCGAGCGTGATGAAGCGGGTTCTGCCAAAGCCCTGCTCTACGGGCAATTTCGCGGAACGAAGGTGGATTGAGCGCACAACGCGTGAAGCTATGAAATGGAGATCCCTGGAAGCGTCATCGACGAGGCCGGACTTGCGGTCGCTGCGGGAGATTTACGCGGAGCGCAAGGAACTGATCGCGAAGTATGTTCCGGCGGAAACGCAGGCAGTTCACACTGCCGCGGTGCTGGAACTGAAGGCTTTGAAGACGGCCGAGAACGTGCTCGCGATTGGTGCGAAAGCTCCTTCCTTTGAGTTGCAAGATCACGATGGAAAACTGGTTTCCTCGTCTGATCTGCTTTCGCGCGGACGACTCGTCATCTGCTTTATACGCGGGCGCTGGTGTCCGTTCTGCGTCGGGCAAATGGAGGCGATGAACCTGGTCGTGCCGTTTTTTGAAGAGGCCGGGGCATCGCTGGTAGCTATCTCTCCGCAAACGGTGAAACAGTCGTACTTCATGCACGATCAGCACAAGTTGCGATTCCCGCTCCTGTCGGATTCCGGGAACAAGGTGGCACGGGCGTTTGGGCTGACTTATCGCGTGCCGGCAGCACAGGAAGCGGTATACCGCCGGGCATTTGTGAATCTGCCGCTGGCGAATGGGGACGAGAGTTGGGAGCTGCCGATGGCGGCGACTTACGTTCTTGATCGCGACGGCGAAGTGCTGTTCGCGTCGGCGAATGAGGATTACACGGAGCGTCCGGAGCCGGGAGAGATATTTGACGCGGTGCGCAATCCCGGGCGGAATGCATAGGTCCTTCGCTGCGCTCAGGATGACAAACTTATTTAATGGGGCCTTCGGTTCGCTCGGGATGACAAACTAGAAAACTCATATGCATATCATCTATGGAATCAACTCGGTCACCGAGGCGCTGAAGTCGCGCGGACGTGCGTTTGAGTGGGTCGGGATGGCGAAGGAGCGTCACGACCTGCGCCTGCAGCGGCTGATTGAAGATTGCCGAAAGCTGGGTGTTCCGGTGCGCTTTTTGCAGCGCGCCGAACTCGACCGCATGGCGGGCTTAGGAGTAGGACATCAGGGCGTCGTGGCCGTCACCTCCGCCAAGCAGTACAACGATCTCGGCGACGTGATCGCCGGCAAACGGGGTGAGCATTCCCTGATCGTGGTGCTCGATGGAGTGGAGGATCCGCATAATCTCGGCGCAATCCTGCGCACGGCCGATGCGGCGGGCGCGAATGGCGTGGTCATTCCGGAGCGACGTTCTGCCAGTGTCACGGGCACTGTGACCAAGGCCTCAGCGGGAGCGAGCGAGCACCTGCCGATTGCGAAGGTGACCAACATCTCGCGCACGATCGAAGACCTCAAAGAAAACAACGTGTGGACCGTGGGGCTCGACGAGCGCGGATCGCAGACCTACGACCAGATTGACTACAAGATGGATTGTGCCATCGTGCTGGGCGGCGAGGGCAAGGGGCTGCACGATCTGGTAAAGAAGAAGTGCGATTTCCTGGTGTCGATTCCTATGCTGGGGAAGGTGCCTTCGTTGAATGTGTCCGTCGCCGCGGGCATCGTCTTATATGAAATTGTTCGCCAGCGCCGCGCGCGTGAAGCCCCCGAAGACGCATCCAAGCAGAAGAGACGTTCTTCGCGATGAAGCCCCGGGCATTTACATTCTTCAATACGATTGGTCCTTTCTGTTTCCTCGCCTTCTTTGTTGCCAGCGGATTCGCACTCGACCGCGAGGCATTCTCGATTACCAATTACGATTTGAACCTGCAGGTCGATCCCACGCAGCATAGGCTGGGCGTGCGTGGGAGCGTAGTCTTGCGCAACGATTCCTCCACTCCACAAAAGATTGCCGTACTGCAGATTTCTTCGTCGCTCGATTGGCGCGCGATCAAGGCCGGCGACACAGCAGTGCAGTTTGTGGCGCAGCCCTTTGCCTCCGACATCGATCACACCGGCGCGCTCTCCGAAGCGATCGTGACCTTGCCCCAGCCCGTCGAGCCCCATGAGACGGTAAATCTGCAGATCGCGTATGAGGGCGTAATCGTCGTGGACGCGACGCGGCTCACCCGGATCGGTACGCCCGAGGATCAGGCACGCAGTTCAGACTGGGATCAGATTGGCGAGCAGTTCATAGCACTCCGCGGGGCGGGTTACGTGGCGTGGTATCCGATTGCGACGGAATCCGTAGATTTATCGGAGGCGGACAGCCTTGCGCAGGTGCTCAATCGGTGGAAAGAGCGGGAAGTTGGTTCCGGCACTCAGTTACACATCAGTCTGGACCGTTCAGCCTCGGAGCCTCCGCAATTTCTTTATGACGGTGTCGCCTGCGACAAGATTGAATGGGAGCAAGCGGGACTCGCACAGAAAGTGCTGGCGGAATGCAAGGCGCAGAAGTTCAGACAGGACGTACCGACCCTGGTCATTGCTGACTATAAGTTGTTGGAGAAGCGTAGCGTCGAGGTCAGGTACCAAGTTGGACACGAATCCGCTGCGACAGAGTTCGCGGATGCCGCGGAGCGAGCTGAGACCTTCGTGGCCGATTGGTTCGGGCCAGCACGGGAGCGAGCCAAGACGGCGGAGCTACCGGTCGCGAACGCCGCGCCGTTCGAAAGCGGCGCCTTGCTCCTCACTCCGCTTTCCAAGCCCGACTCCGCGCTCTATGGTCTCGCTGCCGCGCATCAACTGGCGCATGCTTCTTTCCTGTCGTTCCGCCCTTGGATCGAGGAGGGCCTCGCGCATTTCTCGCAAAGCTTGTATCTCGAATCGCAGAAGAACCGGCAGGCGGCGCTTGACTACTTAGGACTGCATCGCTCTGCATTCATCGCCGCCGAGAACGATGCCGCCAATGCGGCTTCGGAAGTTCAGGCTCGCCAGTCTCTGATCAATACCAACCGGGACGAGTTCTACCGTAGCAAGGCGATGTATGTCTGGTGGATGTTGCGCGACATGCTTGGAGACGCGGCGCTGAAGAAAGCGATTGCTACGTATCGACCTGAGCAGGATAAGGAAACGTCCTACATGCCGCGGCTGATTGCGGCACAAACGCCCCGCGATCTCGAGTGGTTCTTCGATGACTGGGTCTACCGCGACCGTGGGCTGCCGGAATTCAAAGTCGAGCCAGCCTTCGCGCGCAAGACGATGACGAATGCGTACATGGTGACGATCACCGTGGACAACGTCGGTTCGGCTGGCGCAGAGGTTCCCGTAAAGGTGAAATTCGCCGGCGGCGACGTGACCAAGCGGCTGGAAGTGCGCGCGAAGCAGAAGGCTACGATTCGCGTAGAGGTTCCGGGTGTGCCTTCAGAAATCGTGGTGAATGATGGCAGCGTTCCTGAGGCGAACCTTACCAATAATGTTTATAAGGTCACAGTGAGCGAGTGAGAACAAACGAGCCCGTGGTTAGGGAGATTCCTTCGCTTCGCCTGAAGCGGCCACGGCTCGGGGTGCGTCAGTGTATCGTGGGTAGTTCGTCGCGGAGGTTTCATTGGCCTACATCCAATTCTTGGGAGCGGCCGGGACGGTTACCGGATCAAAGCATCTTATTAATACGGGCGATACCTCGGGCAAGAGCGGGCTGCAAGTGCTGGTCGACTGCGGCCTGTTTCAGGGACAAAAAGATTGGCGCGAGCGCAACTGGCGCGACACGCCCGTTCCGGCAAAGGAGATCGATGCGGTCATCCTGACGCATGCACATCTCGATCATTGCGGATGGATTCCGCGTCTGGTGAAAGAAGGTTTCCGCGGACCCATTTACGCGACGGCGCCGACAATCGATTTATGCGGCATCATCTTGCCCGATTCCGGCCATCTGCAGGAAGAAGACGCGAATTTCTACAATAAGGGAAAGAAGTCGAAGCACGATCCCGCCCTGCCGCTCTACACCTTTGAAGAGGCGCAGAATTCGTTGCAGTACTTCAAGCCCGTGCAGGTTGGCGAGACGGTCACCCTGTCGCCCGAACTTTCCTTTCGCTTTGTGCGCGCCGCGCACATTCTCGGATCATGCATGGCAGAAGTTTCGCTCCGCACGAACGGGCAATCGAAGCGGCTTCTGTTTACCGGAGACATTGGGCGCGTCAAGGATCACAAAATTGCGCCGGGAAAGGTGGTGCATTCGGGGCCGCAGGACGGCGAGGTTGCCGACCTCGTGGTCATGGAGTCGACCTACGGAAACCGCGTGCATCCGAAAGAAGATCCCATGCCGGAACTTGCGTCTTTGATTTCGGCGACGGCGCGGCGGGGCGGAAGCGTGGTGGTGCCGGCGTTTGCCATCGAGCGCACCCAGAAGTTCGTGTTCCTGCTCAAGCACCTGATCGAATCGGGCGCGATGCCGCGGATTCCGGTTTTCTGCGACAGCCCGATGGCGATCAAGGCGGTCGAGATTTTCCTGAAACACGACGAGGAGTACA
>Ga0335078_10014319_pt1 | contig 11766 bp, 13 predicted proteins | sample Lox_Sample_32_FD_206711 | JGI IMG/M metagenome (GOLD analysis project Ga0335078, IMG submission 206711) | Soil microbial communities from Loxahatchee National Wildlife Refuge, Florida, United States - Lox_Sample_3.2 | ecosystem: Environmental > Terrestrial > Soil > Wetlands | place: USA...
AACTCCCCGCGCAGGCGGTGGCGCAGCCGTGCGCCGAAGCTGTGGGACACCCCGAGGCTCGGCAGCGCCCGCAGCGCATCGAGCCCGGCGTGCAGCGCGGCGTCGAACCTCCGGCAGGCGGCGCAGGATGCCAGATGGCCCCTGGCCTCGGAGTGCTCACCCGAGGTCAGCAGCCCATCCGTGAAATCGGAGTATTTCTCTCGGAACTCGCAGCAGTTCATGCGGGCCCTGACAAGGACCCTACTTGTACCGCGGCGGCCGGCGGCTGTTCCGCAGCCGGCCGGAGAGCCGTCAGTCGAGGTGGGGGGCGATGATCGCGGCGAAGTTGTTCCGGGCGCGGTTCAGCCGGCTCTTCACCGTGCCGAGATTGCAGCCCGTGATCTCGGCGATCTCCTCGTACGTCTTGCCTTCGAGCTCGCGCAGGACGAAGACGACGCGATGGTGCTCCGGCAGCTGCGACACGGACTGCTCAACCAGCTCGCGCAAGTGGCGCTTGCGGAACATGTCGTCGGGTCGCGAACTGGAGTCCTCGAACTGCAACGGGCGGTGATCGGCCTCCCAGTGGCGCTTGATCGTCTGGAAGAGCACCAACGGGTTGCGGCTCCGGTTCCGGAGCTCGTTCTTGGCGAGGTTGGACGCGATCGTGTACGCCCAGGTCGAGAACTTCTTGGTCTGGTCGAATCGATGCAGGTGGCGGTAGATCCGGATGAAGACTTCCTGCACCAGGTCCTCGGCGCGCTCGCGGTCTCCCACGGTCCGGTAGATGAAGTTCAGCAACCGGGTCTGGTAGCGGGACACCAGCTCGTCGAAGGCACGCTCGTGCCCTTCGAGGAACGCCTGCACAACCTGTGAATCCTCGAGGCCCGCGAACGGCGTGCTGGGTGCGTGGCCGAGAATCCGAACGCCATCCCTGACCGCCAAGGTCACTTCGCACCGCCCTCGGAATGGGGAGTCCGCTTCTCCCTAAGAGCAGGAACCGTACCGAGGGTGTGCGCCGCCATGGCAGGTGCGTCAATGCATTGGCGGGAAGGAAGTTGTGGCGGTTGGGCGGAGCGGACGGCGTCGAATCTGATCCCGCCGACCGTCCTCAAAAGACTACATCTTCAGGTGGAAACCTGCGAAAAAGAGAACAGCCACGCTCGTCTTGCCGTCCACCAGTTCCCCGTCCCGGATCATAGCCAGCACCTGGCTCGTGGGCATCGCCTTGAGCTCCATGAACTCGTCCGGCTCACGTCGCTGGCTCTCCGCCTTGACGACGAGGTCGAAGGCCGCGAACAGGTGAATACGCTCGTCGGTGAACCCGGGCGTGGTGTAGATCGTGGTGAGCCGCTTCCAGCGCCGGGCGGTGGCGCCGGCCTCCTCGAGCAGCTCGCGGCGGGCGCACTCCTCGGGCGACTCGCCGGGCTCCAGGCGGCCGGCGGGAATCTCCCAGATGGGGCCGCCGGCCGCGTAGCGATACTGCCGGATCAAGAGGAGCTGCGGGTCGGCGACGTCGTCGGCGGAGAGGACGGGCAGCACGGCCGACGCGCCGGGATGGCGGATCATCTCCAGCTCGCCCGACTGGCCGTCGGGGTAGCGCACCGTGTCCACGTCGAGGTTCACGACGCGGCCGGTGTAGACGCGCCGGGTGGCGAGCTGGTCCTTGATGCCGTCGCTCACTGGACGGCCTGCCCCCACATGTCGCGGTAGACGATCGGGCCCTCGTTCAGCGCGAGCCGGCCGCACCGTCCGGAGGTGCAGTGCGCCTGTGCGTCCGTGCCTCCGTGCCCTCTGTTCATGTCTACCTCGTCACGAGATACGCGATGGGCGCCTTGAACGATTCAGCGAGCACGTAGCCGATCTCCAGCCGCCGGTTCGAGGCGATGGGGCTGCGCCGCGCCGGCGATCCGAGCGGCACGAGGCCGAGGCGTCGGGCGGAAAGGCACAGCCGCAGCATGTGGAAGCCGTCGCTCACCAGGATCACGCGCCGCCCGCCGTGGGCGTGCACCCAGTCCGCGGCCGCGCGCAGCGAGGGCTCGGTCGACCGGCCCGTGGCCACCGCCACCAGGGCCGCCGGGGCCACCCCGGCCGTCGCGAGGTACCGCCGGCCCACCACGGCCTCGCTCACCGTGTCGCCGGCGCCCACGCCTCCCGTCACGATCAGGTGCGGCGCGAGCCCGCGGCGGAAGAGCTCCGCCGCATGGTCGAGGCGGGCCCGGAAGACCGGCGACGGGCGACCGTTGTACTGGGCCGCTCCCAGCACCACGATGGCGTCGGCGGGCGCGGCGGCGTCGTGCCGCGCGACGAGCACCACCTCGGCCACCACCACCAGCCAGGCCGCGAAGACGAGCGCCGCGGCCGCAGCGACCACCCGGCGCATGCGCGGAACCTAGCGGCGGGCCACGGCCCGAGCCACTACCCCGGAAAGCGGCGGACGAGCGAGGTTCGGCGGGTCAGAGCTCGAACGGCTGGCCGAGGGCGGGGACGTCCACCTGCTTGACGCCGAGGCCCTGCAGGAGGCCGGCCATCGCTTGGAGCTGCTCGGTCTCGCCGTGCACCGCGAAGGCGCGCTTGGGGGCCGGCCCCAGACCGGTGACCCACTGGCGCAGCTCGTTGCGGTCCGCGTGGCCTGAGTATCCGCCGATGGTGGCCACCTCGGCGCGGACGGGCAGCATCTCGCCGAAGATCCGCACCTGCTTGTCGCCTTCCTGGAGCCTGTGGCCGAGCGTGTAGCTCGCCTGGAAGCCGACGATGAGAACGAGGTTGCGGTGGTCGCCCACGCCGTTGCGCAGGTGGTGGAGGATGCGCCCCGACTCGGCCATGCCCGACGCCGCGATGATCAGCGCCGGACCGCGCAGGCCGTTCAGGGCCTTGGACTCCTCCACCGAGCGCACGTACTTGACCATGGGGAAGCGGAACAGGTCGTCGGACTCGCGCACCAGCCGCTCGCTCGGGTCGAACGCCTCGGGGTGCAGCCGGAACACGTCGGTGGCGTTCACCGCCAGGGGCGAGTCCACGTAGATCGGGATCTTCGGAATGGCGTTGTCGCGCGCGAGGCCGTGCAGCTCGTAGATCAGCTCCTGCGCGCGCTCGATGGCGAAGGCGGGAATGAAGATCTTGCCGCCCCGGGCGGCCACCTTGTTGACGTACTGGGCCAGCATCGTCTGCGCTTCCACCACCGACTCGTGCACCTTGTTGGCGTAGGTGCTCTCGACGATGAGCACGTCGGCCAGGCCCTGCGGCGGCTTCGGGTCACGGATGATCGGCAGGCCCCACCGGCCGATGTCGCCCGAAAAGACGACCCGGCGCCTGGCGCCTGCCGCATCGATGTCCAGCACGACGGACGCCGAGCCGAGCATGTGCCCTGCATCGAAGTAGGTGAGCTGGACGCCCGGCGCGATGTCGAGCGGCTTCTCGTACGGCAGGCTCACGACGTGCTCCACCACGCGCGTCGCGTCCTGGGCCGTGTAGAGCGGCTCGGCGAGCCCGCCGTTGTGGCCGCGCTTCTTCAGGAACTCGAAGTCCTTCTCCTGGATGAAGCCCGAGTCCGGCAACATCACGCTCGCGAGGTCGCGCGTGGCCGAAGTGCAGTAGATCGGGCCCGTGTAGCCCTTCTTGACCAGCAGCGGCAGCCGGCCGGTGTGGTCGATGTGCGCGTGGCTCACGACCACGATGTCGATGTCGCGGACGTCGAGGGGGAAGTGCTCGTTCTTGCGGCGCGCCTCCTCGCGGCGGCCCTGGAAGAGGCCGCAGTCCAGGAGGATGCGCTTGGGCCCGATCTCGAGGAGGTGCATGGAGCCGGTGACTTCGCCCGCCGCGCCCCAGAACGTCACCTTCATCAGCTCTCGCGCTCGAAGACCGCGAGGATCTTGCGCGGCGACAGCGCAACCAGCTCGACGAGCGTCCAGCCGCCGCGCCGCCGCTCGTTGAGGTCGTCGGTCAGGGCCTCCTCGTCGGCGAGGCCCCGGCCCGAGAGCCGGATGATCGCCGTCTGGTACTCGGTCACGGTCAGCGCGTTCCGAACAGGCGGTCGCCCGCGTCGCCGAGGCCGGGCAGGATGTAACCGCGCTCGTTGAGCTGGCGGTCGAGGGCCGCGGCGTAGACGGGCACGTCGGGATGCGCGTCGAGCATCGCCTGGACCCCTTCGGGGGCAGCGACGATGCACAGCAGGCGGATGGAGCGGGCGCCCGACTTCCTGAGCTTGGTGCAGGCCGCGACGGCCGACCCGCCCGTGGCGAGCATCGGGTCCAGCAGGAAGAAGTCCCGCTGCTCCCGCGCGCTCGGCACCTTGTAGTAGTAGTCCACCGGCCGGAGCGTGTCGTGGTCGCGGTAGAGGCCGATGTGGCCCACGCGCGCCGCCGGCACGAGGCGCAGGATGCCGTCCACCATGCCCAGGCCGGCCCGCAGCACCGGCACCAGCGCGAGCTTCTTGCCGGCGACCTTCTCGCCGGTCATGTGCTCGAGGGGCGTGTCGAACTCGACGGGCTCGGTGGGCAGGTCCTTCGTGACCTCGTAGGCCATCAGCATCGCGATCTCGCTCACCAGGTCGCGGAAATCCTTGACCGGCGTGCGCTTGTCGCGCAGGACGTGCAGCTTGTGCTTGATGAGCGGATGGCCGAGGATGGTGAGATTCGGGAAGGCGCTCATGGGCAGGAAAGCTGCGACAATCGTCGCGATTGGGGAAGTAAGCCGGCGATGCTGCAACTCCGCGACCCTTGCGGCTATCTTTGTCCCCGCTCGGCCAGGTAGCTCAGATGGTAGAGCAGCGGACTGAAAATCCGCGTGTCGGCAGTTCGATTCTGCCCCTGGCCACTCGCCCCGGCAAGCAGCCGGCCCCGGCCCGAAATCGGCCGGGGCCGTTTGTTTGGGCGGGTGGCCCCCGCGCCCGGCCTCACGCGTCCTCGCCCACCGCCGCATAGTAGCCGGCCACGCGGTCCCGGGCGCCCTTCCGCGTGTACACGTCCGCCCGCCGCGACGCGATCACCTCGGCGATGACCGCCGCCACCTCCTCGGCGCTTTGCGAATCCGGCAGCTGCCGCGAGTCGGGCCCGCCGTGCAGCGCGTTGAGCCCGAACTCGGTGCGCACGACGGGAGGAGAAACCAGCGAGACCTGGATCCCCGGGTGCGTCTGCTGCACCTCGGCGCGGAAGGTGGCGGTGAGCGCGTTGAGGAAGTGCTTCGCGCCACAGTAGGCCGAGCGGATGGTCGCGAACGGGATGCGGCCCAGCATCGACGAGACGTTGATGACGTGGCCGGCGCCCTGCGCCTTGAAGTGCGGCAAGACCTCCTGCATCCCGTACAGCGCCGACTTCACGTTGAGCCGCATCACCTCGTCGACGTCCTCGTCCGTCAGCTCCGACGGGGCGCGGGAGATGCCGCGCCCGACGTTGTTGACCCAGACGTCCATGCGGCCGAAGCGGGCCAGTGCCTCCGCCACGACGCGGCGGACCTCCTCGCGGCGCCCCACGTCCGCGACCGTCGCGAGGGCGCGCGCGCCGCACCGCGCCGCCACCCTGACCAACGCGTCCTTCCGCCGGGCGACGAGCACGACCGACATGCCGCGGCTCGCCAGCAGCTCGGCGGTCGCGGCGCCGATGCCGGCGCTCGCCCCCGTGATGACCACGACCTTCTCGTCCATCTCGACCCTCGTCCGATCCGGAGTGAATGCCGCCGAGGCCGCGCGCCGGGCGCGCGAGCGCGGTGAAGCTGTCGACGTCCTTCCTCGTGCGGTAGACTATGTGGGCCGGAACCCGTGAACAACCGGCAGGGAGCGCGCCGTGAGCAGGATCCTCGTCCTCGGTGGTGGGCTGGTGGGCCGCGTGATCGCGCGCGACCTGGCCCGCGAGAAGGACTTCCAGGTCACCGTGGCGGACGCCGCGGAGGCGACGCGCAACCGGCTCGAGGCCGAGGGGCTCCAGGTCCTCGCGCTCGACCTCGGCGACGACGCGGCCGTGCGGCAGGCCGTCGCGGCGGCCGACGTGGTCGTCGGCGCGGCCCCAGGTCACATGGGCTTCCGGTTGCTGCGCCTCGTGATCGAGGCGGGCAGGCCGTACGCCGACATCGCGTTCATGCCCGAGGACTTCCTCCAGCTCGACGGCCTCGCCCGCGAGCGCGGCGTGACCGCGGTCGTGGATTGCGGCGTGGCGCCGGGCCTCTCGAACCTGCTGTGCGGCCGGGCGGCACACGAGTTCGCCGGCGTCGAGCAGATGCTGATCCTCGTAGGCGGCCTGCCGAAGCGGCGTGCGTGGCCCTTCGAGTACCGCGTCGTGTTCTCGGCCGTGGACGTGATCGAGGAATACACGCGGCCGGCGCGCTGGGTGGAGCACGGCCGGCTCGTCACGAAGCCCGCGCTCACCGACGTCGAGCTCGTGGACCTGCCGCGCGTCGGCACGGTCGAGGCGTTCAACACCGACGGCCTGCGGAGCCTCGCGACGACCCTCCACGCGCCGTTCATGAAGGAGAAGACGCTGCGCTGGCCGGGGCACGCGGAGAAGATGCGGATGCTGCGCGAGACGGGCTTCCTGTCGCTGGAGCCCATCGAGGCCGGCGGCGTGCGCGTCCGGCCGTACGACGTGACGACCAGGCTGCTGTTCGACGCGTGGCGGCTGCCGGCCGGGGAGGCGGACCTCACCGTGATGCGCGTGGAGGCGACGGGCACGGTGGGCGGCTCGCGGCAGACGTGGACGTGGGACCTCTACGACGAGGCCGACCTCGCGAGCGGCTTCCATTCCATGGCGCGGACGACCGGCTTCCCGTGCGCCATCGTGGCGCGCCTCCTGGCGCGCGGCGAGCTGGCGCTCCCGGGCGTGCACCCGCCCGAACACCTCGCCGGCGACGACCGCTTCTTCGCGCACGTGATGGATGGGTTGCGCGAGCGTGGCGTCACGATCGCGAAGACGGTGAGCCCTGCGTAGCAGCTGCGCGGCCGACTTCTCCGTCCGGATGAGTGTCTCCTCCCGGCGAGTGAACTTGTCGGGTTGACCACATGACGCCCACCTAACGCACCCTCCGCAGATTCGGCGCGCTCGACTTGATCGACTTGTTCACTCTGCGGTCGGAGGAAGCGGTTCCATGATCGCTCTGCGAAGCGCGGCCGTCATGCTGACGATACTGGGTGTGTCGGCGTCCCTTGCGGCCCAGACGACAGAAGTCCGCTCGGGGCAGCGGGTGCGCGTCACGACAGCCGACAGCGCCCGTCACGAAGGCCGGCTCCTTCTCGTCGCGGCCGACACGGTCTTCCTTCAGAGGAGCGGGCACCAGGAGCTCGTCAAGATGGGGAGCGGCGACCGGCTCGATGTCTTGAAGGGATCCCACTCTCACACGCTCCTGGGGGCGCTGATCGGAGCGGTCGGGGGCGCGGTCGCAGGATCTACGAGCTCGAGGCACATCTGCGCGCCTCTCGAGAGCTCCACCACAATCGTCCGCTACTGCGGTTTGTCGCCGGCAGCGGGGGCACTCGTCTACGGGGCCGCCGGCCTGGGCGTCGGCGCACTCGTGGGGTCGTTGGTCAGAAGGTCCGTCTGGGAACCGGTGCCGGGGGCTCCGGGGGCGCTGCGCGTGACCATCGCCCCGCTCCCCGAAGGCGGCCTCGTGGCGGGCGCCTCGCTCGCGTTCGGAGCGCACCGGCCGGTGCGTTGACGGCCCGGCCTCGCCGGTAGTCCGCGAGGCGTTGCGCGCGCCGCATCGCGCGGCTAGCGTCTCCGCCGCGTGAGGCCTGGTCGCGGTTCCCGGCTGACCCTCGGCCCGCTGGTCGCAGTGATGTTCTTCTGCGTGTCCGGCGGGCCGTTCGGGCTCGAGGGCGTCGTGGGAGACGTCGGCCCCGGCGTCGCCATCCTGCTGCTCCTGCTGGTCCCGCTGCTCTACAGCGTGCCCGAGACGCTTATCATCGGCGAGTTGGCGTCCATGCTGCCCGCCGAGGGCGGCTACTACCAGTGGGTGAAGCGCGCCTTCGGCCCCTTCTGGGGGTTCACGAACGGCTGGCTGAGCTGGATGTACTCGCTCGTCGACATGGCGATCTATCCCGTGCTCTTCCTCCAATACCTGCGCTACTTCACCGGCGACATCGGGCGGCTGCCGGCGTGGGTGCTGGCGCTCGGGCTGATCTGGGGCGCCACGTGGCTCAACCTGCGGGGCGTGAGGGCGGTGGGACTGGCGTCGGGCTGGTTCACGGCGGCGGTCGTCGCGCCGTTCGTCGTCTTGGCCGGCGCGGCGGCGGCCCGCTGGCTCCACGCGAGTCCCGGCGGCCTGCTCGCGGGAGAGCCGTTCCGCGCCGGGGGCGCCACCTTCCTGGGCCTGCTGGGGATCGGCATCTCGCAGAGCGTGTGGAACTACAGCGGCTGGGACAACGCGTCCACCATCGGCGAGGAGATCGAGGAATCGGGCGCGACGTACCCGCGCGCGCTCCTCAGGGCCCTGCCGCTCGTCACGGCCGTCTACCTGGTGGCGATCGTCCCGGTGCTCGCCGTCACCCGCTGGTCGGCGTGGTCCGACGGTGCCTGGCCGGCGCTCGCCACGATGGTGTCGGGGCGCTGGCTCGCGGCGTGGATCGCGGTCGCCGGCATCGTGAGCGCCTTCGCGCTGTTCAACGCGTTGCTGCTCGCGTACTCGCGCGTGCCACTCGTGCTCGCGCGCGACGGATTCCTGCCTCGCGCGCTGGCCGCTACCGACGAGCGCGGCACGCCGCGGCGTGCGGTCGTGGTGTCGGCCGTCGGGTACTCCGTGTTCGCGCTGCTGTCCTTCGGAGGCCTGCTGGCGGCCGACGTCCTGCTCTACACGGCGGCGCTCGTGCTGGAGTTCGCATCGCTGATCGCGCTGCGGCGCCGCGAGCCCCGGCTCGTCGGGAGCTTCCGCGTTCCGGTCGGCCTGCCGGCGCTGATTGCGCTGGCCGCGCTGCCCGCGCTCGTCATCGCCGTCGCTGTCGGCTTGGAGGTACGGAGCCGCACGATGGGGCTCGTCGGGGTCCTCGTCGCCGTAGCCCTCGGCCTCCTGGGCCCGGCGGCGTACGCGGCGCTGCGGCCTCGCGCGACGTCGTAAGTCAGGTTCGGCGCGGCGCGCATGCGCGGATGGCGGCGCCGAGCCGACGCAGGGCGCCGCGCAGCGCGTCGGGCGGGTAGCCCGCGTAGCCGAGCAGCAGCCCGCCGCGTGCCGGGGGGCGGATGCAGTACGACGAAAGCGGCGGCGCCTCCACGCCGGCCGCGAGCCCCCGCTGCCACACGTCCTGATCGCTGACGCCCTCCGGCAGCCAAGCCAGCGCGAGCATGCCTGCCGCCGTGTCGCCGAAGGTCACGTCGTCGCCCAGCAGGCGCGGCGCGGCATCGAGCAGCGCGTCCCGCCGCTCCTCGTACAGGGCCCGCATCCGTCGCACGTGCCGCGCAAAGTGGCCGACCCGAATGAACTCCGCGAGTGCCGCCTGCTCGATGCCCGGCGGCTGGCGGTCGGATACCGCCCGCGCCTCGCCGAAGGCGTCCACCAGGCCGTCCGGCACGACCAGGTACCCCAGGCGCAGACCCGGGAACAACGTCTTGCTGAACGTCCCCACGTAGATGACGCGCCCGCCCTCGTCGAGGCCCTGGAGGCAGTTCAGCGGCCTGGAGGCGTAGCGGAACTCGCTGTCGTAGTCGTCCTCCACGATCCACGCCCCGTCGGCGTCCGCGCGCTGCAGCAGCGCGAGCCGGCGGGCCGCGCTCATCGTCACCCCGGTGGGGTACTGCCGCGACGGAGTGACGTAGATGAGCCGCGGCGCGACGGTGCCCGGGCGGGGGAGCCGCAGGCCTTCGGCGTCGAGGCCGACGGGCACGACGCGCGCCCCGGCCGCCACGAACACGCCGCGTGCGGCGGGATACCCCGGATCCTCGACCCAGACGGCGTCGCCCGGATCCACTAGCACGCGCGCCACCAGGTCCAGGGCCTGCTGCGCCCCCGTCGTCACGACCACCTGGCCGGCGGTGCAACGGGCGCCGCGCGCGGCCGAGACGTGCGTGGCGATGGCCTCGCGCAGCGGGAGATGTCCGAGCACCGATCCGTAGCCCGAGAGCACTGCCCCCGAGCGGCGCGTGCACTGGCCGAGCAACCGGGCCCACGTCGCCCAAGGGAAGGCCTCGAGCGCGGGCACCCCGGTCTGGAAGGGTCGTGCGGGCTGCACCAGGCTTCGCCCGGCAGCGAGCGGCAGCGCCGCCAGGGCGAGGCTGCGGCTCGAGCGCCGCGGCGGCGGGCCCTGCGAGCCGGCGGTGGTGCGACCGGCCCGGCGCGGGCGAGTGCGCGGCGCGCTCACGGCGAGCAATGCGTCGGGCAGGCGGCCGTTGACGAACGTTCCGCCGCGGGGCCGCGCCACGACGTACCCCTCCGCGCGCAGCTGGGCGAGCGCGGCGTTGACGGTGTTGCGCGACACGCCGAGATCCGCCGCCAGGAGGCGGGTCCCGGGGATGGGCGCACCGGCCGCGAGCCGCCCCGCCACGATGGCCTCGCGCAGCGAGTCGCCGATCTGGCGGTACGCGGGCGCCGCCGCGGCGGGATCCAGCTGCACCAGGGTGGTGGGAACGCTCGAGGCCGTCCGGGGGCTCATGGGTGGCGCCTCATTCTGGTACCATCATCATAGCGAGACTGGAGCTTTTCGTAGTACCAACGACGCGCCAAGATAACTGGCGGAGCGCGTGCCGCACAGCGCCGACCCTGCGAGGAGACCGTCATGAGCGAGACCGAGGCGAGCGCGGCGGGCGCCGTGCCGCGGGCCGCGAAGATCCGGGCGCACCCGGAGCGGGACCGGACAGCGGAGGCGCCGCGCCTGCTGGAGGCGGGGCTGGTGGCGCACGTTGGCTTCGTGGAGAGCGGCCGGCCCGTCGTGATTCCGATGACGTACCAGTACGCCGCCGCGGAGCCGCGGCTCCTCTACCTGCACGGCGGCGTGAAGGGGCGGCTGATGCAGCACCTCGCCACGGGGGCGCCGGTGTGCGTCACGGTCACCGAGGTGGACGCTCTCGTCTACTCGCGAACGGCGCTCAATCACTCGGTCAACTATCGCTCCGTGGTGGCGTTCGCCCGGGCGGCCGCGCGGCAGCCCGCGGCGGCGGAGCGGGAACGGATCCTGGCCGCGATGATCGCGCGCTACTTCCCGGGCCGGACGGCGGGCGTGGACTACGCCCCTCCCACGGCGGCGCACCTCGACTCGACGGCGCTCGTGGCCCTCGAGATCGAGGAGTGGAGCGCGAAGGTCCGCACCGGCGGGGCCAACGGTCCCGGCGACGACGACCCCACGGCTCCGGGCTCGGCGGGCGTGGTGCCGCTGGGGCGCGGCGCGCCGGCCGCGCCGACGCGGGAAGGCCCGAGCTGAGAAGCGCTTCACGTGTGGCGGGCGTGCGGTGTTTCACTCTCGGCTCGAGCGGAGAGCGGCGAGTGCGGGCAACGTCCTGGTGTGTGACGGCGGTCGCGGCCGCCGCGCTGGTGGGGGCCGGCCGCGCGGAGGGGCAGGCGCCATCGGGGCCCGGCGGCTTCGTGCTGGCGCGCTACGCCAGCCGCAGCGCGCTCGCCGTCTACGCCGGCTATCCCGCCGGCCCGGTTCTCGCGGTCGTGGCGATCATCCAGAATCCGCGCACGCAGTATCGCGAGGAGATCCTCGCGGTCGGTGAGCCGCTGCTGTCGTCCGCGACGGGCGACCTGACCGGCGTGCTCGCGGCGGCGAGCACGTCCGAGGGGTGGTTCACGCAGGCCTACCTGCTGCCGTCCTGGCGCTCGGGACGCTTCTCCGTCACCGGCACCTTCGAGTACTACGAGCCGCTGCAGCGGGCGGGGGTT
>Ga0335078_10014320_pt1 | contig 11766 bp, 10 predicted proteins | sample Lox_Sample_32_FD_206711 | JGI IMG/M metagenome (GOLD analysis project Ga0335078, IMG submission 206711) | Soil microbial communities from Loxahatchee National Wildlife Refuge, Florida, United States - Lox_Sample_3.2 | ecosystem: Environmental > Terrestrial > Soil > Wetlands | place: USA...
GGGCTTGTGCCAATGCCGCCGCCATCATTTGCTCGTAATCGGCATTCGAGCAGGGCCAGGGCAGGGGAACTTTGATCAAGGGAAGGCCAACCGCATCGGCTTGCTGTTCGAGCAGTTCTTCGCGGACGGCGTGCATGGCGACCCGCCCGTAGGAGCTGTTGATGGTGGTCAGCAGCGCCACAACTTCGAATGGGACCTGCTGGCGTAGGACCTGGAGCGCCCAGGCGCTGTCCTTTCCGCTGCTCCAGGAAAGCCAAACGGGGGTGGAGACCAAAGCTCTCTCCTGATTGCAAGGTTCGCCTCGGCTACGGGCGAAGGAGGTACTATTCTATCTTGTTGGCCGGCTGATGGCGAGATGCCCGTTCGCGTCGGGCCGAGTTGGGCGGTAGGCCCACTGCGGCAAAAAATAAAAGCTTTGCATCGGTTGTGTAGGTGTGATAACCTGTCGGCAACTATGGCATGGCCATTGGCTTTATCACTGCTGCTCGCGGTCGCAATCTTGCTCCGGCGGCTACTCGGCCTGTCGCGCTCCGGGCTCGACGCGCGCGCTCCGCTCGCCGGTCATCGGTACCGGCTGTGCCAAGCGATGGTTCTGGAGCTCGAGGCTCAGACAGCCATGCTCGCCGTTTCCCTGAACGACGCCATGGAGGAGCGTGACTCCGGAAACTTGGAAAATGCGAAAAATCTCCTGCATCTCACGGCCTCGGAGTGGGAGCGGCTGGCCGGAGTTCTCACCTTCCTCTTGCAAGTGACGAGCGATTACCTGCCCTTGGCTCGGGCCGCCGTGCCCACACGTACCATGGACGCTGCGCGTTTCAGATCCGAAACCATGATCGAGTACGTCCGGCTGCACGAGTGGGTCGATCAGTTTCTGTTCCGCAACAAACTCAGGTTCAATCTGCAAGTCCGGATTCTGCGCCGTGCGGTGGAAACTCTGACCGAGGATTTCCGGCAAGCTGAGCCCCGCGCCCATTCGGCCCTGGAGGATCCCCCTACTGCCTGGAATCGCCTTGACCGCGACCTTCATGACCTGGACCTGATCTCGAAAGAGATATTCCTCACCCTCCGAAGTTTCTTAGCTTGCCTTCCCGATAGCGCCGCCCGCAAATTCGGGGCTGAACTCCAGCCTGTTCTGGAGCGTGGTGTGCGCTCCCGCGCCTGGAGTGATGTCGGCTGAGCACCACGCTCAATCATGCAGTGTCGGAGTTCGCAAATTGGAACGTCTAACGGCGGGTTCCGAACCGGGAGACGCCGAAACAAGCCGGCGGCGGTCCGGACGTATGCGATGGCCTCTCGACCCCAGTGTGTTGTAAGATGCGATCGAGGCTTGTTGAATTGTTGTCCCTGCGGGCCCGGTAGCAAAATATCATGGGAACGCGATGCGATACACGGGTGGCCAAAAGGTATACGGTTTTCGGCCGTGTGCAGGGCGTGGGTTTCCGTTACTTCGCCGACCGTGCCGCGCGCCAACTTGGCCTTTGCGGATACGTGAGAAATTGTCAGGGTGGCAGCGTAGAAGCCTACGCGATCGGCGAGCCGGCGGTGCTCGAGCGGTTCAAACGACTGCTCGCGGAGGGACCCCGGAGCGCCCAGGTAACGACGGTCGAGGAATCTGAAGAGTCCGTGAGTGCCCGCTACACCGATTTTGTGATCGAAGGCGGCTGGTAAAGGTTCGGGTCAAGAACAGCAGCCCGCTTCAGGCCAGCCGCGTGTTTCTGGCGAGGATACTTGGAAGATCTCAAGAAGCTGATTCGCGAAGTGCCTGACTTTCCCAAACCAGGCATTCTGTTTTACGACATCACGACGCTGCTCAAGGATCCCGTCGGCCTCCATCGGGCCGTCGATGCCTTGGCTGATCATTACGTGGGACGCAAAATCGATCGCGTCATCGGCATCGAGGCACGGGGCTTTATTTTTGCCCCCATGGTGGCCTACCGTCTGAACGCGGGCTTTGTTCCCGTACGCAAGCCGAACAAGTTGCCAGCTGCCGTGGCGAGGGCGAACTATCACCTCGAATACGGAACGGACGCGCTCGAAATCCACCGCGACGCGGTCACCACCGGCCAGGAGGTTTTGGTCGTCGATGACTTGCTGGCGACGGGAGGTACAGCTAAGGCTGTGGCGGGAATGGTGGAATCGCTCGGCGGGAAGGTTGCGGGACTCGGATTCTTGATCGAACTCGAGTTTCTCAAAGGCCGTGCCAAGCTGTCACATTACGACTTGCACTCGGTGCTGAAGTATTAGCGGGCGCCGAAACAGCGCCAAAGAAGAGGCCCGGAGCGTGTTGGGTAACCACGTCGGCAGGAGCGCTTAGCTTGATCGAAGTTCGTGACTACACCATCCATGGATGGACAGCGCCTGCGGCCGAGCGCTCGCAATGGTATTGCGAGCGCCTTGAAGACGGACAGATCCTCTTTTTCCCCGAGACGCCCTTTGAACTGCCACATGAAGACCGGCAGTTTCTCGTCGGCGCCCGGCAAACCTCCGCAGCCTACCACAAGAACATCTCTTTCCGTCCCCGCGAAGGCCGGCTACGTGGCCTGCAGCGCGGCAGTGCCGACGAACGCCGGCTGGCTGCGATTCTGGCAGCGTACTCGCAGCACGTCACCCGCTTTGCGAACGCGTTTCTCCTGCCTTACGCCCGGGGCCTGCAACTCGACTTTGCCAGCTTCAGGTCCGTCGAAGAGCGCGGACGCAAACTGCCGGTGAAGCAGCGCAACGATCTGCTCCACACCGACGCCTTCCCGACGCGGCCCACCCATGGCAATCGAATCTTGCGCGTCTTCACGAATCTGAACCCGGTCGAGCCGCGCGTCTGGCTCACTGCAGAGCCGTTTCACACCCTTGCGCCCCGCCTGGCCGGAGATGCCGGTCTCGAGGACTATGCCGAGTCAGCCCGTTCGCCTTGGCGCCACTGGAGGCGTTCGCTGCCCCGCTTCGCAAGCGCGCTCGGCCTGCCCTGGCCTGACCGCTCGCCTTACGACAGGTTCATGCTGGGCTTCCACGACTACCTCAAGGCCAATCGCGTGTTTCAGGATTCCACGCGGAAATCGCGATGGGAATTTCCGCCGAACTCCACCTGGATCGTGTTTACTGACTCCGTGCCTCACGCCGTTCTGTCGGGCCGTTTTGCGCTCGAGCACACCTATATCGTTTCCGAACGTGATCTGGTGCTACCCGACAGATCTCCCCGTGAAGTGCTCGAGAGGATTTGCGGAGCATCGCTCACCCACTAGCCAATGCCGTCCGCCCTCGATGTGCCGGGCCTCGCGTGTCTGCACGCGACGACCCCAACGTCGAGCCTGCGAATCGCTGCTGCTCCCACGATGGCGGCGCGCATCTAACGGCATGGGTCGCTGTGCTATGAAACGGTCTTGCCTGGTTGTGACTCTGGTGCTGCTCACCGTCCCCGCGGTTCTGCAGGCAGCGGAAAACCTCAAACTCAAACCAGGCCTTGACTACATTAAGAACGCCTGGCAAGGTCCGGCCATCGAGGGCGACAAGATGTGGGACGGTGTCGAAAAGGGGAAGCCAAACCTCATCTTCATCTACGCCGAGTTCTGCTACGACGCCAAGCGCCAGGCGCAACGCACGGTGGAGATGTACCGCGATTACGGCGACCGCGTGCACTTCGTGATTATCGACCTTTCTCGTCCCATTCCCAAGCGCACCCAGATCCCGCTGGTAAAGAAGTACTGGTCGAGGACCTTCCCCCACACTATCATTCTCGACAGAAACGGCAAGATGCTGTTCGACTACGTCGGCGAAGTGGACGATGCCACGCTGATCGGCTGGCTGGACGCTTCGGTACGCGGCGAGGACAACGCCGGGCCCGAAGCCGGCAACGGGAACTGAGAGAGAAGCGGCTGCCTCGCAGAGACTCCCCGCCCAGCGGTGGTGGAGGCTAGTTGACTCGTCATGATGGCTAGTGCTGTGGGAGCCGCGGATGCCGATCCCCGAAGTCTCCCTCGCTGTCCGGCAGAAAGTATCCCACCATGATCCCCATGGCGCTGTCCGGCAGTTCCTTCCCGGTGCGATTGTCGTAAACCGCAGTGACCTTCATAACGTCGCCTTCGGCCAGCGCCAAGCCGTGCTCCTCGCTGAAGCGCACGATCGGCACTGAGATCAGGCGGCCCTTGGAATCGAACTTCGCTTTGAGGTCGGCGACCTGCCGGTGAGTGGTGTCGTCATCGAGTATCAATTCCTCGCCGTAATCGTGCAGGTGACCGCCGAGCCCCATCAATCTGCCGCTCGCCTCAAGGGTGAACTCGCCGCTGGTCACGTTGGGTCCCGGCCTCAGATCGTAAGCGGAATTGCCGCACTCCTTGACGTCGAACCACACCGGCCGCACGTCCAGCAGCTTGGGACCACCCGCGCTGAGCGGTTGATATTCGATCTTGATCTCGAGGTACACCTTGGGGAAACTCGCCGGGTCGTCGTTGTGGAACATGGTTGAGATCAGGATCGGATCGCCTTGGCGCACGCGATAGCCGAGGCCGGGAATCGCAGGCCAGTCGGCCATCTCGCCGCCGGCGCCGAATATGTGCTCGGGCTGGCTGGGACAGAGAAAGTTAGAGCGGTCGGTGTCGTACACTGCTACGTGATGGAGCAGGTGGCCGGGCAAGGTGTTCGCGGATTCGTCTTCGAGCCGAGGATGATAGGCCGTGAACCAGCCGTCGATGGGGACGGTCCAGTGAAGATCCGGCGCCTGAGCCACGTTCATCCCGGCGCCTCCCGGCAAGCTGAGGGGTCCAAGCCGCAGAGTCAGCACGTGCCGGTTGTTGTCGTTCGATGCCGTCAGCATCACTCCGGTGGCCTTCTTCATGGCCATGTGCGGCATCCCCGACATGTCTCCCATTTCAGTTTGTTGACGCGCAGGCGCACGCGCGACGCAAGCCGCGAGTATCACCGAGAGAAGCGCTATTCGCTTGGCGCCGGGCGGCTTCAAACAGCAAACCCTCACGCGATCACCATCGCCGGCCCAGGGACTCGGATTATTCGGCAGGCGCCTCAGCAGCCTTCAGGCCAGCTTTAATCTGATCCTGCAGCTTCTTCAATTGCTTCTCCGTCTCGGGGTCCGGACTTTCTTTCAGGGCCGCCGCGCAGGCCAGGCCGGCGTTTTGGGCGATGTCTGCCAACTGTTTGTACTTCCCGGGATCGTAGAGATGCTTCCTGTCAAACAGGGAAGCGCTATCCGCCAGTTCGTTCGCCAGAAAAAGGCCGAACCTGGCGCTGTCGAGCGGTACAGGACCGGCGCTCATTTTCGATTTGACCGCGTCCGCATTGCCACCCACGACCGCCGTCAACATTTTGGCAACGCCCAAGCCCGGGGCGCCAAGGGAGGCGTCTTGCTGCTCCTCTGGTCCGGTCTTGTCTCCCTTCTCGATCTTGTCAATCGTGGCGCTCGAGACGGACGTTAACGTGATCGGATAAGGGGCATCCAGCGTGAGACCCTTGGGGACCTGCCCCCCTTTAGTCAACTGCATCGCGGCCTCCGCGAAATTGAGCGAAATCTCGCCGGCACGGCGCAACGTGTCACGGGAGAGGCTGGTATCGTCGGATTTTACTTCAGAGTCCGTAGCCTTGCCGGCGCCCTTCTCATAGGCTTCAGCGAGTGTTCGGTAACCCTCGAATTGGCCGCTGAGGATCACCGTGCGCAACACACGGGCGCGTTCCGTGTAGTCGTTCGGCGGATCGGCGTCGCTGAGCGCCGCCAGTGCGTCCAGAGCGTGATCGTAGTTCGCGCTGTGGCCTCTGGCAAAGAAGTCCTTGGCGTTCTGGTAGGATGCGCCGGGCCCGGTGGCGGTCGGAGTAGAAGAAGAGCATCCCGCCATCAGCGCGAGCGCGAGGCTGGCGAAGAAGAGACGGCAGAGCCCGAAGCGGCGCTCTCCGGAAGCGAGGCCATCGGGACGAGTCAACCGATCTTCCGGCGCTGCCCAAGTCCGCGCGGGCAATCGCGGCGCGGCAGCAAGACGAGTTTTCATGATCACCCCCAAGGTGGGGGGCAGGCACTGCAGCGCAGGAACCGGCAGCGTGGGGCGGTCCGGCTCCGATCCTGCTGCCATTCACCCCCGGGTCCATCAGACCCGCCGCGAACTATATCGAAAACGTCGGCCGCTGACAAGGGCATGTATCAAACCTCTCACCTTCGTGCGCGGCGCGCCCAATGAGCGGCGCGTTGTGCAGGTTGCCCTCTCTGCCTCCCGATCCATCCGGCCTGTGCGATCCAATCGCATGGTACTGCAGCCCGCCGTGATATACTTGGGCCGCGACGCGCACACGTATCCGCTCGCCATCCCAATCGAACGCTCCTGGAGGCCGGCCTTGCGAGCGACCGAGTTCGAGTTCCGCTACCGCTTCTTCATCATCGCTGCCGTTTTTTTCGGCGGCTTCTGGTGCTATGCGGTGGACCACGTCAACGTGTCGCAAATGCTTGTGGAGAGGTTCCTGCCACACACTGCTGAAACCGGAGCCTTGACGGAGCGGCACCTGGTGCAGATTCTCCTGGGCATGGGAGCGCTCCTCACGATCCTGGCGGCGCTGATTCGCACTTGGGCTGCGGCTTACCTTCAGAGCGAAGTTGTACACGATTCCACGCTTCACGCCGAGGGCCTGGTGGCCGATGGCCCATACCGCCACGTTCGCAACCCGTTGTATCTCGGCGGCGTGCTTTTCGCCATTGGATTCGGGATGGCTGCCAGCCGACTCGGTTTTGTGGTGATTGTGGGCGGACTTACTCTCTTTTACTATCGGCTCATCGCCCGCGAAGAGTCGAAATTGAAAGAGACACAAGGTGAGTCCTATCGCCAGTTTCTCAAGGCCGTTCCGCGGCTGATTCCGAGCTTGAGGCCGCGGCTGCCCTCCGGAGGACTGGTGCCCCGCTGGGGCCAAGCGTTCGCCGGCGAGACCTTCATGTGGTTCTTTGCCCTCGCCGCCGTATCCTTCGCTGTTACGCTGAACCAACGGTTATTCCTGACCATGATTGTCGCCGGGATCGCGGCTTCTTTGCTTGCAAAAGCTGTGCTGCAGCGCCGAGGGCAACCCAATACCCCGTGAAGGACCGAGTACGGCGCGGCGATGTTGGTGCTTCTGGCCGCACGGAGATCGCCCGGCCCAAGTGTCCTCCAGGTTCGAACCCAAGACGTTCTTCCATCGTCGAATGGGTCTGACCTTCTGCGAGCCATCGAGGCTTGCCGCGACCCTACTGAAACAGGCGCTATCGTGACGGTGGACATCGCACACAACCGAGTTCGGTCACAACCTTGAGACCCGGATCTCCGCGGACTCGTCTACCGTTCGTGCGCCGCATATTCCTGATAAGCCTCGGCGACTTTGACTTGCTTGTAGTCGCCGTGGTGAATGAAGACGCGATAGCGAAACTTCAGACCTTTGCCTTGTTGGATGGTCCAGCTCCCGTCCTGTTGAGGGTCGTTATAGAACTCCCTCAAGCCGAACGGATTCGCGGCGAGCAGGCCATATCCACGCGCGTGCCAGTAGGTGGGGTGGCGGAAACTCCTGGGACTGTCGAATACGGCGACCCCCAATGCTTCACCCGCGACTACACCATCGTAGTCGACCCAATCCGCGCGTTTTCCCCAGACCGCCTTCTCGCCTTCCGCCCCCGCCGAGTTCACCATTTGTCCGGGAGGCGAATTCAGTTCCTTGGCCAGGCGGATGCCGAAGCTACCTTCCTTGGTGTCGCCCATCACCACGTCCGAACCGTGATTGGCCACCAGGGTAATCTCGCAGTCAATCCATCGGGTGCTTTGATCGCCTCCGAAGACGAAGGACTGGATCTCGTCCGCGATCACCCGGCCGCCCGGCGCTTCCAGGTCGAAATCCGCCCGCAGCGTGTCGCCTCTGCCGGCGTCTTCCAGCTTGCGAAATGCCGTGCGTCCGAAGACTGAGTCGTCGCTGTATTTCGGAAACACCGCTTCACCCCAGAAGTCGATGCCGTCGATATCGCCATGGCCGAAGAACATGGGACGCTGATGAGGCTCGAGGCTTCGATCCTTGAGGTGCTCCGGCGGGATCGTATTGCCGACGGGAAAGTCGCGACTGACGATGGTACCTTGCGCGCTCCTCAGGGGCTGAAAATAGGGTTTCGCAACCTCAGAGGTGAAGTAGTAGGTGGTGAAAGGCCGCCCGTCGATCAGCACGTCGATATGGTCACCGTTCCTGGAGAGTTGGACCGTATTCGAGGCTGGCTTGGCCGACGGAGCTGAGAGTAGCGCTGCAATGATCAGCAACCACAGCTTAGATTGGCGATGGGTCATGGCGTTTCCTAGGGGTGCGGCTTGCCGTACCCTGTTGCGAATCACAATCGTTGTCCCACAGGGGCGGGCAAGCCCCGCCCCTTCATTTATCGCGGGCGCGCAGCACCCGGTGAGGCGCGTTCAGAATGTGTACTTCAGAGCAAACTGCAGAATGCGCGGGCCAGCGTCGCCAAGAATCTGGCCGAACGTCGCATCCGACAGGTAATTATCCGGGGCGCTAAAATTGACGTGGTTCGCCAGATTGAAGAATTCGAACCGCAACTCTACGCGATGGTGCTCTGTAATATTGAAATACCGGCTCACGGCCGCGTCGATATCCACGTAACGGGGCGCGAGCAGCGAATCCCTTCCCGAGTTGCCAAACGTGCCCAGAGCGCTGAGAGAGAAGGCGCCGGGGTTGAGCCACTGAAGGGCACCAGTGGTGCTCTTCACATACGGGTTTCCGCTCACGTCCGGACGATCCAGGAAAACCCCGCTCATAGAATTATCCACGCCGTCGAGAGCATAGAACCAGGTTCCGGTGTGAGCGGCAATGATCGGGGAGATCTGCCAGTTGCTCAGGAACCGGTTGGCCCACGGATTGGCAAAACGGGGCATCTGGGCAATGAAGGTCAGATTAAAGATCTGGCGCAGGTCAAAACTGCAGTTGCCGCGGTCTGCGTTCCGATTAAAGGGATTCTGGGTGTAGGGGCCTCCCATGTCGCCCTGGAAATCAGTTTCGCTGATGCAATGGGACCAGGTGTAGTTTCCGAGGATCGTGTAATGGTTGCTGAAACGATGCTGAACCTTGAGGAAGAGCCCTTCATACTCCCCGTTGGAGCCGGCGTCAAGGTGATAGATGTCCGAAAACCCGGCGCCGGCCACGGGATTGATGAGAGAGAGCACGCGTTCCGTACAGGGAGCGCCGTCACACGTCCCTGGGATAATAACGGTCGGATTTATGTCTTCTCCCGTCCAGATGTGGGTAGTCTTGTTACCGAGGTAATCTGCTGCGAGCAACCAGTTGTTCGTCAACTGGATTTGGTAACTGAGATTCCACTGATTCACGTACATGGGGCGTGAATCCAAGGGGTAGTCATAAAAGCTGCTGCCCGAGGGGAAGACCGCATCCTTGCCCGGAGGAAAAGGCAACGGGAACGGATTGCCGCCCGGGTATCCTTGCCAGGGGTTCGAGAGACCTCCTGCCGGGCTGTCCAAATCAACGACACTTCCCCAAGGTGCGCCCTGGGTCTGGTCCTCGAAGTATGCTGTCGGTATCGTGTCATAGAACAAGCCATAACCGGCCCGGATCACTTGGCGCCCGCTTCCGGTCGGTTCCCAGACAATCCCTACGCGAGGCCCGAATTCCGCCAGTTTGCTGTACGTGTAACTGCGGGGTATTCCGGGATCGCCGGGATAAAACAATCCTGGCGGAGCATTGTCATACTGGTTGGTTTTCGTGCCCGCGGCGAATGCGGCCTCCGAAAAGTGATCCACAGCGTTATGGGTTTCGGTTACAGACAGGTTAGGCTCCCAGCGCAAACCCAGATTGACGTTCAGCCTTTTGCTCATCTGAAGGTTGTCGTTGAAGTAGATTCCGATGTAATTCTGTCGGCCGTTAAACTGTGTCGGGTTGCCCTGATCGAAAAAACTGGCCTTGCCGAGCAGGAAATCCAGCAGTCCATCTTTCGAGAACTGCCCGTCGAAGGTAAACCCTCCATTCGCATAGGCATTGTTGGAGTAGGGATACTGATAATGAATCCAGTCCGCGCCCATCGACATGTGGTGCCTGCCGCGGATGATGTCCACGTCATCGGAAACCTCCGCGACGTTGTTTTTGAACAGAGCGGGAGCGCAGGTTCCGCAGCCGATGCCGAAATAGCCGTCGATCCCCAGGTCGATGGCGTTTGGCACCGCCTGGAAGATGTTCACGCCAAAGTCTCCCAGGTTTTTCTGGTCCGCCGCCGGCCCTCGGGTGATGGCAAGGCGCGTCCAAGTGAGATGCAAGGAATTGAGAGTGTTGGGGCTGATCGAATAACTGTCCCCTATGGTCGCGGCTTGACTCCGGTCGAGAACCCCGCGCTGTGTGGTCAGCAAGAAGTTGTTGTTGAAAGCGGCCGGACTCTTGTAGTCGGCAAAGAAATACCGCCCGAAGACGCTGTTCCTCGCGCTCTGATTCCAGTCCGCCCGGCCGATGTATTGATCTTCCCGTTGAGGTTCCGGGATCGCGTAGGTGATCCTGCCGCAGGGATCGCTGGTGCCGGGCACATATTTGAGCAGATTCAGCGCCTGCTGATCGTATAGCGAGGGATCGACGAAATCGTTAGCGAACGGCTGGCCCGTGGAGGGGTTGATGATCGTGCGTGCCACGCCGTTCGACTGGCAGGAGGCGGATTCAATCTGGCTCCAGTCCCCACTCAGCACCGCTTGGGTGGGCACGAAGGTGATCGAGGAAGGCGGTGCGGTCCGAATACGCGTGCCCTGGTATCCAAAGAAGCCGAAGACCTTGTCCTTCTTGATCGGCCCCCCAATGGTGCCGCCAAACTGGTTCCGCTTCAAGGTGTCCTGAGTGGCCGCGAAAAAGTCGCGAGCATTTGCGTCTCCGTTGCGGAGGAATTCGAACGCGTCGCCGTGGAACTGATTGGTGCCGGACTTGGTGACCACCTCTACCTGGGCCCCGGGGTGAAGCCCCGCCTGCGCGCCCAGGCTGCTGGTCTCAACACTGAACTCCTGAACGGCGTCGGGAAAGGGAAAGGGGAGATTAATGTTGGAAAAATTGTCCATGTGCGTGCCGCCGTCCAGACGGTAGCTCGTGGCGCTGGACTGTCCTCCGGCAACCGAGATGCTGTCGGAGGTCGCGTAGTTCTTGCTTGTCTTGATGTCGCTGGCGTTTGAGTCTGTCGTGTTCGTGGACATGCCCGTCAACATAATCAGGTCGGTGGCCACGCGGCCATTCAAAGGCAAATCGAGGATGCGCGCGTTGTCCATCACGGAGGCAACCGACGTGGTTTGCGTTTGCAGCATGGCGGCGTTTGCAGACACTTCCACCTGCTGCTTGGCCGCTCCGACGCGCAGCGTGACGTTGATGGTCACATTGTTGCTGACCTCAAGCACGATCCCGGTCTGGACGTAGGTTTCAAATCCGCCGGCTTCCACTTGGAGTTCGTAGGACCCCACCGGAAGGTTGGGTAACACGTAAAGCCCATCGGGACCACTGACGGCCGTACGGACTAGCCCAGTGGTTACCTGCGTTGCTGTGACCTTGGCGCTGGGCACAATGGCGCCACTCTGGTCCGAAACCAGGCCCGAAATCTGGGCGCTCGCCCCCGCTTGCGCCCGCAGGTTCACTGCCGGCGTGGCGAGCAGAAGTCCTAGTAGTACAAGGCCAAATCCTGCGATCCTTTTTGCCATGGTTGCCCCCTAATCAGTCCGACCGACCCAACGTCCCGGACAACATCCCTCTCGCGGAGACTTAGTTCAGGATTCCACCTTCATGTTCCCGTAACGGGCC
>Ga0335078_10014322_pt1 | contig 11765 bp, 9 predicted proteins | sample Lox_Sample_32_FD_206711 | JGI IMG/M metagenome (GOLD analysis project Ga0335078, IMG submission 206711) | Soil microbial communities from Loxahatchee National Wildlife Refuge, Florida, United States - Lox_Sample_3.2 | ecosystem: Environmental > Terrestrial > Soil > Wetlands | place: USA: Florida...
GTGGCGGCAGGATGCCGCCTTTACCGGCAGCCAAGATGGCCGCCGCCACATTTTTCAGACACACTCTCAGTTTCCAGCCGGCTGGTTTGCCATCAACCCGCAACCATCCACCCGCCGGCAGCGTCGGAGAACGTGTGTGTCCCTTTCAATCTTTGTCCGTCCGCAGAACCTGCGCGAGCGCATTGCGCAGCTCCTCAGCCTTGAACGGCTTTTTCAGGAAGGCCTGGGGCAGTTCCGGATGATTTCCCTCCAGCGCCTGCGCCTCGCTGTAGCCGCTGGCCAGGATCACCGGAATGCCGGGCACGAGCTTTCGCAATTCGGCCAACGTCTCCCAGCCGCTCATACGCGGCATAGTCAAATCGCACAGCACGCAACGGATCTCATCCTCATGCCGCGAGAGCACGTCCAGCGCCGCGACGCCGTCCTCGGCTTGGAGCACCTTGAAGCCCAGGCGCGTGAGCATGGCCGCGACGACTCTGCGGATCATCTGTTCGTCTTCGACCAGGAGCACCGCGCCGCCGCCCATCGATCGCGACACAATCCGCAGTTTGGGCTGCGGGCGCGGGGCTTCGGCCGACAAAGGCAAAAACACGCGAAGCGCGCTCCCGCGGCCCGATGCGCTCTGCACCGTGATGGCCCCGCCGTGTGCCCGGACAATCCCCAGAACCACGGGCAAGCCTAAGCCCCTGCCGCTGGACTTGCGGGAGAAAAACGGGTCGAAGAGCCTATCGATATCTTTCTCTCCGATCCCGCAGCCATTGTCCGTCACTTCCAGGCAGGCATAGGCGCCGCCGTGCGGCTGCCAGCCGATGGGGAAACGGTGCAATGTGGGGATGTCCGCTGTGGACACCCTCTTGACGGAAAGCTGAACGGCGCCCCGGGCCTGGCAGGACTCCCACGCATTGCTGACCAGATTGGTCAGGACCTGGCGGATGTGAGTTGCGTTGGCGCTGACTACCAGGACCGGAGGCGGGCAATTGGCCTCCAGGGTCACCTCCCTGGGCATGGGGGCCCGGAGCGCCGCGACGCTCCGGCGGCAGAGGGCCGCCAGATCCAGCGGCTCGTGCCGGCCGGGCGATTGTCCCAGGTAGGCCAGCATCTGGGTGCTCAACTGCGCCGCCTGGCGGGCAGCGTCCATGGCGTGTGCCAGGTCCTGGAAAGACCGCGGCTCCAGACTCGGGTCGCCCATCGCCAGTTCCAGGTTCCCCGTCACCGCCATCAGGTAGTTATTGAAGCGGTGCGCGATCGCGCCGGCCATGAGGCTCAGGCTTTCGGCTTTCACCAGCCGCTGGTTTTGGATTTCCAGTTTGGCCTTCTCCCTCTCCGCCTCGGCACGCTTGCGGTCGTCGATGTCGCTGATCACCACGCGCCATGCAACCGTTCCGGCGGCGTCCTGCGCCATGGCCGCCTGGACCCGCGCCCAGAAGGGGCCGGAGTCCATTCGCACCAGCCGCAACTCCCACACCTGCGCCTCGCCCGTTTCAAAGAGCCGCCGGCGATGAAGGTAGTGGATGTCCTGGTCCGCCGGGAGGATAAAGCGGGATAGCGGCTGCTTCACCAAAGCGCTTCTGGGCACGCCCAGCAGTTTGGCGGCGGTGAGATTGGCCTCCAGAATCAAACCCGGTTCGCCGAGCGTGAGATAGCCCACCGGCGCCATGTCGTACAGGTCGACGTATCTGGCACGCGAGGCTTCCAGCTCCTCGTGCGCCCGGCGCAACTCCTCGTTCTGCATTTCCAGCTCGATCTGATGTACGCGCAGTTCGTGCAGCACGCGCTGGGGCTGCAGGTCTTCCGGCGCGTGCGCGGCATGCTTCAAGGCTATGGCCTCGGCGCGCTGGCGCAGAGCGGAGCGGCGGTCTCCTTCAGGCATGCGGCGCCTCCGATTGGTCTATCTCCCTTTCCGTGGTGGCGACGGCATAAGCATCTCCTACCTCATTGACCAATGCCGTAGCGATCAGCGACACGTCCACGATACGGCCATCCTTGGCGACCCGTTGCACGCGACGCGGTTCCAGACTCCCCTTTCGGCGCCGCCGGAGCGTCGCCAGTGCCTCCTTCCGCTGCCCCTCCGGAACCAGGTCGCAGATGTTCATATGCAGCGCTTCGGCTTCACTCCAGCCGTACATCCTCTCGGCCCCGGGATTCCAGGCCAGGATGCGGCCCTGCAAATCCTGCACGGTAATGGCGTCGTGGGCGTCGCGCACCACCACGGCCAAACGGCGAAGAGTCTGGGATTCCCGCAGCGCGGCCTGCGCTTTTTTCATCTCGGTGACTTCGGTGAAAGTGATCACCGCGCCCTCGATCACATTTTCCGAGGTGCGGTACGGCCGGATGCGCAACAGGTACCAGGCGTCGCCCCGGATGCGCACTTCAGCCTCTCTGGGTGTCAGGTCTTCCAGCACCGCGCGCACGTCCGCCACGAGGTTGTCGTAGCCCAGCATGTTGGAGACGGTGTGGCCTAAGGGCCGCCCGATGTCGGTCGGGATCAGGTTGACCAACTCAGTGGCCGGCGGGTTGTAGCGCTGGATTCGCAGGTGATGATCGACAAATACAGTGCCGACACCCGTGCCGGCCATCAGGTTGTTCAGGTCGTTATTGACTCGCGTGAGATCGGCCACCTTGGCCTGCAGTTCGCCGTTGACCGTGGCCAGCTCTTCGTTGAGCGATTGCATTTCCTCCTTCGAGGTTTCCAGTTCCTCGTTGGTGGATTGCAGTTCCTCGTTCACTGACTGCATCTCCTCGTTCGAGGAAGTGAGCTCTTCGTTGGCGGTGGCCAGTTCTTCGTTGGAGGTCTGGAGGTACTCGTCTTTAGCGCGCAGTTCGTTTTGCAGGACGGCGATGCGCGCGTCGGCGTCGGCGCCGCCATAGTTGGCTTCCGAAGCGGCATCCGCCGCCGCAATCCGTTCGAGCTGGGCCGGATCTGGTTCCGGAGCGTTCTCCAGAATAACCAGGAACAGGTCGCGGGGGACCGCGGAATCCGGGACCGCGGACACCCGGTGGACCGCCAGATTGACGGTGGTAAAACCGCCGTTGGTCTTCACCCGCAGGCCCGCATGCCGCGCCGGCTCTTCGTGCGCCACGACTTTGTGAAGGGCGGTGGTCAACTCCCGCCGCAACCCCTCGCGCGCCATCTTCAGGATGTTCATGCCGGCCTCGCCCGGCGCGGGCTCCAGGTATTGGCCGGTGCGGCCGTGGAGGTAGAGAATGTCGCCGCGTGCATCGATCAGCGCGCAGGCGGGGGCGTAGTTCTGGAGCAGGGCAGCCTCAGTCAACTCGCGGAACCAGGGCCGGCTCCCGGCGGCCTTCCCGGGCCGCCGCGCAGCGGATGCTTCATCAGCCTGGCCGGGGAGAAGGCTCCCGATCCTCTGGTTGTATGCACCGGCGCCGACCTTGCGTTGGAACAGCTTCGATTTACGATCCATGGGCGCGAACAGATCCACGATCTCACCGGCAGTCTCGGAGTTGCCCAGGAAAAGGAAGCCGCCGGGGTTCAGCGCGTAGTGAAACAGGGGAATGATTTTCTTTTGCAGGTCCGCTTCCATATAGATCAACAAATTGCGGCAACTGATCAGGTCGAGCTTGGAGAATGGCGGATCTTTGATCAGGTCATGCTCGGAAAAAATCAACATTTCACGGATGAGTTTTCGGATGCGGTATCCCCCGCCCGGCTCGCGCGTAAAAAAGTGTTCCAGCCGTTCCGGCGAGACATCCGCGGCAACGCCGGCGGGGTAGACTCCCAGGCGGGCCTGATCGATGGCACGGCGATCGATGTCGGTGCCGAACGCCTGCAGCTTGAAGTTCATCTTCAGCGCGTCCATCCGCTCCTGGAGCAGGATGGCAATGGAATAGGCTTCCTCGCCGGTGGAACAGCCGGGAACCCAAATGCGCAGCACCGTGTCCGCGGGCCTGTCCGCAAACAGGCGCGGGATGGCCTCTTCCTGGAGCGCCAGGAATGCCTCCCGATCGCGGAAGAATCTGGTGACGCCGATCATCAGGTCGCGAAAAAGCGCCTCCACCTCGGCCGGGGTCTGTTGCAAATAACTTACATACTGTTCCAGGCGCTCGATCTGGTGGACCGCCATGCGCCGCTCCACACGGCGGGCAACTGTGTTTCGCTTGTATCCCGAAAAATCGTGACCGGTCTGGACGCGCAGCAGGACGAAGATCTTTTTCAAAGCGTCTTCGGCTTTAGGGCTGGGAGCGGAGACTGGAGCGGGCAGCCTTCCGAAGGCGTGCGCGACGTAGGCGATGAGCTGGGCCGGCATTTCGGCCGGCGGCAGCACGTAGTCCACCAGGCCGGTCGCGATGGCGCTGCGCGGCATGCCATCGTATTCGGTGGATTCGGGGTTCTGAGCCATCACCATGCCGCCCTCGCCCTTGACCGCCCGCACCCCCAGGGTGCCGTCGCTGCCGGTACCGGAGAGCACGATGCAGATGGCCCTCTCGTGCTGGTCCTGCGCCAGCGAGGAGAAGAAGAAGTCGATCGGCAGACGCTGCCCGCGAGGCGCGATGGGATCCAACAACTGCAGCGTGCCGTTGAGAAGGGCCATGTCCCGGTTGGGCGGGATAATGTAGGCGCAGTTGGGCTGGACGGCCATGCCGTCGGCCACTTCGAAAACCCGCATGCGCGTATAGCGTTTGACCAGGTCGGTGAGAATGCTTTTGTGGTCCGGAGCCAGGTGTTGCACTAGGACAAAGGCCATGCCTGGACTGCTGCCGGCAGGCATGCCGGAAAAGAAAGCCTCGAATGCGGCGAGGCCACCGGCCGAGGCGCCGATCCCTGCAATGGGACAGCCCGGTTGGCCGGGCACAGATGGGGGTTCCACTGCCGGCTGGTTGGCTTTGCGCTTGGTTGCCGCCATAATCCCCTTAATTCTGGAAAATGGAACACCGTTCCTCTAGATCATACTTGATTTGAACGATTTTGGAATGAATTGGGCGGGTCTGGAGACCCGCCGCAGGCGTGGACGCCGCCCCACACGGCTAATTCGAGGCGGTTGCGGCGGGCGCGGCTACGTTAATGAAAAAAGGCATGCTGAGGTCCCCGTCGAGCGAGACCGTTAGCGGCACCTGCTGGCCGGCGATCGAAGCAGCCAGCACGAATTGAACCAGCAGATCACCCGAACCATCCTGCGCCTGTTGAATGGTGAACACGGGAATGCTCACCCCGCCTTCTGCGACCCCGGCGCGGCTGGGGGCAGCCAGCACAGCTGGATCCATGCCGGTCACGGTCAGGGTGATGGTATCGCCAGGCGCGGCAGTCTCGGCCGCACCCAAGGGAACCCCCGCGGCCGACGCCGCGCCCACAATGGCGGGCGGCGGCGGATCGATCTGCAGCACCACCGGATACGCCTGGACCGCGCCATTCTGGAAAGTCAGCACGGCCGGCCCGGCGGGCACTCCAAGCGGGATTACAAAGTTGATCTGATTGGACGAAGTGTACAGGATCTGCGCGCTCTGACCCGCCAGCGTGATGGTTGGGGAGCCGGTAGCGGCTTGGAGATTCTGGCCGTAAAGCGATGCGATGGCTCCGGGGTAAAGACTGTTTTGCACCGGATAGAAAGCGTTGGACACAGGCAGATTGACGACCGGCAGGTTGGGATCGGCCCCCACCACCTGGAACCCCGGGACTTGCTCGCTAACCTGGAATCCCGATATGACGCTGGTCACCGTGCTTTGCAGAATAGCGTTGGGAGACACCGTCACGTTGGCGATGGCGTGGGTGGGGCTCAGCACCCACAGGCGGCGCACGGCTACGTCGCCCGAGCCAAACCCGAGGGTGGTCATTCCGTTCACGAATTGCATAGTGGAGGTGGTGACATCCACCATGGCCGAGATTCCCTGCGGCAGCGAAGAGATCGAGATGGCGGCCGCGGGCGGATTGCTTGGCGAATAGGCATAGGTGAAAGGACTCTGCGTCTGTGGCTGCAGGAACGTCGAGTTCTGACCGTCGGGGTTGTATACGGTAATGGTGGCCACCTGGCCGCTGGCGCCCGGCGGCGGCATGACCGTCACCGAGCCGGATTGGCCGGTTGGATCGGACTGACTGGCCGCGTAAGCGGCCGTAACCTGCGACGGCAGGCTGTCGAAGAACACCTGGCTATGGACACTGAGTCCGGTGCCGGCAACCGTGACCGAGCCATTCGAATTCGGCGTGACGGCCGTCATCACGGGCGGCGGATTTTCGACCACCTGGATCCCCTGCGGCAGTACGAAGATATCGTTGGGCAGCAGGAAGAAAAGGTGTTCGGGACCGACGGTGGGCGGCGCCAGATAGTCGAAGAATATGGCCAGCAGCGTGGTGTCTCCATCCGCGTAGGCGGTGGATCCAAAGTCCGCGAACGGGCCACCGGGAGCGCCCAGCGCGAGAACGCTCTGGACGGGCGTGGATGAGGTCCCCGAGGTGATGCCGTTGCCCTGCGCCAGAACCGTTTGCACCCCGGCACTGGCGCCCAAATACGCCGGCTGATTGTAGCTCGGCGTCGCGTAGCTGTACCAATAAGACGTCACATCGTAGACTTCCACGGCCGCGCGCGGCTGCACGGCAAAATCGATGCCTGCGACGCTGGCCCCCTGCGCTATGGAGACGGACGTGAACTGGCTGGGGTCCCAGGTGCCGGGAGCGAAGGTGCTCACGAACGGTCCGCTGGCTAACACCTGGTTGCCGTTTACATCCAGGGGCGGCGTGATATTCGCCGTGGGCGGGAGCGGATGCACATACACCCAATAGTTCCCCGGCGGCAAGCCGTCGATTTCGTAAGTTCCATCCGGATTCGTCAGGTTGCTGACGGCCGAGCCGTTGGGCAGTATGGCCACCACCGAAGCCAGGTGCACGCCCTGGCCTCCCATGGTCACCTGGCCGCTGATGGAGCCATATCCGGCCGGGAAGCCGCCGGCGGGATAGAGCAGCGAGACGCCGGCGATATCGTCCGCATCCAGCGGGCGGGCGCGGTTGGTGGCGCGCGACACCGCGGTGGACATGGTGGCCGAGGTGAAGGTGTGCTGCAAACCGATCGCATGTCCGATCTCGTGGACCAGAACAGTGAAAAAGAGCTCCGAGTAACTCGGCCCGGTATAGCCCTCCGAGTTTGCCTGGCCTGGCTGCTGGGTCAGGTTGATGTTCAGGTGAATGAACGATTCGGTGATGGGCACGAACTGGGTCCCGTCCGGCGCGGTCACCGGGGGGTTGGTGGAAACTGAATGACCGGCCAGCGCCAGCACACCCGGCGGCAGATCGTCGACGAAAGCGATTTCCCCGGCCGGCACATTTTGCGGCGTACCGGCCGTCTGCAGGCCGCCAAAGGCCACCCGCAGACCCGAACTGGGCACCGAGTTCCAGACCTGAGTGGCATTGCGGATCTGCTCCAGCACGGACGGGAAACTGTCATTCGCCGTGTAGCTGGTAGGTCCGGCAGTGGAGACGAAGAAGGTGACGGTCTGGTCCGGCAGCGCCGTAAGGTCGAACTTTTCAAAGATGACCTGATAGGGCGGCGCCGAATTCAGATAGTGGACGTAGTGGTAGTATGCCGCCGCTGGGGTTACCGCGGCAGCCAGCACGCCTGCCAGCAGTGAGCATCTCTGCAACCGCCTCATGATCCGGCGCCTCCGGCGGCGATGGCCGCGATCAGTTGCGCGAGCGGCATGCTGATGGGCTGGCTGCGCACGGCCTGGCCGGTTCCCGGCGACAGGATGGTTTCGGTGGTGGGCATCTGCGCCGCCGTGATGTTGCCGGAAGCGTCCGGCGCCAAGTTGAACACGCCTTGAGTGAAGCCCATCGGGAAGGTCGCGCCCTTGCTGGATGTCCACAGGAACAGCACGTATTGCTGGCCTGTTACCAACTGCGGCACGCCGGGATAGGTCTGGCGGATGCCATTGGCTGTCCCGCCGGGGACCATCACGTCTATGGTGCTATGGGTGGCGCCCCGCCACTGCGCCAGTACGCTGACCTTATAGTGCGTGTAGATGACCCTGCCGGTAAAGGAGGCGGAAGTTCCGGTCACCTGCGCCTGGACAATGGTGGTGGATTTAGCGATTAGGTCGTTCAGGCTGAGCAACTCCAAAGTGGCGCCCCAGACGGGCGCAAGCCAGACGGCCAGGCAAAGCGCGACGCGAACGGGTTTCGGCACGGCATGTTTCGGTGCACTTCGCATACCAATTCAAAATGCTGATACTACAAAACTTAGTGTTTCGCCGCGGCAGCCGGTCGTGTTGCTTCGACACGGCCGTCGTGGCGGCATGCCCCAGGCGCTCCGGACATCGGGGCGTTCAAGCCGGCACCTAGGATTCCGCTGCCTTAAGAATCCGTCGTAAGACTCCGGCTCGTAGATGATCCGACTGGCGGCCCTTCGCGCAGCACCACGACGTCCTTCGATAGCCGCCCATCATCCAACCGGAAGACGATGGCCGTCTCAGGATCGTCGCCCGGGACAATGAAGCTATCCACCGGCCCGAAGACCTGACGTAATTCGCCCGGCAAGCAGGTGGGCAGATAGACGCGCAGCACCCGCGGATCGTAGTACCGGAACATCAGCTTCCTGCCCTTCTCGTCGCGCACCGTCAGCAGACCGCGAAAGTGGCGTCGCACGTTCTGCATGCCCGTATCGGAGCGAAAGAAAATTCCCCAGTGATGGTCCCAACCATGGCGCAACAGGTAGCGAGTGAATTCCTCGTCCGGATCGAGTTCCACCAGGTAGGGACCCGTCATTAACAATTGCCAGGCCAGATCTTGTCCGCCCCAGCGTCGTTCCACGCTGTAAAGGCAGCATCGATCCTGCCGCGAGGCGTCCACTGCGCCGTAGATGCGTTTGTCCTGCGCGCCATCGGCAATTGTAAATACCTTCGTATAACCGGGCAAACCTTCCGGCCAGAGAGTTCGATAGATGCCCTGCAGAGTAGGTCCCGAAAGCATTGCCATCGTTGCTAGTTGCTCCCCGCGGCCGCACGGGCCGCCGCTTCCTCCGCTCATTGCAAGCAGAACGGCGCACCTTGCTGCGCCGCCTGTTGAATTGCGGCCGCCTGAGCCGCGGCGTTTATATTTGCCGGAAAAACCTTTGGGTCTACGGGCGCAGGAGGAGGCGCGCTCTGGGAGGCGCGCGGGGCGGGAGGCGGTGGGGAGGGGGCGCTCTTGGCTGTTCCCGCCAGCGCCGTGTCGCCCACGCGGCCGGCGGCGTGCTCGCCAGTCCCCACCAGGATCAATTCCCCCGACGCAATGAGGTCCGCAACGACTTCCAGAATTTGATCGTCGTTCAACCTGGTCAGCGTGGTAGGGGCCGATCGATGCGACACCAGGCTGCGCAGCGAGGCTTGGGCCCAGACGTCGGATTTCGACCGGCGCAGGAGATTCAACGCCTGAGTGCGATCCATCCGGCCCATCTCATGCCAGGAACACAACACAAATCCGCTGTCGCCGAGGGGGATCATGATCCGGCCTTTCGCGACCAGGATAGCACGGCTGCCCGCGCAATCGGGTGTATATTACATAGTTGGCGCAAGCCGCGATGCTGACGATTCGGCAGGCACAATTCGCAGTATTCTCGCAATTGGAGGGGCAGAAGTTCGAGGAATGGATGCTGGTTCACCTGAAGCGATTCTTTCCGAGCCAGTGCGTGGCTGCCGGCGACCAGCGACTCCGGGAGACGATTCAGTATGGAATCCAGCGCGCGGCGGCGCATGGAATTACCGCCAGGCGCGACGTCTGCAAGTACATTGATCTGATGATCGTCTTCGGACGCGATTTCGACAAGAACAAGCGATTCCAATGGGCGGGCGAGATCCTCGCCAAGCGCAGAAATGCGGGCGCCCGGATGCCGGCGCTGCTGCAGGCCGCGAAGGTCCAACTAAGAAAGCGCTAGGTTTTCCAAGCCAATATGTCCCCCGACCCTACTCCAGCACCGGCTTCCCAGTCGCAGGCTTTGGACGCCGCGGCCAACGACGCCGACGCCAACGCTGGACAAGGTGACGTAGGAGATCCAGTCAGTTCATGCGGAGGTGGGCCATCCCCAACTCCGGAGCCGACGCCTGCTCCAACACCCGGTCCGACACCGGGTCCGACTCCTGCTCCCACTCCGACACCGGCGCCCACCCCTAGCCCAACACCGACACCCACTCCGACTCCGACACCGACGCCTACACCCACTCCGACGCCGACGCCAACGCCCACCCCCCCGCCCGCCGACATTTGGGTTCGCCTGGCTTTGACGCCGACGGCTGCCCCGAACGAACCCGGAAGCCTGCATCTCCAACATGCGGGCGGTGGATACGATCAAACGCTTCCCATCGCCAGCAACTTCACCCCCAACGGCGACCAGGTGGATGTGCTTTTCAAGACCGTGCCGCAGACCGATCACTACTCCCTCTCGTACATTGGCAGCGATGGACACGAATGGTCGATTTTCCAGGACGTTCCCTACAGCAGCCTCAACGACTACTCGCCACCCAACCAGCACGTCGCCGCGCCCGCGCCGCAGCAGAATAACTGAGGATTTCGATGGATCGAGGAACCCGCGGGATCGCAGAAACTCACTAAAGAAGGAAAGCCATGGATCCACAACAAGACCTCCAAAACTGGTTCCAGCAGCGCAGGTCAAGCTGTCCCGGAGCCATATATGGCATGACTACCAGCTCTACCGACGGGACGCCCATTGCCAACGTCAACATCACCCTGAATTGGGTGCAGACGGCGGAGGGCGCCCAGTTGAAAGTTGGCGGAAACGTAGCGCTCACCTCTTATACTCCTCGCGTCACGTCGACACAGGCGGGGGAGTATGTCCTGCCTTTTTACTGGGCGGACGAGATGGTTCCCGGCACGCTCGCATCGGCTCTGGCCATGCTCTACTACAGCGATGGCAGCTATACGCCTAACAATCAACACGGGTCAGTGGTGGTATGCCCGAATTTCGGGAAGCAACTGAACGACATCCTCAAGAAGGTCAAACCGGATTCCACAAGCTTTAGTGGAGCGTCGGGCCAGTTGCTCAAGTTCGTCTATTCGGCCAGCCCGGAATTGAAGGCGGCGAGCTTTCTGACGGGATTCGCCGGGGACGCCTCGAACCCGTCCACGTCGTACCAGGGTCTGGCTTGCAGGATCGACTTCACATTCGTCACGCCACCCAAGGTAACCGCGGTGGGGACTCAGTCCGGATGATCGGGTGAAACCGCTGCCCCCCGAGATATCCATTGTCATTCCCGCTTACAACGAAGGCCGCCGGCTGGGCCAGACTCTGGCGGCCATCCGCGAAACGATTCACGAAAACCACGAAATCATTGTTGTTAACGACGCCTCCACGGATGCCTGCTGCGATGATCTTCGAACCGGACCGCCGCCCAACGTCGTGCTCGTGGACCTGCCGCAGCGCCAAGGCGTGGCTCACGCTCGAAACCTGGGCGCCGAGCGGGCCGGGGCGCCTGTCCTGGTCGCCATGGACGCGCACTGCATCCCTCGCCCCGGATGGCTGGAGAAGCTGCTGGAAGAACTTCACTCGCCCGGCGTCGGCATCGTCGCCCCGCAGATCGGCAGCATCGAATGTCCCGCGGCCACCGCATTCGGTCTGACCATCCGCGATCGGGAACTGGGCGTCGGATGGTTGCACCGGCAAGCCGATGGGCCCTACCCGGTCCCGCTGGCGGGCTGCGCGTGCATGGTCATGACCAAGCAGTTCTTCGAAGAGGTTGGCCGTTTCGACGCCATGCGCACTTATGGCATGGAAGACGTGGAACTGTGTATCCGCTGCTGGCTTCTAGGGTATTCTGTCATCATGGTCCCAGAC
>Ga0335078_10014324_pt1 | contig 11764 bp, 10 predicted proteins | sample Lox_Sample_32_FD_206711 | JGI IMG/M metagenome (GOLD analysis project Ga0335078, IMG submission 206711) | Soil microbial communities from Loxahatchee National Wildlife Refuge, Florida, United States - Lox_Sample_3.2 | ecosystem: Environmental > Terrestrial > Soil > Wetlands | place: USA...
TGGCGCATTCCGAGCTCGGCGGGAACAGGTAGGGGTTGATGAACAGCTGCCCGGCCGGGACCGCGTGGCCGGACGTGCCGGGCTGGCCGGTGCCCCGCCCGTTGACCACGCCGCAGGCCGCCTCCTCGGCCGTGCTGGGCAGCGTCGTCTCCGGGCTGCCGCCGGGATCGGGCTGGGCCGGGGTGGCCTGCCCCGATGGGTACAGCGTGGGGTCGACGCCGACGATGTCGTCCCAGCAGCCATCATTGATCACATACTGGTAGCCGTCGGCCTGCAAACCGGAATCATGCAGGTAGCTGGCGTTGGCTTCCATGTCGGCGGCGTCGTTGTCGCAACCGAACGCGTTCCAGTCGTTCCAGCCCAGGGCCGGGGTCCGGCCGACGCCATTGTCCAGGGCACGGGCGTTAAGAAAGGTATGGTCGTTGGCTCCGGCCTGGGCGGGTGCGGCGGTCACGGTGGCCAGGACGGGGGCGAGCCCCGCGGTCAGCAGCGCGGCGCTCAGCACCGCGAGCGCCCGGCCCAGGCGGGCAGGCATTACTCTCATTGGACAGGGGTCCCTTCTCGTGTGCCGGCGCAGGCAAGCGCGGACACATGGATGTACTGGCGTAGCGCGTCAGGAGGTGGACTCCGCCGGTCCCGGGCCGACTGGCATCGGCCCGGGACCACTGGCCCGCGGTCGCGGGCATCTGGTCAGCGGCTAATGGGACGTGGCGTGCCGTGGCGCTGGCTGCTCTCACGGACGACGAGATGGGTGCCGAGGATGACCTGCCGCGGGATGCGGTCGCCCTCGTCGAGCTGGGCCAGCAGCAGCCGGGTCATCTCCCGGCCCATCTGCTCGACCGGCTGGTGCACGCTGGTCAGCGGGGGATCGGTGGTCGCCGCGCCGGGCAGGTCGTCGAAGCTGACCACCGCGACGTCCTCGGGGATCCGGCGGCCGAGGCGTTGCAGGGCGTTCAGCGCGCCGTAGGCCATCAGCTCCCCGGCCACGAACAGCCCGTCGATCCCAGCGTCCGCCTGGATCAGGCCGGTGGTCAGCTCGCGGCCCGATGGCGTGGTGAAGTCGCCGATCCGGATCAGGCTCTCGTCCACCGGTACCCCGGCCCGGTCCAGCGCCCGCCGGTAGCCGGCCAGCCGCTCCGCGCCGGCTGAGGTGCCCAGCGGGCCGGCGATGGTGGCGATGCGGCGGCATCCCTGCTCCAGCAGGTGCTCGACGGCCAGCGCGGCGCCCCCCTCGTTGTCCGCGTCCACGTAGCTGGCCGAGGACGCGTGCAGCGGCCGGGCGTTGACCACCACCGGGATCCCGTTCTGGGCCAGCCGGTCGTACAGCGGGTCGCGGTCCTGGTAGAACGTCAGCAGCACCCCGTCCACGTGCCCGCTGGCCAGGTACGCGGCCAGCCGCTGCTCGTCCCGCTCGTTCTGCGGCAGGAACAGGGTGAGCTGCAGGTCGCGCTCGGTCAGCTGCTGGGCGATGCCGCCGAGCAGCTGACCGAAGAACGGGTTGCCGAACACCACCGCGCTCGGCTCGGCCAGCACCACCCCGACCGAGCCGCTCCGCCTGGTCCGCAGCGAGCGGGCCGCCCGGTTCGGCACGTAGCCGAGGCGCTGCGCCGCGGCCAGCACAGCGGCCCGGTACGCCTCGCCGACCCGCTCGTCCCCGGTGAGTACCCGGGACGCCGTGGCCCGGGACACCCGGGCCGCCGCGGCGACGTCGTTCAGCGTCACCGACTCTGGTCGCTGTGTCTTCAAATCGTCTCCTTGTGAGATCGATTACTCTGCCTGCGCCCGGACCTGCGTGTCAAGCGTGGGCCGCGTTTCTGCTCTTATTATGCCTTGCTAGCTGCGCTATCTGGACATTTTGCCGGTCCAGTGGGTTGACAGCGGTCCGATCCCGTAGGCATCATTCTCGGCATGTTATGAGAGATCGTTCTCTCAGACGGCTCTCGCAGAGTGAACTCGCCAGCCGTGGCACCTACCGCGTGGAGGGATCATGAGGAATCGTGTGGCTGCCGGCCTGGCCCTCGCCTCGCTGGCCTCGCTGGCCGTGGCGGGCTGTGGCGGCGGGGCGGCCGGATCGGCCGGATCAGCCGGGGCCTCCAGCGGGGCGCCGGTGCGCGGCGGCAACCTGGTCATCGACATTGCCACCCCGCAGCAGGACTTTGACGTCAACACCACGACCGACAACGAGTCCATCTGGACCTACGACCAGGTGGCGCAGACGCTGTACCGCAACGGCCCAGACGGCAAGTCGCTGCTGCCCGGACTGGCGACCAGCTACAAGCTGTCCGGGGACAAGCTGCAGTGGACGTTCCAGTTGCGCCGCAGCGTGCGCTTTTCCACCGGCGCGGCGATGACCTCCAAGGACGTCGTGTTCTCCCTGGACCAGGCGCTCAACCCCAAGAGCATCTGGAACTTCATCGACGCGCCCATCAAGAGCGTCACCGCGGCCGGCCCGTACGCGGTGGTGATCACCACCAAGACCCCCTGGGCGCCGCTGCGGGCCGATCTCGCCCTGTTCGCCAACGCCATCGTCCCGGATAATTTCGGCGGCCAGACCCGGTCTCAGTTCTTCAGTCACCCGGTCGGCACCGGGCCGTTCAAGATCGCGTCATGGGTCCGCGGGCAGTCGCTGAAGCTGGTCCGCAACCCGTACTACTGGCAGCCGGGCAAGCCCTACCTGAACTCGGTCACCTACAACGCGGTATCCGACGCCAGCACCCGGGTCGTCCAGCTCAAGGGCGGGCAGGCGCAGATCATCGAGGCCGCGCCGTTCGCCCAGCTCGCCGCGCTCAAGGCGGCCGGGTACCAGCTCGGCCTGTTCCCTTCCACCCGGATCGACTACGTCACCATGAACGAGCTGGACAAGCCGTTCCGCGACCCCCGGGTGCGGCTGGCCATCAGCGAGGCGCTGAACACCAAGGCCATCATGCAGGCGGTGTTCTTCGGTCATGGGCAGGCCGCCGACTCCCCGCTGATGCCGCAGGTCTCCTACTACAGCCCGGTCGGCCTGCACACCGGCGACCTGGCCGCGGCCCGGAAGGAACTCGCTGGCTCCTCCTACCCGCATGGCGGGTTCAGCGTGGACTTCATCGCCGGGTCCGGCGACCCGGTGCAGACCACGGTGGCCCAGATCGTGCAGGCCGAGCTCAAGCCGCTGAACATCGACGTGAAGATCCGCCAGCTGGACCCGTCCCAGGTGACCGCGCAGGAGCAGTCGTTCCACTTCGGCATGCGCGAGACCTACTGGACCATGGACATCGTCGACCCGGACGAGTACGTGTCCTTCGTCCTCGACGGCACGGCCGGGGCGTTCGCGAACTGGACCCACTTCAACGACCCGGTCATCGACAAGCTGACCAGGGAAGCGGAAGTCACGTTCAGCAGCGCCACCCGGCAGGCCCTGTACACCCAGATCCAGCAGCGCGCCGCGGCCGACGCCCCGATCGTGTGGCTGGGCTACAGCCCGTACGACTACGTGTACAGCTCCGCGGTGCACGGCTTCCACGTCTACCCCGAAGGCAACGCCCACCTGGAGGACGTATGGCTGTCCCGGTGAGCGGCCAGGCCGGCACCTCCCCCCGGCGCGGCCCCCGGCGCCGGGGGGAGTGATGCCCCGCTACCTCGCCGGACGGCTGGCCCAGGTCATCCTGGTCCTGCTCGGCGTCACCATCGCCACCTTCGCCCTGCTGCACCTGGTGCCCGGCAACCCGGCCCGCACCCTGCTGGGCGTGCACGCCACCCCGCACGAGGTCGCGGTCCTGGACCGCGAGTGGGGCCTGGCCCGGCCGCTGCCCGTCCAGTACGCCGGCTACCTGGGCCGGCTGCTGCACGGCAATCTCGGCACCTCTATCTACTACCAGGTCCCGGTGGCCACCCTGATCGCGCACGCGCTGCCGGTCACCCTGGCCATGCTGGGCATCGGCGCGCTGTTCGGCATCATCGCCGCGGTCCCGCTGGCCCTGCTCGCCGCCACCCGGCCAGGCCGGCCCGCGGACCACGCCGTCCGGGTGCTGCCGCTGGTCGGCCTGGGGATGCCGCCGTTCTGGGTGGGCTTCGTCCTGTTGCTGCTGTTCGCGCTGACCCTGCGGATCTTCCCGGCCGGCGGCTACGGCACGACCCCGGCGCAGCACCTGGCCTCACTCATCCTGCCGGGCCTGACTGTGGCCGCGGTGACCACCCCGATCCTGGTCCGCAGCCTGCGGCTGGCCCTGGTCGGCGCGCTCGGCAGCGACTTCGTGACCGCCGCCACCGCGAAGGGGCTGCCCCGGTCCCGGGTGCTGCTGCGGCACGGCCTGCGCAACGCGCTGATCCCGGCGGTCAGCGTGCTGGCCGTCAATCTCGGCTACCTGCTCGGCGGGACCGTGGTCATCGAGAACGTGTTCGGCCTGCCGGGGATCGGGAACTTGCTGCTGACGGGCATCTTCAACCGCGACTTCGACATCGTGCAATCCGTTACTTTGCTTTACGCCGTCATCGTGGTGCTCATCAACCTCGCTGCGGATGTCGGCTACGCGACTCTCGACCCGAGGGTGGTGCTGGGCCGGTGACACTTCCCGTGCTGGTGGCGGAGGCCGGGCCGGTGACCCGGGACGCCGGCCGTCCCGTGCGGGCGCGCTGGCTGCAGAACCGGACGCTGCTGGCCGGCCTCATCCTGCTCGCGGTGATCGCCGGCCTGTGCGCCTGCGCGCCGCTGCTGGCCGCGCACCAGCCGGACCAGCAGGACCTGCTGCACGTGCTGGCGGGCCCGTCGGCCGCGCATCCGCTCGGCACCGACGACCTGGGCCGCGATATCTGGGCCCGGCTGCTGTACGCCGGCCGGATCGACCTGCTGATCGGGTTCGCCGCGGTGCTCGCCCCGTTCATCCTGGGCAGCATGCTTGGCCTCATCGCCGGGTACCGGGGCGGCTGGGCCGACGCCGTCATCATGCGGGTGCTGGACATCGTCGTCGCGTTCCCGTTCTATGTGCTGGTCATCGCGGTGGTGTTTGCTCTTGGTGCCGGGGTCACGTCCATCTTTATCGCGATCACCGCGGTCGGCTGGGTCTCGTACACCAGGATCGTCCGCGGCGAGGTGCTGGTGGCCAAGCGGCTCGGCTACATCCAGGCCGCCCAGGCCGCCGGGCTCGGCACCGCGCGGATTCTGGTCCGCCACCTCACCCCCAACGTGCTCAGCCAGGCCGTCGTCTACGCGATGAGCGACATCGTGCTCACCATCCTGGCCGTGGTCACGCTCGGCTACCTGGGTCTCGGCGTCCAGCCGCCCACCCCGGAATGGGGCGCGATGATGCAGGCCGGCCAGCAGTACCTGAGCATCCACCCGATGCTCGCCACCGCGCCGGGCGTCGCCGTCGTGCTCACCGGCCTGGCCTTGTCGCTCATCGGTGACGGCCTGGCCGCGGAACTGGGCGCGGCATGACCGGGCCGCCGCTGCTGTCCGTCCGCGGCCTGTGCGTCGCCGTCGGCCACGGCCCCGCTCGCGGCCCCGCTCACGGCTCAGCTCGCGGCTCAGTTCGCGGGCCGGCTGAGGTCCCGGTCGTCCAGGACCTGAGCCTCGACTTGCCGCCGGGCGGCGCGCTGGGGCTGGTGGGGGAGTCCGGTTCGGGCAAGACGACCACGCTGCGCGCCATCCTCGGCCTGCTGCCCCCGGCCGCCCGGATCTCCGCCGGAGAGGTGATCTTCGACGGCGCCGACCTCACCCGCGCTGGCACTACCCGCGCTGGCGCCCGGCAGCTCCGGGCGGTCCGTGGCGGGCAGATCGGAGTGGTGTGGCAGGATCCGCTCGCCTCGCTCGACCCGGTGATGCGCGCCGGGGACCAGATCGCCGAGGCGGTCCGCGCCCATGCCCCGCTCAGCCGGGCGGCCGCGCGGGCCCGCGCCCTGGACCTGATGCGGCAGGTGGAACTGCCCGACGTGGAGCGCACCTCGCGCCGCTACCCGCACGAACTGTCCGGCGGGCAGCGGCAGCGGATCGTCATCGCCTCGGCCATCGCCGCCCACCAGCGGCTGCTGCTCGCCGATGAGCCCACCACCGCTCTCGACGTAACCGTCCAGGACCAGGTCCTGACCCTGCTCAGCCGGCTGCGGGCCGAGCTTGGCCAGGCCCTGCTGCTGGTCACCCACGACCTCGCGGTGGTGGCCCAGACCTGTGCCCAGGTCGCGGTCATGTACGCCGGGCGGATCGTGGAAACCGGGCCGGTCCGCGCGGTGTTCGCCGCGCCCCGGCACCACTACACGAGCGGGCTGCTGCGCGCTGCCCCCAGCCTGGACAAGCCCGGCGTTCTGCCGCCGGGCATCCCGGGCACACCGGCCGTGGCGGTGGCCACGGCCGGCTGTGCCTTCGCGCCGCGCTGCCCCTCGGCGGACCAGCTGTGCCGGTCCGTGACCCCGGCGCTGGCCGGGGCCGGCGGGCACCAGGCCGCGTGTCATCACCCGGTCGCCGCGGCCGCCGGCCGCCTGGAGGCCCGCCGTGACTGAACAGCCCACGGTTGACGGCGCCGGGCCGCTGCTCGCGGCGCGCGGCCTGAGCGTCAGCTACCCGGACCGGTCACGGGGCCGGCCCGCGGTGACGGCGGTCCGCGAGGTGTCGCTCGGCCTGGCCCGCGGGGAGGTCCTGGGCCTGGTGGGTGAGTCCGGGTGCGGCAAGACCAGCCTGGCCCGCGCCCTGGTCGGACTGGAGCCTGCCACCGGCGAGATAGCCCTGGACGGGCAGCCATTGCCGTCCCGCCGGACCCGCGACCAGGCCCGCCGGGTGCAGATCGTGTTCCAGGATCCCTATGCCAGCCTCAACCCGCGGCTGACGATCCGGCACACCGTGGAGGAGATGCTGCGCGTGCACCGGCTCCGGCCCCGGCCACAGGTCCGGGCCCGGGCCACCGAGCTCCTCGACCTGGTTGGGCTGCCGCCGCGGACGTTCGACTCCCGGCCGGCAGGCTTGTCCGGCGGCCAGCGCCAGCGGGCTGCCATTGCGCGCGCGCTGGCCCTGGAGCCTGACGTTCTCGTGGCCGACGAGCCGACGACCGCGCTCGACGTATCCGTCCAGGCGGTCATCCTCCAGCTGTTCGCCCAGCTACGCGATGACCTGGGCCTGGCCATCCTGCTCATCACGCACAACCTGGCCGTGGTCAGCGCCATGTGCGACCGGATCGCCGTCATGTACCTCGGCCAGATCATCGAGCAGGCACCGGCCCGCGCCTTGCTCGCCGCCCCGCGGCATCCGTACACCAAGCGCCTGCTCGCCGCGGTGCCCCAGCTCAGCCCGGGCGCCGCCACGCCGCGGGCCGCCCTGCCGGGAGATCCACCGAGCCCGGCCCGGATCCCGGCCGGATGCGCGTTCCATTCCCGCTGCCCGGAGGCGACCGCGCACTGCTCAGCCGTCCCGCCCGAGCTGCTGCCCGGGTCTTCTGAGGCTAACGGCAGCCGGCCGTCCGCCCACCTGGTCGCCTGTCACTACGCCTGGCCGGAGGCGTAACGCCCGGCCCGGCGCCCGTCCGGTTCCAGTCCGGTAGCGGTCCGGGAGTCTGGTCAGCCTGGCAGGCGGGGCGCCGTCTGGGCGTGCCCGGTGGCGGCCTCGAATGCGGCTGCGATGCCGAGCAGGGGCCAGTCGGCGCGGCGGCGGCCGACCAGTTGCAGCCCGACCGGCAGGCCGTCCGGGGTGAACCCCGCGGGCACCGAAATCGCGGGCAGCCCGGTGACCGAGATCAGGTACGCCGACCTCATCCAGTCCAGGTAGGTTTCCTGCGGCACGCCGTCGATCTCGTGCACCCAGTCCAGGTCCACGTCGAACGGCGGCACCTGGCTCACCGGGCAGGCCAGGACATCGAATTCGGTGAAGAACGCGCTGATCCGCTCGGCCAGCTCAGCCCACAGGATGGTGGCCCGGCTGAGGTCGGCCACGGTCAGTTCCTGCCCGCGTTCGGTGTTCCAGGCCACGTTCGCGCCAATGCTGTCGCGGTGCTCGCGCAGCAGCGGGCCGAACCCGGTGGCGAACCGCAGCGCCCGCCAGGTCCGGAACACCTCGTCCGCCCCGGCCAGGTCGGGGGCCGCGTCGCTGACCTGGCCGCCGAGATCGGCCAGCACCTGGCGGGCCGGGGCCAGCGTGGCCCGCACCGCGGGGTCGACCGGCAGGCCCAGGTCCGCGCTCCAGGCCACCCGCAGTCCGCTCAGGTCCTGGCCGAGTACCCGCCGCACGTCGCCCGGGGCGGCCAGCTTGGGCGGCGGTGCGTCCAGGGCCAGGGTGGCTCGCGGATCCGGCCCGGACTGCACCGCCAGCAGCAGCGCGGCGTCGGCGACGGTCCGGGCCATCGGCCCCTCGACTCCGAGGGTGTCGGCCGGGTCGGTGACCGGCCACCGGGGCACCCGGCCCGGCGACGGCCGCAAGCCCACGACGTTGCAGAAGCTGGCCGGGTTGCGCAGCGATCCCCCCAGGTCGCTGCCATCGGCCAGGCAGACCATCCGCGCCGCCAGCGCCGCCGCCGCCCCGCCGCTGCTGCCGCCCGCGCTGCGGCTCAGGTCATAGGGGTTGCGGGTGGCGCCGAATACCCGGTTCACGGTGTGCGAGCCCGCGCCGAACTCCGGCACGTTGGTCTTTCCCAGGCTGATCGCACCGGCGCCCGACATCCGGCTCACCATGAGCTCGTCGCGTTCGGGCACATGGTCCGCGAACAACGGCGACCCGTAGGTGGTGCGGACTCCCGCCGTGTCCACGAGATCCTTGTGCGCGACCGGCAGCCCGTGCAGCAAGCCCGGCGCCTCGCCTTGCGCCAGGGCCTGGTCGGCGGCCGCGGCCTTGGCCATGGCCTGCTCGAAACAGCGCGTGACCACCGCGTTCACGGCCCCGTCGGCCGCCTCGATCCGCCCGATGTGGGCGGCGATCACCTCCCGCGCCGAGACCTCCCGGCGGCGCAGCATCCCGGCCAGCGTGATCGCGTCGCTCTCCCACAGGGCCGCCACCAGGAAAGCCTAACCAATCCGGCCATCTGGCCAGAGGTCCCCCACCGCAGCTAGCCGGTGTGAGCGGGCAAATCCGGTCACCGGATCAGCGGACGCAATTTATTAGCTGGAGTATCTCCAGATCGTGATTTGCAGGTCGGCGTTCCCGGAGGCGGCTGGGTTTATGGATTTTACGAATACGCCGGCTATTATGCCCGCTGGCTCGATTATGCAGAATGCGTCACCCTGCGGGGCGTTCACCGACTGGGTCGGAGCGGTCTGGGAGTTGCAGGCCGCGAATGTTGGCGTAGTAGTCCCGGATGGCAGTTTCACTAGCCAGTCTCCCGTGCCGCTGTCGAACTGGCCGAGCTGGTCTCTCCAGCGCCATTGGAGGGTGCCCTGGCCGTCATCTGTGGCTGCCACCACCTGGGGCCGTGTTGGGCGGGTCGGACCCACGGGGGTATATTCCCCGCCGGAAAGGGCCAGAGAATATGCGCCTATCTGCTTAGGGCGCGGCGAATCTAACGAACCAGCCGGCGTCTCGGTTGGGGTCAGGGTCGTGTCGGCTCCCCCGCGCGGCCCATGGTGCCAGATCGTGATTTGCAGATCGGCGTTCCCAGGGGTGGCTGGGTTTATGGATTTTACGAATACGCCAGCTACTATGCCCGCTGGCTCGATTATGCAGAATGCGTCACCCTGCGGGGCGTTCACCGACTGGGTCGGAGCGGTCTGGGAGTTGCAGGCCGCGAATGTTGGCGTAGCAGTCCCGGATGGCAGTTTCACTAGCCAGTCCCCGGTGCCGCTGTCGAACTGGCCGAGCTGGTCCGTCCAGCGCCATTGGAGGGTGCCCTGGCCGTCATCTGTGGCTGCCAGCACCTGGAGAAGCGTTGGGCGGGTCGGACCCACGGGGGTATATTCCCCGCCGGAAAGGGTGAGAGAATATGCGCCTACCTGCTTACTGTGCGGCGAACCTAGCGGATCAGCCGGTGTCTCAGCCATGCTGGGAACTGAGGTCGAAGGGAGGCCGGACGGTGTTGACGCCGGATGCTGGGCATTTAACGGCCAGACAGGTAAGAGAAGGCCGACCACGGTAGCCATGCTGCCGATCACCGCAGCAATACCGCCGATGACTGTCCACATCCTGGCCGAATGCTCGCCGAACCAATGGCCTTTAGATCGATCCGCCCTGTCGCGGTGGCTCCTGCTGCCGTGAGTCATTACCTTTGATCTCATCATCCCCTGGGCAAGCACGTACCTGCTAGCCGTCCCAGGACCATACAGGACAGAACCTGGCCAACTCAGCCATTCCGCGCAGAGGATACCGGGACGTTACCGCATAGAAGATCGGGCGTAAGAGTCGAGGAACTCAATGTCCTCTTCTGGCAGGCTCACGCTGACCTTCATACCTTGGTCCTACCGTCGGTATGACCAGGGGAGGACCTGGCTGTCGGGGCTGATGAGTGGCTCGCCGTCCACGGTCAACTTGCTCGGCCGGGATCGGTGCACTTCTCTCAGGGCCAGCCAGGCCAGACCTCTTCGACGCCGGCGCCCCAGGATGAGGTTGTCCCGGGAATCGTCAGGCCGGCGTCAGCGTCCCTGCCACTCCGAACCCCTGATCGCGGCTTGCCTCACCAGAATTGGCACGACCACATCAGCCCCTCCCGAGATGCTCACCATCGGCCTGCGAATCATCGCGGGTACCCCCCGATGGATATCGCACGTTAGTGCCGGCCTCCTGTGGATCACAAGGTGCATAACCTGCGGCTTCTTGTGCACTACCGGTCCTGCACTGGCCAGCCGCTGTGGACGGCCGGGGCCTAAGGGCAGCTCAGGTAGCTGGCCGTTATGTGGAGGCGTGGAACAGTCTGTGGACTGGCCGCCGCCCAAGAATCTTGGAACCGGATCCGTAGATCCAGCGCGGCGACACCTGGCCCAGCTGGTCGTGCGGCACCGTCTGATCCAGCGTGAAGCTCGCGGCGATCTGCCTGAAGTGCCGCGCTACCAGCCGTCCTGGACGGCTACGCCGCACGCTCAGTACAGTGGCTAAGGCCATTTATGTCCTACCTGGGGAGGGACGCATGAAGGCCCGCATAATGATCACCGCGTTCGCGCTGGCGGCGGCGGCGGCGGCCCTGACCATTGTCGCGATCATCCCGCTGTCGCGAGCCTGGAACTAACTCAGTTAGTAGTAACCTGCGGTGCCTGTGACCGATCGGCAGGGGAAGCACGTGGGGCATCGCACCGCTAACTGGGCGGCCGCTCTGCTGGTCATTGCCGGGTTAGGCCTGGCCCTTTCCGCGTGCGGCAGCGCGCCTGGCTCCGGCTCTAGCTCTGGCTCAGCTGGCGAGGGCCAGCCGGCACTGAGCCAGCGCCTGTTCCGGGTGCGCCTCCTCGCCGACGACAAGGCTCTGGACCGGGGCCTGCTCAAATATCAGGCACCCCGGTCGCTGGCCACCGGCGCCGGAGCAGTCCTCACCGTGCAGGTCACCGACCTGGGCAGGCATCCGGAGAGTTCGGCGCTGCCGCGTTACCACGGCTGGGTCGTCTACCCCGACGATGTGCCGACCGGCGCCATCCTGGGCGTCCGGGCCTCCTGCAGTGACCTGGCCTGCGCCGCTCAGTCCGCGACGCGCCAGTCGGTCCTGGTGCCCGGGGAGTCGGTCGGCTGGTCCTGGCAGCTGTCCGCGCGGGCCCCGGGAACCGCGCATATCTGGCTGGTGGCCACCACCTACGACCAGAACTCCAACATTTCACTGCACGAGACGAACCCCATTGAAATCACGGTCGTGGTCACGGCCACCCCCGGATACTGGGCCACGAGGATCGGCAATGTGATGAA
>Ga0335078_10014325_pt1 | contig 11763 bp, 8 predicted proteins | sample Lox_Sample_32_FD_206711 | JGI IMG/M metagenome (GOLD analysis project Ga0335078, IMG submission 206711) | Soil microbial communities from Loxahatchee National Wildlife Refuge, Florida, United States - Lox_Sample_3.2 | ecosystem: Environmental > Terrestrial > Soil > Wetlands | place: USA: Florida...
GCAAGGAAGACGTCGCCGGTCATAGTCACGGTCAACTGGCGCCGCTGCACGGCTTCTGGGCCTTCGTAGGTCGCTTCGAGTTGCGCATCCAGCCACTTATTGGCGAGGAAGCCCGGACAGTCCTCCGTGATGCCGTAGCCGCCCATCAGGCTCACGGCCTCGCGCAGCATGTTGGCTCCGTGGCCGGTGTTCCAGAGTTTGGTCGCAGGGCAGAGCACGTTGGCTTCGGAATCCCTCAGCGCGAATTGCACCAACGGATCGGCCTCAAGTTCGGCACGGCGCGGATCGTCCTCTTTGAGGCCAAGCGATTCGATAGCCCGCTGCTCACTCTCCTTGAGCGCCTTCATCTCCGCACGTCCGCCGGTGATGCCGCGCACCTTGAGGATGGCGGTCTTTTGCTTTTCCAACGGGTCGAGTTCGTCGAACAACCGCGCCGCGGCAAAGCCCAGCGATGCCGCCGCTTCGCCTGCGGCCCACACGTCGACCAAACGGTGCAATGCGTCTTCGCGCTGTTGCAGTCCCTGTTCGTAGCGTACCGAGCCGGGCTTAGCACCCTCGGCGCCGCGGAAGCGTTGGCGCTGGTAGCGGATCACCGGCTCGACGGCCGAGAGCAGCTTGGATGCCGTCATCAGGCCCACCGGCACGCGCGTGCGCCGGAAGACTGCATCGATCACTTCGCTGTGATTGAAGTTGGGCACGATCACGCCGTCCTGTACTGTGTAGCCGCCAACGATGCGGCTCGCCGGCACCTTCAGATTGAAAACGGGATCGCCGGTCGAGGAGAGCTGATGGACGAGCTTTTTGGTCGCGGCGCCGCGATCGAATGTGCCCGGGTCAGTCTCTTCCAGAATCACCACGCAACTGCCCTTGATGCGCGGATCGTCAGTGTTCACTGCAGCGGTGACGAAGTTGGCGCTGGCGATGCCGGTGATGAAACGGCAGCGCTTGTCCACTTCGAGCAGCGGCTCTTCGCCGTTCTTCCATTCGGCGACGCGCACTTTGCCGCTCAACATGCCAGTGTCAACGCCCACGTAGGGAATCGGCTCGGTTAACGCGAAGGCACCGCGCCATGGCTTGCGGTCTTCATCCGGCTGCGGCGGCGCGGCCAGCTTTTTATAACGCGCAATCTGCTCCGGCGTGCCACGCTCATGAATCGGCGAGAGCGCCAGAAATCCCGCCAGGCTCGCCGTGGCCGCTCCGCCATCGACCCACGCCAGCTCAAAGGCCGCGAGGCCGAGCGCAAGATTCTTCGGCCCGGCAATGAAGCCGCCTTCCTCAGGCTCCATAAACGCCGCAGTGATGCCAGCACGGTCGAAGGCGTAGAGCATCTCGTCCTTGGCCGCAGTCCATTCGTGCGTATTGCGCTCGCCGGCTGCAACCAGCCGCGCCACGGTTCCCCGCGCCACGCCGCGCGCCGATTGCACCAGCATCTGCAAATCGAACCGGTCGGCATACCGCCAGAGAATCTGCCGCACCGCGTCTCCGGGGAGTGTGAGCATCGTTTTCAATTCAGGGGTTGTAACCGCTCCCATGCAGAAGTCTCCTCAGCCAGCAACCATTTTCTTCGACCACATGGTGCGCGGCATGTGACCTGTATCACCTGGACAAGGCGGCGCTATCAGCTATGTGCCGTGGGCTCAAAGCTCGTAGGTCCGAGTTTCATTGGCTGGGAATCTGCCGGCCAAAGAGAGAGTATCTTGCGGTTTGCGGGTCGCGCTATTCGGAGATCCCCGTCACCGTGCAGCGCCAGACGCGGCGGTCGGGTAGAAGAAGCTCGTATTCGTCGAAGAGCGAGGCCTGGCTGCCCTGGTTGGGCCTCACGAGCCTCGCAGTGTAATCACCGAGAAGAATGCCGGGCTGGCTGACCCAGGCGGGTCTTTTGCGCATACAGAAGTGGCAAACAGGCAACAAGCAGGAAGGCGATGATAGGCCGTTTCATCGTTCACCTCGATGGAACCTTTGAATACTGATTGATTAGATGACGGTTTAGGTATCAGAGGAATCTCGACTCGGGTCCTATTCCTGTGTGATCCGCACTGTGAACCCCGATGCCCGGCCGCGGCCCCAATTTCTATCTCTGTGATCTGCATCGCCTCGCTTGTGATACATATCACTGTCAGCAAACCCCGAAAAGAATCACTTTGAAATTGCGATCCCTCGCGAAAGTACAGGAACGGTGGAATCGGCAGGGGATCGCCGGTAGACGGGGATGTTCTCGTTCGCCTGGGAAGGAAGACGGAGGGATGAACGAAGCCGTACGGGGAAGAGAAGGATTTGTCATCAGTTGGGTTTGGATGGCAATGGGCGCGGCGCTGTTTGTGCTCGCTTTGCTGCCCAACGCTCTCCACGCCCAGGACTGCCTAACCTGTCACGGCGACTCAAGCATGACCGACAGCGCCGGCCGCAGCATCTTTGTCGACCCCAAAAAGTTCAGCTCGAGCATTCACGGCAGCCTGCAATGCGCAGACTGTCACACGGACATCAATGGCTATCCGCATCCCGACAAGATTGCCCCGGTGGATTGCAAGACCTGCCACGCCGACGAAGCGGCCCAGCTCAAGGACAGCGTACACGCCGATGCGAAGGAGCATCCCTGTACCAGCTGCCACGGCAACGCGCACGAGATCTACCCCAAGAGCGATGCGCGGTCCCGCGTTTATCCGCTCAACGTGCCGCACACCTGCGGCCAGTGCCACTCGAACAACGGCATGGCGGGCAAGCATGGCTTGCCCAGTGTTTACCCCAATTACATCGACTCCATCCACGGCTTTGCATTGAGCAAGGAAGGGCTTCTCGTCGCGGCTAACTGCCAGAGCTGCCACGGCTCGCACAGGATCCTAAGCCACAACGATCCGCACAGCTCTACGTACAAATCGAACGTTCCGCAAACCTGCGGCAACTGCCACGCAAAAATCAATGCTGACTACCAGGCCGGTGTTCATGGGCAGGCCATTGCCAGGGGCGACCTTAAGGCGCCGGTCTGCAGCGACTGCCATACCGCGCACGCGATTTTGCAGCCCACGGAGTCCGAGTTCCGTATGCAGTCCACTCCGATTTGCGGCAACTGCCACAAGGAGAAGTTCTCCACTTACCGCGACACCTTTCACTCGCAGTTGGGTTCGCTGGGCGGCTACGTGGAGACGGCGCGTTGCTGGGATTGCCACCAGGCGCACGATGTACGCCCGGCAAGCGATCCAAGCTCGCCCATCAACCAAGCCAACCTGATCGCCACCTGCGGCCGTTGCCACGCGGGCGCGAACCCGAGCTTCGTGCAGTATCAGCCGCACGCCAACGCCCGCGACCGCAAGCTGAATCCGGGGCTCTATTTTGTCCGCTTGTTCATGAACCTGCTGCTGGCGAGTGTGCTTACCTTCTTTCTGTTGCACACCATCCTGTGGCTCATCCGCTCGCGCTACCAACAGCTAAAAACCTCGCCACGGCGAGGCAATGGAGGCAGCCATGCCTGAGCTGCAGTCAGCGAACCCAAGATCGAATGCGGACGCCGCCGGAAAATACTACGTGCGTTTTACGCGCGAGCAGCGCTACATGCACGCGGTACTGTTCATCACTTTTCTCGGCCTAGCGGCCACCGGCTTGCCTATGCGCTTCAGCGAGAGCTTTTGGGCGCGCAAGTTTGCCGCAGGCGTGGGCGGATTCGGCGCCATTCTCTTTTTGCATAAATTCTTTGCCGTGGTCTTAACCATTGCCTTCCTGTTGCATGTCAAGGAAATCCTTCAGCGTGGACTAATCAACCGCGAAAAGGGCATCTTCCGGGGCCCGACTTCGATGATGCCCAATTGGAAAGACGTCCGAGACATCTTCGGCCACATGCGCTGGTTCTTGGGTCTCGGTCCCAAGCCGCAGTTCGAGCGCTATGCCTACTGGGAGAAGTTTGATTACTGGGCGGTGTTCTGGGGCATGATCGTGATCGGCTTTTCGGGCTACGCCATGTGGTTTGCGCCGTTCTTCGCGCATTTCCTGCCGGGATGGGCGTTGAATGCCGTGCTCGTGATACACAGCGAAGAGGCCCTGCTCGCGGTTCTCTTCATCTTTTCCATTCACTTCGTCAACACGCACTTGCGCCCCGACAGCTTTCCCATGGATATGGTGATTTTTACCGGCGTGGAGAGCGAGCACGAGTTCAAGGAAAAGCGGACGCTTGAATACGAGCGCAACGTGGAGCGGGGTGAGTTGGAGCAGAAAGCGGGCGAGGCGCCGCCATCCTGGCTCGTGAAGTTCTCCAAAGTAGCGGGCTTCACGGCCATCTTCATCGGACTGATGCTACTGGTGCTGACGCTGACGGCGTATTTCAGCTAGCGGCACCCGGATCTGCAAGCCGCTGGCCACAAGCTACAGGATCTCTTTGTACGGCGGTCTGCGCATATTCGACATGCAGTAAGGGCCGGCCTTGTCGAAGAGATGCCTGACCGCTACTTGATCATCGAGCGAAAGTAGTTCACCGCCGCCTGGAGTTCGGCGTCGGGAAGTTTGTCGCCGAAGGACTGCATCTTTCCTATGCCATCGCGAGTCACTTCGATCATCTTCTCCCGGCTCATCGCTTTCACCGCTGGGTCTGTGACCGGCTTGATCTTCAAGGCCTTGCCGACGGCCGTTTCCGCCATTCCTGTGGCTCCGTGACAGATAGTGCACTTGGCCGTATACGATGCTTCTCCTGGGGCCTGGGCCAAGCCCACCGAGCCGGACAGCAGAACAGCCACAACCAGCGCCGGCAGCATGCGCACGATCTTGCTCATGGTATGACTCCTCTGTTGCTGTTCCGTTCAGCATGCGCGGCAATGCTCTCGAGCGCGGCAACCGCGCGGAAGTATTTGTTATATCGGAATATTCGCTTTCTTATTGAGTCTGTTCAAAAAACGAGCAGTTTCCCCTGCTGCGAGGAATCCTGTCCATGTTGGCTATTTCGGTCCAATGGGGTTCTCCAATCGGTGTAGAGCGAGCCGCTGCGATCAGGTGGCGATTCCCTTCAAGAAAACGCCACATTGCCCGGTCCAACGACTCCACAGGAATGGGAGAGCCGCCATAGCCCGCATCCGCGCGCGAGATACGCGCGACGGCCTGTTATGCAGGCGATTGTGGCGCGTCTCGCTCAAGCGACCGCAACCACCGACTGCGCCCATTCCATGGCGTTCCATTGCGATTGGGCGATGAAATCCTGGTCGATTCCGAGCTGGTAGGAAAATGCTGAAACTTTGGCCCAGACGCCTGCTTCCACGGCAAGCATGAGTTCGTAAACCGGAGAGAGCGGTCCCTCATCTTCCAGAAGAACGGCCCTGACGCCTTCATCGAGGGTGAGCCCCTCCAGCACTTCGCGCATGGGGATTTCCAGGATGGCATCCATCAACGACAACAACCCAACCTGGAACAGGTCGGAGTTCCCGCAATCCACCTTGGCGCCGATCGATTCCGCGAAGCGTGCGCGCACCAAGGACGCCAGCGCCAGGTCGGACGGCTTGAACCTCGACAGTTCCAACATACCGCTCAGCTGGCACCAACGCCGTATTTCGTTTTCGCCCAGAATAGTCAGCGCCTGGTTGATGTTTTTGACCTCGCCGCGCAGGGCGAAGATGGCGGAATTCAGGTAGCGCAGCAGGCGATAGTAGAGCATGGGATCTGACTTGACGATATCCTCCAACTCTCTCCAGTCCAGAGCCGGCTTCGAGATCGCGGACAGCAAGCGCAGGTACGCGGTGCGATAGGATTGCGCGCCGCGCGCCCGCATCATCTCCGGTTTGCGAAAGAAGTATCCCTCGAAATAGTTGAAGCCTTCGCTCATCCCAAACTCGAAATCCTGTCTGGTTTCGACTTTCTCGGCGATGAGCCGCGGGTTGCCGCCGCGATAGCGCTGCACCAGTTTTGAAACATCGGTCAGGGGCGATTCCTTAATGTCGATTTTGAGGTAATCCGCACTTCCCGCAAGCTGTTCCCTGGGATCATGGATCCGGTAGTTGCTGAACGCAATCCTGTAACCGGCCTGTTTCAACCGCGTGCATGCCTTTACGACCTCGGCGTCCACGGAGACCGAATCCGGAATCTCCGCAATCACTTTGCCCGATGGAAGCAGCGTCAAAAAACCCTGGATCAGAACGTCGTGCGTGGTGACGATGAATGCCGGAAGATTGTTGCAAAGCGTATTGAGGCCGATCAGGCTCGACATATCAATCACACCCCGGCTGGCAACATCGCCTTCCACGGAGGGAAAACAGTTGTTGACATCGCTGCGAAACAGCAGCTTATAGCCGTACACCTTCTCACCCTTGGTGAGAATCGGCATGCGGGCCGCGAAGCGGGCCGGTCGTGTGTCTTCTGTATTGAAATCGAACAGCGCCATTGAAATCCCTGTTCGACGTATCGGTTCAAAAGGCGAGCGGCTTTAGCTCCCGTGGAAAAAGCGCGTTATGTAATAGCCGGGCTCTGAGTTTGCGCTAAGTGGCGCTCGACGGCGTCACGAGTGGCGGTCCGTCCGCTGGGGGATTCTAGTCAAAACCGGAGATGCCGTATCCCGAATCCACGGCACTCAAGTTGCCGCGACCAGCCCGGGGGCCCCAACGACAGGTTTTTCGTCGTTGGGGCGGGACCCCAAGGAGCGGCGACCCTGTACAAACCTGAACAGGACGCATCTTCTCTGGTTTTGCCGTAGATAGGATCAGGCAAGCTCCCGGGCAGCAGCATCGTGAGATACCGCTGCTCGGGCGCCTCAACTATCACTTTTTCTCCAGTTTGGCTTGAAGATCGAGCACCTGGAGCTGGACCTGTTTGATTTCCTTCAGTATTTCAACCCGGCTACGGCTGATGAAGTACTTTAGAACCTCCACGGCTCCGAAAACGATCAGAAACAGGCAGGTCAGCTCGGCTACATGCCCGTGCGGAGTTGAAAGCCAATTCGCGCCGCGGAACATGGTGAGAATCATGAAAAATGCGATGACATAGAGCCACAACGCAAGGGTTGCCCACCAGGTGCGGCGTAGCCTTTTCTCGTTTCTTGCGATTTCAGCCGCCACCGTTTCTTGATAGGCGGCATAGTTTGCAGGTTGCGGCAGGCGCGAGAGCAATCGATCCCGCAGAACATCGTTTCGCTGTTCCATACTCTACTCTCCTCCTTTGAGAATTTCCTTCATTGCGCGTTTGGCGTAATGAAGGCGCGATTTCACGGTTCCTTCCGAACAGCCGACGACCGCAGCGATCTCCGCGATGGACAGGTCGTCGAGAAAATGCAAGACCAGGACTTCGCGGTGCCTGGCGCCGATCCGGCTCAAAGCCTCGTGGATAGCGGCAGCGTCCTCATTGGCGAAGGACGGTTCAGCCGCCTCCTGGAAATCTTCAAGGTGCGCCGCCTCTGCCTGTTCGCGCGAGGCGTTGCGGCGAATACGATCCACGGCGATTCCGTGGACGATGGAATACACCCACGGCCTCAAGGCGCTCGTATCCTTCAATTTGCCGATACTTCTGAAGACTCTCAGCCATGCATCCTGAAGCACGTCGAGGGCGCTGTCCGCATTGCCGGTGAGGCTGGTTGCGTAATAGAGCAGTGGCCGCTCCATCAGTACAACTAAGTCCTCGAATGCTCCCGGCTCGCCGGCTTGGCATCGAAGCGCGATCCACGCGTACTGTGTTCGATTCTCGTCTTTCATATGCGTTCAATCATTATGTCGAAGCGCAAGCGTGAATAGTTCAATGAAGGACGAGATTCTCCAGGACGAAAGAAGGGGCTGCCCGAATGAGCAGCCCCTCTCGTTGATCCCCTGCTTGGCGGCGAAGCCGCGCGCCTGCCCGGCGCAGGTGGTTACGCCGGCGAGGGCGAACCCTCTGGAAGATTGCCCGTGCCGCCGCGGCTCTCCGGCTTGAGCACCTGCTGCGGGCTGCCGTTGCCGTCGCTGGGCGTTGCCAGCGAAGAGCGCAGCGGAGGCAGTTCTTTGCCTTCGATCAGCAGCTTCAACTCCTCGAGGTCGATGGTTTCGCGCTCCAGCAACGCGGCGGCAATGCGGTGCATGGGGTCCTGGTTCGACTCGAGAATCGTATGCGCCGATTGGTAGGCCTCGTCGATCAGCCGCCGCACTTCCAGGTCGATCTGTCGCGCCGTTTCCTCGCTGAAGTCGCGGTGCTGCGCAATCTCGCGGCCCAGGAAGATCTGCTCCTCCTTTTTCCCGAAGGTGAGCGGCCCCAACCGGCTCATGCCGTATTCGCACACCATGGCGCGCGCCAGTTCCGTGGCCCGTTCGATATCGTTGCCGGCGCCCGTAGACATCTGCTTGAGGAAGATCTCTTCGGCCACGCGTCCGCCGTAAAGCGTCGCCAGCCGCGTCTCCAGATATTCGCGCGTGTAGTTGTGGCGGTCGTCGGGCAGGTACACCGTGACGCCCAGCGTCATGCCGCGCGGAATGATGGTGACCTTGTGCACCGGGTCGGAGTCGTTGCGCATGAACGACACCAAGGCATGGCCCGCCTCATGGTACGCAGTGACCCGCTTCTCCTGATCGGAGAGGAGCATCGACTTGCGCTCCGCGCCCATCAGCACCTTGTCCTTGGCCAGTTCAAAGTCGTACATGGTCACTTGCTTGCGGTTCATGCGTGCGGCATTCAGCGCCGCCTCGTTCACCATGTTGGCCAGATCGGCGCCGCTGAAGCCCGGCGTTCCGCGGGCAAGTACGTTGAGGTTGGTGTCGTCGCTGATGGGAACCTTCTTGACGTGGACCTTGAGTACTTCTTCGCGCCCGCGCACATCGGGCAGGCCCACCACCACGCGGCGGTCGAAGCGGCCAGGGCGCAGCAGCGCCGGATCGAGCACGTCGGGGCGGTTCGTGGCCGCCACCAGGATCACGCCGTCGTTCGACTCGAAACCGTCCATCTCCACAAGCAGTTGGTTCAGCGTCTGCTCGCGCTCGTCGTGGCCGCCGCCCAGGCCGGCGCCGCGATGCCGGCCCACGGCGTCGATTTCATCGATGAAAATGATGCAGGGAGCGTTCTTCTTGCCCTGTTCGAAGAGGTCGCGCACGCGGCTTGCGCCCACGCCCACGAACATCTCCACGAAGTCGGAGCCGGAAATCGAAAAGAAGGGAACATTGGCCTCCCCGGCCACGGCGCGCGCCAGCAAGGTCTTGCCGGTTCCCGGAGGACCCACGAGCAGCACGCCCTTGGGAATGCGGCCACCAAGTTTTTGAAACTTCTGCGGCTCGCGCAGGTACTCGATAATCTCCTTCAGTTCTTCTTTGGCTTCATCTACGCCGGCCACGTCTTTAAACGTGACCTTCTTTTGCTGCATCGAAAGCAGCCGCGCGCGGCTTTTGCCGAACGACAGCGCCTTGTTGCCGCCCGACTGCATCTGCCGCAGCATGAAGAACCAGATCGCAATGAGAAGCACAAAAGGCGCCACGTTGATGAGCAACTGCCACATCAGGTTGCTCTGTTCAGGTTTGACCGTGAAGTTGACCTTGTGCGCGGGATCCAGCATCGCCTTCTGCAAATCTTCGTAGTTGCTAGGCAGAGTTGTGTGGAATTCGTCTTTGGAACCCTTCAGATGACCCTTTAGTTCATTGCCCTGGACGGTAGCATCCTGCACCTGGTTGTTCAGGACCCTGTCGTAGAGCTCGGTGTAGGAGTACTCCACGTCCTTGCCCATATTTGCACTTCGCTCGAATATGGCCCACACCATGATCAAGCAAATGGCAATGAACACCCAGAACATGATTGTTTTAACGCTCGAATTCACCCACCACTCCTTTGTGCGGCAAAGGTGAAAAACCTTCCGCGCACCGACACACGCTCCCGGCGAAGCCACTCGAACCTTAGACGCTTGAGCGCTGGCCAAAGTAGCAAGAAATACATAACTTCCTCGCGGCACAGCGGCGAACCGCCGCGCGAGGAGAGCGGTAGTCAGATTGTACTCTCTTGCCCAAAAAGTTGGAACGATTCGAATGTCGCAATCGGGATAGAGCTCTTGGGTCACTGGACGCTTGGCCGGTTTTGGGAATCAGCCCGAAATTTCCTGCGGCGCCGCTTCCAAAACGGTGACAGCCAGGCCAGGTTCCGGCTCCAGTTCCACGCCATGCATCCACACGATATGCCCGTCCGCCTCCAGCACCGGCCAATGCGCCCGCGCCGTTCCCGTAACGTGCAGACGTTCGAGGACTTCTTTTACCTTGCGAGGCCCGGAGGAGTGCCGGAGCCGTACCCGGTCACCCGGCCTCCAATTGCGTAGAGTGGCCATTCGTAGCGGGCCTTGGCGGCCTGCCATCCCATCCCCGGCAACCGCCGTGGTCGATCGCGCGATGTGCATGCGTATTCCGAACTCCGGCGCATCGATCGTGCCCGGAATTGGCACACTGTAGTGCAGCTCCTGCCCGCTTGCGCTTTTGCCGCTGGCCGCCGAGACCGGGATAACTGAAAGCCTTAGTTCCCGGGCGGTGCGCTCGGCACACAGGCCCTGCGGCAGCGCCAGTTTTTGCCCGGCGCGGCCATCGAGAGCCAGCAACCGCACCGCTTCGGTGGCGGCAAAGTCGAGTGCGGCGCCTAGTTGCTCCGCTGCATGGCGCAGCAGCCGCCGCTCGAGCGCGGGCGCGAGCGTCGCCAAACGGTTCACCTCCACGCTCAAGCCCGCGCCTGTGCCTTCACCCGCCGCGCGCCCGCCGCCGCGCACCGGACGCCCGGGGAGAATTAACTGCGGAGCCAGACGGGCCACTTCGGCCTGCCACCACGCCTCTTCGTCGCGCGCCAGCTTCGCCATCTGCGCCAGATGTTCGCGCAGCCGTGGGTTCCACCCTTCGAGCAGAGGCAGCAGCTCGTGCCGGATGCGATTGCGCGTGAAGGTCAGATGGCGATTCGAAGTGTCCTCGCGCCAGTCTTGGCCCAGACCGTGCAAATAGGCTTCGACTTCGGTGCGCCTGACCGCCAGCAGCGGCCGCACAATCGCGCCCTCCGGGCTCTCAAGTTTTGGATGAATGCCCGATAAACCCTCGGTCCACGCGCCTCGCAGGAACTTGGCCAGGACCGTCTCTGCCTGGTCGTCGAGTGTATGCGCGGTCGCAACTGCGTCGAGCACCACTGCGCCGGGCGCGCTTTTGGACATCAGTGTGCGAAACCACGAGTAGCGCAGCCGCCGCGCAGCCTCTTCGATGGTCTCGGCCGGTTTGTCCGATTTCGCATCGCCTCGCGCTTCGGCAGTCGTATCCACGCGTGCCTCGTGAAACGGAATGTCCAGCTTTGCCGCCAGTTCGCGGCAGAATTCGAGATCCCCGTCGGCCTCTTCGCCGCGCAGGCCGTGGTGCAGGTGCGCGGCATGGAGCACGAGGCCTAGCTCGCGGCGCCGCTCTGCCAAGGCCCGCAGCAGCGCCACCGAGTCCGCGCCGCCGGAGAGCGCCACGGCCAGCCGCATTCCGGGCCTGAGCAGCGAAACGTCGAGGGGCAGGCCCGGAGCGGACTTCGGTGCAGGCTTCGACTTAAGTGGATGGGGCACGAGAGGATGATAGCGCGAAGACGTCGATCGGCAAGCCTTTCAGTCTCTCGATGCGTGGTCCTGTTTCGAGCTGCATTGCGTTCCATTGCCAAACCAATAACTTCCGGATCGTCCGTGATTCGACCAGAATCGTCAAAATTCAGGATTACAGTCGCAAAGCCGACTTCACGGGAGTAAACCCCCGCCCTGCCAGTGACACCCCCAGAACCGGCAGATGCTCAGGAATGACGGAAGCCAACCACTGTCCTGCTTATCAGGGCCGTCTTCGCAGTGGTGCAGGTCTAGGTCCTACAGGA
>Ga0335078_10014327_pt1 | contig 11763 bp, 9 predicted proteins | sample Lox_Sample_32_FD_206711 | JGI IMG/M metagenome (GOLD analysis project Ga0335078, IMG submission 206711) | Soil microbial communities from Loxahatchee National Wildlife Refuge, Florida, United States - Lox_Sample_3.2 | ecosystem: Environmental > Terrestrial > Soil > Wetlands | place: USA: Florida...
TCGCGAGTGAGCTTCGGGCCTGTCGCTCCGAGGTAGGGAGCGTTCGTCCTGCACGAATCGCCGCCCGCCGGGTTTTCAACCTTGATCACTTTCGCGCCCAGACCTGCCAGAATCAGCGTGGCGAAAGGCCCGGCGAGTGCGACCGTGAGATCGAGGACAGTGATGCCATCAAGCGGCTTGCCGGATGTCGGTTCCATTCACGTGGAAGATATAACGGCTACTTCTGCCTGTATCTGTCAAAGAACTCGAAGACAGCTGGCAGCACCAGGGGTACCATGCCGCTGTGATCGGCTTTGACCTCGTAGTATTCGAAGGTGAAATCCTGCTGAAACATCCAGTCCCGCATCACGTGGCTCCCCTGCAGAGACGGCGTGGCCAGGGTGCCTTCACTCATCATAATGGGAATGGAACGAAGGTGATCCCAGGGATAGTGTGCTTGGTCGACAAACGGCCCGGACATGGGCGCAATGGCGCGCCAATACTTTGAGTACTTCGCGGCCAGGTACCATGTTCCGCCCGATCCCATCGAATGTCCCGCGAGGAATATCGATGACCTGTTGATCGGATATTCATTCAGTACGATCTCGAGAACGTTGATGACATCCTTCTCGCTGAGTTCGAGCGTGTGTTCCGCTTCCGGTGTTACGCCGGTTCTTTGTTTGGTCGCGGCCTCCGGCTGGCCAAAGACCGCCGGTAGCCGAAGAGGCGTGCCATATGCTCCCATCGGGCTGTAGCCGAGCGGCGAAGCAACAACGTAACCATGCTCCTCAGCCAGGCGAACGATCTGCTTATTGTTCATGTCCATGTAGCGGTTCTCATCGGAACCAGCGCCGTGGAGCATCACGATGAGAGGCAACTTCGACTGGCCGTCCCATGCGGTAGGCACGTACAAGCGATATGGCATGGCCTTCTTTGCCGCCGGGAAATCGTAGGTTCGATGCTGATCTCCCTTGGCACGCCGCTGAGGGTTGGGCGCGGATAGCACGTCTTTCGCAAGCTGCTTCGATTCCAGCATCTGCTGATCGGCATCCAGCGCGGAGCCGAAGGGGATTGGCGGCCCCTGTGCCAGGAGTGCCCCGCAAACAAATGGGAGCAGTAATGCGGATGCGGTTCTCATTTCAGGTTCTTCGTCTGTACAACCCATTTCGGGCTGACGCACAAACCACAGTCTGCGCCCTGGAACATCAGCGCAGCTTTCTGATCGCCTTTCAACTGCCAGTTCAGCCAAGCCACCGCGATACCGGCGAATTCGCCGCCATTCGGCTGATTGTACGTGCCGCCGTGACCCACGCCACGCTCCCATGCGCGAAATACCGGGATTGACTTGATGTATTCGAAGTCGGCGTTGGCGTTATTGAACGCGATATCGGTGGAGTCCCCGCTGATGTAAGCCATGGGGACGTGAATGGATTCGAGATCCTTTTTGCCGAGTGTTTTTCCGCCGCCCATGTTCGAAGGCTGCGCGAAGAGGCCGCTGTTCCAGACCATGGCGGTTGTGATACGTCTGTCAGCGGCAACTTCGATCGCCTGCACGCCGCCGCACGACTGACCCATCACCGCAATCTTGCCGACATTGAGGTGCTTATAGTATTTGCTGTCGGCGCGATCATTCTCGGCTGTGGCCCACATGATCGCATCGATCATCTGAGACGGATGAGTTGCGGCCGGCGGCAGATTGCGCGGAAGCTGCGTCGTGTCAGTGGCTTGTTGTATCGGCCGTTGCGGCCCCGGCGCGGCAGCCAGACCAGCCGTATTGCGTTCGACGATCGGGCCCAAAGCGACGGCGACAAAGCCGTACGAAGAGATATCAGTGAGGAAGTTGCTGAATGAGTTACCGGCATTCACACAGGCGCCATTCCCCCAAACGACGAGAGGCAGCGTGGCACCACTCAGGGCCGACAGATTTTCCGGCCGGTAGATCGTATGGTCCGGCAAGTTCGGGTCCATTTCCATCACAGCTTTGAAGGGCCCGGATCCGCTTGTAGGGCGTGGTGGAGCGTCCGCGCGCGGTTGAGCCGCGCCATTCCAACTAGAAAGCAGGAGTAAGGTAAGTGCCACTGTGGAAAGTGCTGTTAATCGCCACTGGGACAGCGTCATTGATTCATCCTTTCGCACACGCGTTTGTCAAAACACTATATCGAAGACCGAACTGCACTGGTCTCCGCGCAGTTCTAGAGTGATTCGCTGTACAGGGCATGGAAGGTCCTCAGGATTGAAACAGCCCTTTACGAAAGGCTGCGAACCGCCGGTCCGCTCGCAGTGAGGCCAGCTTTGGATCGACGTCCACTGACCAGAGAGAAGCCGAGTTCTCGTGGCGTGCTCTCCACAATTCTGCAAACGCCTCGTCAGGACGATTGAGGGCATACAGGACAGGCGCGAGGTACAAGGAATCCACGAAGTGTTCCTGCGCAGGCGTTGCACCCTTCCCATCAAGCTTTCCGCCTGGCCGGAGCGACCGTTTCGAGCCACTGCGCTTCCAGCGCTTTCAACCAGGGAATATCCGGAGCCAGCGTCTGAGCCAGACGATATTCCTCCAGCGCCTCGTCCACGCATCCCGAAAACTCCAACGCCTGAGCGTGAAAGGAGCGGTCAAGGTAAAAGTAAGGCTGAATCTCTAGGGCTGCCGCACCAACGCGGACGGCTCGCTGGAAGTCGTTTTGCGCAAGCAATAAGACCATTTCGGCCGCTGGAAGACCGGGTTCGAATTGATCAATAGTCCGGGCGCACTCCAGCGATTCCGACGCACAATCAAAACGCCCCTGTCCGGCATACAACAGGGTCAGGTGAAGATATGTGGTCACGTCGTGTAGGTTGCGTGCCGATTCGAGGAGTTCGCGTTCCGCGGCCTCGCGGTTCCGCTCAAAAAGATGGATGGCGTGAGCACGATCTGCGCGCAATGCCGGTGTGAGGCCAAACCGGTCAACGGCTTGCTTGAGCGCAGAATGAAAAGCGGCTAAGGTCTCCGGTGACGAATTGACACTGCAGGCGCCAAGCATCAGGTAGACGCGCGCGATCGCATCGAGAGGCCGGCGATCGAAGCGGTCCGCTGCAGCGAGGCGGAAACGTTCGAGCGCCTTTTCGAGTCCTTCTCGGGTGCATCTCTGGGCCATGCGCCATCCGATCTTCATCTGATCGTCCGCAACTGGGATCGTCAGCCGATAACCGCGGTTTGGAAGATAGACGATCCAGTTGCGATACTCAGCCAGCGCTTTTCGCGCCTCTGCGATTGTCACCGCAACTGTGTGGCGCGAGACTGTGGTTCCGTTCCACGCTTCCGCCATGAGCTCCGCGAACTGTACCTCACAGCCCAGCCGGCTGGCCAGCACTCTTATGACCTCATAAACCTGCGAGCGTATTCTCACTTCAGCACCGTCTCGCAGGAACCTGGAATCAGAACAATCCACCCGGAACGGACCGAACCGGATCTGATTGATGCTTGCACTGGAAGGATCTTGCCACGCTTCCGCCCTGGGGTGCTTAGCCTCGGCGAAATTCTTGACCGGGGGAGGAGCGGTGGCGCGGCTGGTAAGGCTGATTCTCATCGGCTGATCGGCTTGAGAATTGGAGCCGGGCTGCCAGGGTGATAGGGCCGGTGCGATCGATTTGCTCAACAACGTTTGCGGTGGCATCGCGCATCAAGTTCGCTGAATTGGCTCAACTCACCTCAACTCACCTCACCTCTGTTGGCCAACCAACTCGATGGTGAAGCCGTTGGGATCGCGGAAGCGCACGGCGTGATCGCCTAGTGCCGGTATTGTTTCCACCTTAAGCTTCTGCAGTTTCGTAGTAATGGCCTTCCTGTCAAACCCAGCGACACGGAACGAGAGGCGTTCGATCGCGGGCTTGCCGCCGGACGCAGCCGGCTCCAGAGCCAAGCGTGTATTCGCCACCTGGAACCAGACATGGCCGGGCTTTTTTGTTGCTGGAGGACCGAAGAATTTGGCGTAGTGGGAAGACGCGCGGCTCAGATCTGACACGGCGAGAACGATGTGATCGAGACCCACAGGTGCGACCGCGGCGTCATCGGTGGTGATGCGCGTGGAGGGAATGATGGTTCTTGCCAGTCCTCCGGGAACGCCTAGCAACTGCAAACGGATTCCGTCGTCATCGGTAGGCATGCCGAAGCGGCCGTTCCCCATTTTTATCCCGGCCTTCTCGATGGCGGCGCGCATCTCATCGGGTTTGTAGCCCTTCACCAACGCGCAGAAGTGATCGATCTTCGGCGTCGGATCCGTAGCGGGCGCGCCGCCGAAAGCGATGTAGGCACTTCCCATGCGCACGTAATAGCGCGGCGGTGGATCGCGCTCCTGGAACAATTGGGGATCGAAGATGCGGCCGTACCATTCGGCTGAAGCCTTCTGATCCGGTACCGTCATTCCGATGTGCTCCAGTCCGGTGGTCTGGAGCGGCAATGGTCCGGGGCCGGTTTCGTCTGCGCGGGCAGGAACAGCCGACATCCAGGCCAGCGAGGCCACCGCGGCTAGCGCTTCCCGCCGGCTCCATTCCAGTGAGGCGCTTTTGCGAATGTTCATCATCAGAGCTCGATCGTACCCGTGCTGTCGCCAAATGAATTCTGCTGAACCCCTAGCTTGCCAAGGATACTCAGCAGCAGGTTCGACATGGGCGTGTGCGGTGCCGCGATAATGTGCCGGTCTCCACGCAAATTGACGGACGCGCCGCCGGCGACCACCACTGGCAGGGGATCGTGATCGTGCTGGTTGCCGTTGCTCATGCTGCTCCCATAGAGAATCAGCGAATGACCCAGCAGCGTGCCATCGCCATCGGGCTTGGAATGCAGTTTTTCGATGAAGTAAGCCAGCAGGCTCGTGTGATAGCGGTTGATCAGCGCGAATCGGTCCATGTTGGCTCGATTGTTCGAGTGATGCGAGGCCACATGAAAACCTTCTCTGACGCCGCTCTGCGGATACACCGCGCCGCTGGTGTCCCGCGCATACATCATCGTCGCGACGCGCGTGATGTTGGCCTGGAATGCGATCGCCTGAAGGTCGAACATGATCTTAAAGTGATCGTCGAAGGCCTCGGGAATGCCGACCGGCGCGTCAGGCACTTTCACGTCTTTGGACGCCTGATTCTCGGCCTTTTGGATCCGGCGCTCGATTTCGCGGACATCGTCGAGGAAGTCACTCATGCGCCCGCGATCGGAAGCGGGCAGTTCCTTGTTTAGGGAAGCGATCTGCTTCGTAACCGAATCCAGCAGGCTGCGCGCTTGCTGCTTGCGCGCCATCCTTTCCTCCGCCGTGCTGCCTTCGCCAAACAACTTCTCAAACAGGACTTGCGGATTGTGCTCCATGGGCAGGGGTAGCGTGGGCGTCTTCCAGGAAATGGTGTTGGTGTACGCGCAGCCATAACCCGCACCGCAGTTCAGTCCGTTCTCCTCGATGGCAACTTCCATCGAAGGAAGCGGCGTGTCCTGTCCCAGTTTCTCCGCCACGATCTGATCGATCGTGGTTCCCACGTGGACACTCTCTTTCTCAGGATGTGCGCCGCTCAGAAAAACAGCGGCCGAACGCGCATGGTCCGCGCCCGCATCGCTGCCGACACCTGCAGCCTGCGGATGCGCAAGGTTGCTCACCACGACAAGCCGGTCACGGTATTTTTCCAGCGGCTTGAGAATCTCTGTGAACTCGAAGCCTTTGCCTTCCTGGGCCGGCGTCCATTTGTCCATCGTGGCTCCGTGCGGCACGTAGATGCACCCAAGGCGGCTGCGAGGATTCGCGGCCGTGCGGGCCAGAGGCGTCTGGGCCGCTATCATCGAATCCAGCAGCGGCAGAGAGATCGCGACGCCTGCCCCACGCAGGAAGGTACGTCGCGGAAGATGTTTTTTCGTGATAAAGTTCATGACTGCTCTCTCCTTGACCTTTCTTGGCGCGGTCAGCGCAACGCGGTGCTCCGTACCTGGGTCCCGCCGTTTTCGGCCGGTTTCATTTTCATTTGAAATGGCGTGCTCTTGACAATTCCGAGTACGATGGACGAGAAACGATTGTCATTGCGCCCGGCCTCGCGCGTGATCGCGCGCACCGCCGGCATGTCGTAGTATTTCAATCCGCGGCCGAGGGCATAAGTCATCACCTTCTCGGTCAACGTGGAGACAAAGACGTCTGAGCGGCTCAACAGCGCCTGGCGCAGGCTGGCGGGCCCGGACAGCTTCGTTCCATCTACCATCTGGCTCGACGCATCCACCGGCACACCTCCGTCGGTAGTCCGCCATTTGCCAGTCAGATCGAAATTTTCGAGCGAGAATCCGATCGGATCCATGATCTTGTGGCACGACGCGCAAACGGGATTCTGGCGATGCGCTTCCATCCGTTCCCGCACCGACACGACTTTCGCCGACGAGGCGTCCTCGGGTAAAGCCGGCACGTTTGGCGGCGGAAGAGGCACCGGGCTACCAAGGATGTTTTCGAGGACCCACTTGCCTCGCGCGACGGGAGATGTTCTTGTGGCTACGGACGTGACGAGCAGAATACTGCCCTGGCCCAGCAATCCCCGCCGCGTCTCGTCAGGCAGTTTCACCCGTCGGAAGCGGCTGCCGTAGACGCCCGGGATGTCGTAGTGCTTGGCCAGACGTTCGTCGACAAAGGTGTAGTCGGCGTCCAGCAGATCGACCACGCTGCGGTCTTCGCGGACAATGCTGTCGAAGAACATTTCCGTTTCACGCCGGAAGGATTGACGAAGATTGTCGTTGAACTCGCGGGTTTCGGGCCGGGCGCTCTTCAATTCGCGAAGGTAAAGCCATTGGCCGGCAAAATTGACGGCCAGCGCGGAGGCCTTCGAGTCGGCCAGCATGCGGCGCGTCTGTTGCGACAAAATCTGCGGTTCATGCAACTTGTTCTGCTTCGCCAGCCACAGCAGTTCTTCATCCGGGATGCTGCTCCAGAGGAAGAAGGAAAGCCGGGAAGCGAGCTCGATATCGCTCACCACATATACTCCGCCCGGAGGTGTGCCGGCTGGCTCGTGCTCAATCCGGAAGATAAACCATGGATCCATCAGAATGCGTGCCAGGGCTGCTTCGATTCCGTGCTCGAATCCCCCCACGTTCCTGCCTTCCTGGTAGAAGCCAAGCAAAGTTTCAAGGTCGTTATCGCGGACCGGCCGCCGGAAAGCCTTTTCCGCAAGCGAAGTCAGGATTCGTTTGGCGCAGGCGGTCTCGTCCTCGCCGGAAGCGGGGCGGCAAATGAAAATCTTCCGGCGGCTGGGCGTGTCACCAGGGCCCGTAGGATTCGTCGGCCCGGTGATCGCCACGCTCGTCACGCCGGCATTGTCCGGATAGGTGCTGTAAATATCATCCACGCCTGCCGAACTGTGCCGCGGCATGGCGACGCCGATGGTATGTGGGCCGGCTGTTATCTTGAGGCGAAAATCGGTCGCGCTTTTTCCCGGGTTGATACGCGCTCCGTCAAGAGTAATCTCGATGGGTACCGCGCCGCCGCCCGCGCCAACGCCCAGACCCGCGCTGCGCGCGCGAATCTTGAACCCGTACTCCGCATCCAGGGGGAACGTGTATTCGATCAACATCCCGCCCCGCGTGCCGATCGGCAACCCTTCGATGTGTGTAGTCTGCGAAAGGTCTCCCGGAGCGCGCCACGTGTTGGTCGTGGGCGTCGTTGCCGGATCGCCAACCGCGAGGCTGCTGATTTCGGTCGCCGCCGCCACGTAGCGCTCCAGCAGCGCCGGCGAAACACCGAGCGCGGCGGCAATGTTGTCGAATCCTTCGCTTGAGTCGTCAGAGGGCAGCAATGTCGATACGTCGGCATCCACATCCAGGAGATCACGTACCGCGTTCGCATACTCCGCTCGATTCAGGCGATGCAAGCCCACCGTCCCCGGGTTCGGTTGCCGCGCCGCAAATTGATCCAGCGAATTCTCAACATGAGCCACGAATTCATCGATTGCGGCACGAGCCGGGCGCGGCACCCCGCTGGGCGGCATCATGCCTGCCCGCAGTTTTCGCACCACCTTTTCCCAGGTTTCGGGACTCTGCGACACCCGCCCAGGATCCATTTGTTCCAGCGAAAGCCCTCCGGTTTTCAGCCGGCCGTTATGGCAGCTCTGGCAGTACTGCGCAAGAAACTGCTTCTCGGATTCAGCCGGTTTCTGCGCGGCAGCGGGGCGGTACGCGCCCAGCAGGAGCATCAGAGCCGCAGTGACACGGAATGTATTCATCGGGCGCTGGCCACCGGGGATGCCGGAACACCTTTCTTCAGAAGCTTGTCGATAAGCGCAATGGTGGAGGGCTTGCGCTCCGGCGCGTTCGTTGCAAGGAACACACCTTCGGCCCAGACCATTGGGGTTCTTCCTTCTTTGTCTTTCACGTCCAGGCGCGCGCCGTGCTGCACGAGAAATGCCAGAAGATCGTCCGCGCCCCTGTTGGCCGCTCCGAAGACGGGCGTCAGGCCCATGGAGTTGGCAGCGTTGATGTCCGCGCCCTTTTCGAGACACAACTTCACAGCTTCGATCTGCGTTGCCGGATCTTCGGTGAATGTCTGGTTGATCACCCAGTTGATGCCCGAAGCAGCCATCAGGGCCGTGGTGCCTGCGAACGTGGGGATGTTCGGATCGGCTCCCTTCTCCAGCAGCAGCTTCATGACAGTAAGATCGCCGGACAACGCCGCGCGCAGAAACGGCGTCTGTCCGGTGAAGTCGACCCACGAGAGATCGCCGAGACCCATCAGGAATCGCCGGGTCGGAGGAACTTCCGCCGTGCGCGCGTTTGGGTTGGCGCCTCGATCCAGCAATTCGGCAATCAACCGCAGCAGGCGCTCTCTGTCGACATTGTGCTCGCCGCTGCGGCTGTATTCGAGATCGCGCATTTCCACCGCGGCCCACAGGGGTGTTCTTCCCCAGAAGTCGGCGGCGTTGATCTCCGCGCCGTTCTGGATCAGAAGATCGGCTGTGTCCGGTTGGTTGTTCGTGATGGCCATCAGCAGCGGAGTGATTTTGTTGGCTTCCGGCCGATTCACCTTCGCGCCTGCGCCAATCAGCATCCGGGCAATTTCGATGCGGCCGTCTCTCGCTGCATAGAGAAACGGCGTCATTCCTCCCGGTGTGGCCTCCTGATAGCCTTGTTCCGGCCAGCCGCTGCGAACAATGCCAACTCCGTGCGACCCGCCGCCGGCGCCCGGTGGCCGGCGAGCGGGCGTTCTACCCACCCGCGTTGCTGCATTCACATCCGCTCCCCGTTCCAGAAGGAGGCGGACGGCCGCCGAGTTATCTTCTCTCACGGCGATCATGAGCGCCGTTTGCTGGGCTTCGCTTTCCCGCGCGTCAACCTTTGCGCCCACATCAAGCAGAATGCGGATGTTTTCGAACTGCGGGCGGCTCACAGCAATCATGAGCGGCGTGAATCCCACGTGATCTGCCAGATCCGGGTTGGCGCCGGCCGCAAGCAGCTTGCGAACGACCTCCGCATTGGCATTCGCGCAGGCGATGGCGAGGGGAGTGACGCCATCTGGATCGGCGGCATTTGCGTCGGCTTTCGCCTGGAGTAAAAGCGCAACCAGTTCAGAATCGTCGGATCGGACCGCCCAGTGCAACGCGGAGGTGCCGTCCGGCAGTTTAACGTTTGGATCCTCCGAACCTTTGCGCAGGAGGGCTATGGCGGTCGCACGGTCGCCGTCGCGCGCCGTGGCGGCAATCTTTGCATCCGCTGTGGCCAGCGGCGCCGGCAAAAGGGAAGCCATGCAAGCGAGCAGGAATCCAGCGAATCGAGCCTTCATGGAGAGTCCTCCAGACTGGCACTGCCGAGCACCAGGTTGCGTTTACGAATCTTACCAGCCGACAGGTATGAATGCAAGCCTGCTATGCTTTGAAGAGGGAGCTTCTGAAATATTGTAGAATCGGGCTCCAGAAGTGCCTTCATGGATCTCTTCCCGGGTGGATTCAGAAGACGATTGACGAAACCAGAACAGGATGGAACTTCGATGAGAATGAACACCCCTTTTGCCAGCCTCACACTAACCGCAGCTCTGTTCGCCGCCAGCGCTGCGGCGCAGTCGCACATCGAGCTCAAAGCACATACCGGCCACGGCCAGACAGGCTACGACGTGAATTCGACGATGATCTCCGGCGAAAAGGATATGATCCTGATCGACCCGCAATTCAGCCTCAGCGAGGCGCACCGTCTTGCAGCGGAGATTCTGGAGTCGAAAAAGAACCTGACCACCATTTACATCACGCACCCGCATCCGGATCATTTCTTCGGACTGGCTGTTCTCAAGCAGGCATTCCCGGGCGCGCGGATAGTCGCATTGCCCGCAACGGCAAACGCAGTGAAAACAGCCTGGCCGGCCCGCCAGAAGTTCTGGTTCCCGACGTATGGCAACAACATACCGGGACCCGATGCGGTGGTGCCGGAAGAACTCACGACGCCTGTGCTGACGCTTGAAGGCGAGCAGTTTCCGGTTACCGGTCCGGTGCAAGGCAGCGACGGTCCCGGCAACAGCTACGTCTTTATCCCCTCGCTCAAGGCAGTAATCACCGGAGACGTCGTCTTCGATCACGTTTATTTTGGAGTGACGCGAGACAAGGCCCGCCAGGATTGGAACAAGACCATCGATCAGATTACCGCTCTGCAGCCCGCCATCATCGTTCCCGGACACGAGGGGCCCGGAGCAACACGAGACATGCGATCGATTCAGTTCATGAAGAAATACATGGCCGATTGGGATACGAACTTTTTGGCCTCGAAGAACGCAGCCGAAATGAAAGCGAAGGTCCTGGCTCAGTATCCTGGTCTCGGAATGGAGTTCACCCTGAACGACCGCATCGCAACGTACTTCCCCACGCCAAAACCGTAACCGTTGTCTTCAGGCCAGGTGCTGTGTGTGTGGCGTTGAAAGCACCTGGCCGGTTCTCAATCCTTGCCCGGCGCAGCGGCTCGACAGTGCTTCCGCCGGTGGTTCGCTGCGATATTGATGAACTCTCGCGGGACCTGAGCATCGTCGCATTTTGCGCCACAGTTAGCCATCGTTACCTATCGCCTCATACCTGAAAGGTCGGGCATTCCGCTAGCGCTGCGGGAGTTGCGCGGCGAGGTTAGGTTTGCGCGTCCGGGGGACTCGCGAAAATCGGATGGTTCAACCACTGAACGAGCAGCGCCGCTGGCACGGCATCGTCAGCGCAGCGGCGCTGCTCAAGTGTAATCGGGTTCAGAACTGGAAGCGCATCTCCAGGGTGCCTTGCCGGGGCGAGACAAAGTCGCCACCCAGGTAGTTGACGAATCCGAAGCCGCCCGTGAGCTTGCCGGCCGTGGCAGGATTCGTACAGACGGCGCCGCTGCCCGCCGTGCAGGTCGTGGGAGCAAGAGGATTAGTGGCTGTCGGATTCAGGAGCTGCGTGCGGTTGAAGATATTCTGGAAGTTCATCCGGATGGTCAGCGCCATGCTCTCCCGAATCCGGAATACGCGGCCGAAGCTCATCGACTCCGCCGGCCGCCGCTCATAGCGGTAATCGTTGTAATAGGGCGCAGAAGTGCCCCACTGGCCGTCGGTCGGGTTGCTCCACGCTGCCGGATTGAGCACCAGTTGCTTGGTTGGATCGATACAGTGGCAGTTCAAATCCGTCAGGAACAAGGGTTGTCCTGGCACGCGACTAAAGAACGTTGACCGGAACAACAGTGTGCTCAGGTTGTTGGTCGAGGTAGGCGCCAGAATCGGCAGTCCGCTGGCATAGCTCAGCACTGCACCGATGGTCCAGTCGCGGACAACCTGGGAGAAAGCTTTATTCGGTCCCCACGCTGGCAGC
>Ga0335078_10014328_pt1 | contig 11761 bp, 10 predicted proteins | sample Lox_Sample_32_FD_206711 | JGI IMG/M metagenome (GOLD analysis project Ga0335078, IMG submission 206711) | Soil microbial communities from Loxahatchee National Wildlife Refuge, Florida, United States - Lox_Sample_3.2 | ecosystem: Environmental > Terrestrial > Soil > Wetlands | place: USA...
GGTGGCCGCCGGACATATCCACGGTACTGCTCTTCCCGGCAGCCAGGGAAATGTTGGAATCGCCGCTCATCGCGATACATTCTTCCGCCCATTGCGGGACCTTCGGCGAAATGACGAGATTCTCGTGGCTACGGCTTATGGGACATTCCGATATATCGTGGATGCCATCGAGATCGTCGATCCAAGCGACGTCCAAGTGCTTCATCAGACGAGCGATCCGCAGTTGACGCTCGTCACCTGCTATCCGTTCGCCTATATAGGCTCGGCGCCAAAGCGATTTATCGTTCATGCGCGCCAATGCACCGCTGTTAATCCGCTCTGATCTCCGCCCCAAGAGCATTGGTCGGCAGGTCCAGTCTGACGCAGGAACGGAGCGATGGACGCCATCGCAGCGTCCCTCATGCGGCCCTCCAATCTCCGCAGGCAGTCTCCGACGCGAGACAGGTGGTCAGATGGTCGATGCCGCGGAGAAGGGTAATCAACGACTGCGCACGCCCAGCGGGCAATCCTGCCGGCTGTTCGGCGTGGATTGCCTCTACCGTCCTATTTAGGAAGTCGTGAGAAGCTTCAACGGTATTGGACTCGAATGGTGCGTTGTGCTCGATCCGGTCGGCCATTTCTTCCAGGATCCGCGCTGCATGTTCATCGTACGCCTGCTGTCGAGCACGAACAGGCTCCGGCAATTCGAAGCCGGGCAGCTGGAGGCGGTACTTCAGGAAAGCGATCCGCATGACAAAAATGGTGCGCAGTTGCGGTTGCCACTGGCGGATATAGCTCCTGAATTCGAGATCTTTCTGACGCGAGGGACCAAACTCGAAAAGTACGCCATCGGCAACAGCCCTTACCTTGTCCAGATTCGCATTGATCGTCTCGCGAAGAGCCAAGCTTCGGCCGACCGCAACTTTCAAGTCTTTTGAAAGGGGCACTCTTGCAAACTGAGCTATTAACCGGAGATTGGAGATGAATGTCCGCCTCATTTCCACCGAGGCGGGCGAGGTCCATAGTCTGTCGAAGACGAACCACATCATGAAGAGGCCGAGCAGGATGCCAACCACACGATCCCGGGCAACCGTGAGAGAGGTCTGTATTTTGAATTCCTGCAGGTTGATCAAATAGAAGGCCAGTGCCATCTGCACCCCGAAGTAGGACAATCGCGGACTCGATGTCATAAACCAGGAAGACAGTGCAGTGACCAGGATGAAAAGAAGTAAGAATCCGCTGATGGAATCGAGATTTGGAAGAATCAACATTTGCGAGCCCATCCCAATCACGAATCCCCCAGTGATGGCGCCCGCGACACGAAGCATTTGCTTCTGACGGGATGCGCCAATTGTGGACAACGCCGTCAGCAGACACGTGGTCACCGCCGTACTGATCTCCGGCCAGGCGAGCGCGTTGTAGATCACGTAACAAAGGCTGGCGGCCAAGCAGCCCTTGAGCGCGAAACGAAGGTGCTCTGGGTCGAGAAATGCGTCTCGGGAGAGAAGCTTCGGCCGCTCCGGCTGGTCTGGTGATTGCACAGATTCGCGAGCCGATTGAGTACCCGCAAACACCTCCGTTATCAGATTTACGGTACGCTCCATCTCGCCCAATAGCGGAGCCACAGCCGCGGATTGTGCCTTTGCATCGAACCGAACCGGCGCCGGAACGTCGCGATTCGTCAGATCAGTGCGAATAATTGCCAGCGTCGAGGCCAGGTTGCGGAAGCGCTCCCGGTCATTAGCGGAGTACGAGAAGCGGAGCGTCGTCAGAGTAGCCGCAAGATCGACGAGCCTGCCAACAAGGACCGCCACGCCCCCGGCGGCAGTCGAGTACTGTTGCGGAATGTTGGAGCGTCCTAAGATCTGCCGCAACCTGGAGGTTCCCAGCATCGCCAGGCGTAGAATTTTCCGTTCGGTCGCGGGATCCGGACAGCGGCCCTCTGCATAGCGGTTTAAGAGGTCCTCGACTGCCGACAATCGGTCCGTCAGGGGCAAGAGGATTTCATCGCCGGGCCGTTGCCGCACAAACGCCAGTTCCACCGCCCCCGTAACCACGACGGCAATCAACGTCGCCAGGAGCAACCAAAGCGTATCCTCCACGTTTGTCTCGGCGGAAACATGCCGGTCCCACAATGGAATTCCAATCGAGATTGTATTCACAAAGGCAACCGCCGCCATGTAATTTGTGAGCGTTCCGATCGCGTAAAACGCAATGAACAGCGTGGCGACAATCCAGAGAAAATGCAGGGGGAGCACATTGACCACCAAACGCATCGAAGCAATCAGATAGGCCGCGCCGAGCCCGGTAACACCGAAAACGGTTGCCGCCGATTGCATGGTTGCTCTCGGGCTATCGCGAGAAACCAGAAGCGCGTAGACCGCGGCTTGCCAGGCATACGGGATTCGAAAGGTCATGCAGACGACCATCACGAGCGCCGATGCGATGACCATGCGCGCGACCAATGCAGCCCGGCCCGGGTACGGGGCTAGTTCGTCCTTGAGGAAGTTCCAAAGCCACGGGAGCAGGGCGTTGGACTTCGGAAGCGACTGCGCCAGGGACGCCATCTCAACGCCCGCGGATCACGACGACTGCCGACTCGCTCACGCGAAATAGATCTGGCGAAGGATTCTTCACGCGCACCCGAACCGGGTAGCGCGATGCCAGATGCACCCAATTGAGCGTCCTTTGCACATCGGGCAGGCCTTGTTGAAAGTGGCCGATAACGTCTTCGTCTGGTGTTACGCCAAATCCAACACTGTCCACCACGCCCTCAAAGCGCACGTTCGGTTTGGACAGCACATAGACATCGGCCCGCATCCCGGGCTGGATGCGCTCCAGTTGGCCTTCGCGAAAGTTGCCCACCGCCCACCATGTCCGCGCGTCAATCAGCGTGAACATCTGCTGCCCGGCGTGGGCGTAAGCGCCTTCCGAAATCGTGAGGTTGGTGACCCGGGCGTCAAACGGCGCGTAGACCCGGCAGTTGTTCAGGTTGTATCGCGCGGTTTCGATGGCCGATGCTTTTGCCCCCCGCTGGTTGATGAGCGGATCGAGCGTGGTGACGGCATTCTGCGTCTGTTCGTGCTGCGCCTTGCTCTGGGTCAGCAGCGCCTTGGAGCGCTCCTCCTGCGCCATTGCGGAGTGGACCGCCGCCTGTGCCTGCCGCAGTTGCGATTCCGCCTGCTTTAGCGCCTGCGCCTGCGCGACCTCCGAGGTCCTCGCCCGATCCACTTGGTCGAATGTGACAAATTGCTTCACCAGCAGCGGTTCAATGCGATGCAGGTTGTTGCTGGCATACATCCACTCGGCCTTGGCCCGGTTGACGCCCTGCTCGGCATTGGAGACTTCCGCCTCAGCCTGGTCGACGGCCGCCGCCCATCGGTTCACGTCGGCTTCCGTGCTGTGGATGTTGGCCGCCGAAACCGAGACGGCGCTGACCAGAGCTGCGATCCTCCTGCGCTCGTCGGAGATCTGTCCTTCGAGGGTCGCCTGATCGGAAGTTGCCTTCTGCAGCGCATACCGATAGGGCCTGTCATCGATTTCGAAGAGAAGATCTCCCTTCTTCACGAACTGATTGTCATGCACATTCAGGCGGACGAGCGGACCTTCCACTTGCGGCGCGATTCCGATAAAGTTGGCGAGGATCGCGGAATCGTCGGTTCGGGGATAATAGTCCGCGCGATAGAACACCACCAGCCCCAGTGCGATGGCGCCAGTCACGATCGCAACGCTGAGAACGCGGCCAACCCAAACTCCCCACTGACTATTGGTTGAGGGTTCCATGGATTCTCCCCGCTACCGAAAACAGGTAAGCCAGAGCGCGAATGTGAACAGCGCGGTCAGGCTCGGATAGGTTAACACCGGAAGTGCCAAGACAACGCGAACGCGCAAGAGCAACCACCGGGCCGCCACCGTGAGCGCCAGGCCCAACGCCAGGCAGACAAGCCATGCCGGGAAGAAGGAACCAAGAATGTCAAACGATGGGGCTCGACTGCAGCCGGTGCAGGACATTGCCGCGACCGCCAACCCGGGAGTTGCTAGTCGGTGATTCTTAAGGATCATGGGCGAGTCCTTCTGGCATTCGGTTGAATCGCATCGCCCGTGCGGAACGCCAGATCCGCGACCGCAGCCAGCACCTGAGTGCGGGCCAAAATGTCGGTGGAGCGTGCCTGCGCCAGGACCTTCTGAGCGTTGGTGACATCGAGCAGATTGCGTACACCGTAGTTATAAGATTCCAGCGCGGCGCTATAAGACTGCATCGCGGCGGTGAGCAGCGCGGTTGCGGCCTCGCGTTGGCGGAACGCGGTGTTCAAATTCGAATAGGCTGTCCAGACCTGGTCTTCAATCCGATCGCGCGCTGCGGCGGCTCGTGCCTCCGCCTCCCTGATACGTGCCTCTGCCTCTGCCAGCCGGCTGCGCCGAGCGCCCCCGTCAAACATAGTCCAATTGAGGCTCAGCGCCACGCCTCCGGTCAGGTCCGACGTGTGCCCCCAGGGGAGAGTCTGCTGGAGGATATAGAGAGATTGCACGCTCGAGGCGGCACTCACCGTTAGGTTGGGATAGAGGGCCGACCGGGCTTGCTGCCGTTCTGCCTGCCGGTGGCGCACCTGCGCTAGCTGTGACAGGAGATCGGGACGCTGTTCCAGCGCGCGGACCATCGCTTGCTCCACGGTATCCGACACCGAGTCCGGCGTCGGCACTTCGCCGAGGGGTTGCACGCGCAGGCGCGTAGCGGCAGATTCTCCCAGGGCGCTCACTAGGTCGCCTCGTGCGATGTCCTCCGCTCCCAAGACGGCCTGTAAATTGTATTGCGCCTGGGCTGTGGCGCTGCGAGCTTCAAGAACGTCGGGCAATGTCGCGAGGCCGTTACGGAGACGCTCTTCGGCCGCCTGTTGCACGGCCTGCGCATTCACCACGCTCGCTCCCGCGGCTTCCTCCTGCCCTGCCGCATTCAACAGCCGGTAATAGGCCTGCGAAACGTCGTAAATCAATTGCCGGTGAACATCGTTGAGCCCGAAGTTCGTAGACAGTAAGCGTGCGCTTTCGGCATTGATTCGACCTCGCCGGGCGCCGAAGTCAAAAATGGTATAGTTCAGCTCTAGCGAAAGCTGGAACGCGCCATTTGTCTGGCGATAAAAGCGGTCGCCCAGCCCCGCCTCATTGCGCTCCGCGCCGGCCAGCGCCGCGGCAGCCAGGGCCGGAAACAACTCGCTGCGAGCGATTCCAAGGGCCGCGGCTTGGGCGCGGGCGCTTTCCCAAGCTACACGAGTTTCCGGGTTGTGCGCCTCCGCCAGATCGATCAATTCCGCCAAAGAGTAGATTCTGTCCGGCTCGATGCCACTGGCCGGCTGGTGAAAACGCCGCGCATCGGTGACAATTTGCTGCTTCTCAGCGGAATGCCACGGGCGATCGGGTGAAATTGGCGGATACTGAGCGAAAAGCCGACCGACTGCCGCCAAGAGGACGATTATGGCGCCTGTTCGCGCCCGCCATTTGATTCGGGCCGTTGAGTCCGCCACACGTATTCGTTTTCGATTCACTTCGGTCTGGAACGCCATAGTGCACTTGGCACTCCAATCCAGACTCATGGGTTTCTCGGATGCGGACCAGATCTCGCGAGCTCGATGTCTGTCGGGTGATCGGCACAAACGTCGTGACTTCCGACATCCCTCGCCCAATACCCGGTTCGATCCAACAAAACCCCTTACCAGCCGCTCATCTATTTTGAAACCCGGCTGGTCCGGCGTTAGGGAGAGTGCCTTGAAGCGCAATTCAAAACTGAACCTGGTGATTGGGCTAGCGACTGCCCTTGCCGGTCTGGCCGGCTGCGCCGGCAAAGTCCGTTACCCCAATTTCTATGTGCTAAACTTGCCCGCTCCTGTGTCCGCAACCGCAGGGCGGGCGGCAACGCTCGGCTCAATAGCCGTGCGGGAATTCGACGCTCCCGCTTTCTTGCAGAACGGGCCAATCGTCTACCGTGAATCGCCGGATCGCCTTGGCTTCTACGAATATGAGCGCTGGGCGGTGGACCCTCGCCGCGCGGTTACTGGTGCGGTGATCCGGGAGATGCAGGCGCGCGGAACCTTCCAGTCTGTCGCCCGCTTCGATGGCCGCACGACTCAGGATTGCGTCTTGACCGGTGCGATCGAGCATCTCGAAGAAGTCGACCACGGTGCTGATGTGTGGATCGAAGTCTCCCTATCGGCTCAATTGACCAGCGAGCGGACTGGCGTGGTGCTCTGGCAGGGCACTGCCTCGAAGACAGCGAAGTTGGACGAACGCTCGATTTCGGGAGTCGTTGCCGAGATGTCCCGCGAGGTGGGGATAGCCGTTCAGGACCTGGTTTCCTCGATGCAGGATCACGTATCGGCGGCTTCGGTTCCCCCGCGTCAATCGATCGGCGGACAGTCGTTCTCCGATAAGATCGAGAAAGATTGATTGCCTCTCAGGCGGCCCGGCGCGTATCGGTTTGGCGTGCCGTCAGGTGTGGCGCCAACTTCTTCTTTGCGTTGAAGACTCTCCACTGCACCGTTCCGATGGGAATCTCCTGTGCCGCGGCGATCTCGTGGTATTCCCACTGCTCGATAAACCGCAGCTTCATGACCTCTCGTTCGCGCGAATCCAGGAATGCCATCCAATGCAGGAATTCGAACCCCGGTGTTGCGGCGGGACTGTTGTTGTCCGCGGTTACCAAACGATCGCCCACGTCGGCCAGATCCACAGTGTCCAATTTCCGGCTTTGATTGCCATAATGCTCCCACAGCGCGTTCCGCGCTATCGTGAACAACCATCCCCGAAACATTGCGCGATCTCGAAGCTGCGTGGCTTTAAGGTAAACAGTCAACATCACTTCCTGGGCGAGGTCTTCGGCTAAGGACGGTTCACAGCGTTGCGCCCGGAAAAAGGCGAAGAGCTGTGGTGTATACGCATTGAACAGGTCGGTAAACGACTGTTCGTTTGGAGTACTCAGGAACCTCTCCGTGACGTCCCTGTCGCGTCTCAGTCTCTGGTTAGCAATCGGCTCGTTAGCCATTTCGTCTTAGCCCCTCTCGGCTGCATCCTCTATGGAGCACTCGCGCATCCAATCTCGCCTTGACGCGTCGCTTTAGTTCTTTTCTACTTACGGAACGCTTCCCGGCTCGTCCCTGCCGGGTCCGCGTCGTCATAGTCGAGTTTTCGTCCCGCCGAATTTGGCTTACGAGAGAATCGATAGCGGCATCGGGGATGGGGAAACGGGAAGCGTCAGTTCCCATTGTGGATGGAATGTTTTTTCCGAAATGTGCGTTGGAGGTCTGGCCAGAATTCCTTCAGAACATTGCCGGCCATGTCGACACCGATTTGTATGCCAAGTTTGGACGCGGCGTTGCCGGCTGTGCGGTTGTCCGGATAATAGGCGTTTGAAATTGCGACAGCCGCCGAATTTCCGAGCACCTCCGAATAATTGAACTGGGTTCCGCCCGAATCGCGGTGCGTCCAGAAGATCTGGCCCATGGCATACGCGAGCCTAGACCAGGCGCTCCCGACGCCGCGCCGGAAATAGCGCGGATCCTGGCGCAGCACCGAGGGAAGGACGGCCTCCGTCATATAGTCGCCGATCGCCAGATCGCCGTAGGCGGTGCCGAAGTATCTGCCGAATCCCCGGCCGCCTTGTCCGAATGAGCGGTTTGCGTTTGTCAACTGTCCTTCGCCGGCAAAAATCGCGGCCAGCGCGAAGGTGCCTCGATCGAAGGCGTCTTCGGACGCCAGCTTGAATTTCGCGCTGCTCGTAAGCGGTTCGTAATTCTGCAAGCTCGGAAAGGTCCGGTAGTTGGGGATGATGCCAAAAATCCGGCTGTCGCGTAGTGGCGCAGCAGTCTTCGCCGCCGTATCGCCCGGCGGCATCTCCTGGCCAATCGATACGGAAGCAAAAAGAGCGATACCCGCGAATACGCCTGCGACGCGATAAAGCATGATTTGGGTCCTCACCAAAGAGGACTCTCGTCGGCGGCAATTTGTTGAGTGCCACACACGAGCCGGCCGTTCATCAAAATGTCGAAGCCTCGTCACGATGACCGTTTCTCCGACTGCATGCCACGCCACCGCGGATCGTGCGAAATGTCTCTAAGTAGGTGTCCTTGAGAGTTCTCGCTGCTGCTCGCTCGAGTGGAATCCGGAGTGCTCCAACCCAACCAAATCTTCACTGGCCTGTCGAAAGACGAGTGGAGGCACTCTGGCGGACCCGTGCTCACGCGCAGGACCGCGTAGATAGCCGGTGACAGTTTTCTGCGAGGTACATGTTAATGGCCACAGCCGCAAAATTCCGGATCGACGTTACGATTCACGATGTCCTCACCAACTCTAGTCAGCGCGCACCCGTTCCGGCTGCCCACAAAGGGCTAACTCTGCCGCAGCCTGTGTTCCCTCAATACCCGGACCTCTTGAACGATCCGGGCCCAGCGACGCCGCCAGAAAAGCGGCAGTGGTCCGCGAAGGATGTATATCGAACGTCTCGAGGGTGGCTGTTCCCCTACGTTCGCTCTCGAGTAATGCCCGGAGAGTTCCATCCCATCACGGCCTACCTGTTTGTCGAATACAAATGCAACCTCGATTGCTGGTATTGCTGGTCCTATAACAACACTGTCAAAGGAATGACCGAAGATGTTGCCCGGCGTTCCATCGACTGGCTGCATGACCATGGCTGCCGTGTGCTGGCGCTGATGGGTGGCGAGCCTCTTCTGCGACCCGAGTTTGTCCACAAAGTGGTGTATTACGCCGCGAAGAAAGGCTTCTGGGTATATGTCGCGACCAACGGGCGTCTGCTGCGGCCCAGTCTTGCGGACCGCTTGGGAGACGCGGGCGTATCGGCGTTCAACTTTGCGATGGACTCATGGGATCTCAAGCCGAGTCTTCCCAAGGCGCTGGTGCCCGCAAGAGACAATCTTGAGCACATCCTGCGCAAGCAGTACGCCTACGGTTATGTAGTATTCTTCAATATCAACATCTGCCGCAATAACCTTGAAGACGTCAGGATACTGACCGAGTATGCCCACGATCATCGGGTAGCCACTGATTATCACATCAACGAGACGCCGATGCTCGAACCGCATGACCAGTTCAAGCATCTGTACGACAATCCCACTTACATTCGGCCGGAGGATTGGCGAGAGGTGGATGCGCTGGTCGACTGGCTCATCGAGAAGAACCGCGCGGGCTACCAGATGGTGAATTCTGTGCAACGACTGCGGGAGATCAAGGCGTTTCTTCGGATGTCGTCCGGACTCGATCTCAACGAATACGGCTGGAACGGCGATGGGAGCAATGGGACGACAGATCAGGCCGATCTGCTCGCCTCCATGCCGGGGATTGTGGCCAACGCAAATGGGGAGCTTCAGTTTGCCGAATGGAACTGCCGCGCCGGCCAGAACAACGTAATCATCCGCACCGATGGCACCGTGGCGCCCTGCTTCCCGATGTACGGAGCGACCTTCGATTGGGGAAGTATCGATCAGCCGAAGTTCGATCAAGAGCAGCTCTCCAGTATGAAGAAAACCTGCCAGCAACACTGCTTCTCAACCCTGAATCACAACCTCGCGTACTGCTACAACGATGCGCGAGTGATCAAGTGGCTGTGGTCGAACGTAGTCAAGAAGAAATTCCAGGGCGGCGTGCGCAGCTTCGAGGACTAAAGATGATCAGAGAACTCATGGCTTCGCCCGAGCCGGGCATTGAACGGCTGTTTGCGGTCGCGCTCCTGGTCCTGTTGACGGTTATGCCGGTGGCGGCGGAGGAGCGGTTCAATCTGAAACCGAGCGACCTTGGTGCGCCGGTTGGGCCGCTACGCGAGGGCGTCACGGAAGAGCGGCTTTTCGCGGAGTTGCTGGCCCACAACGCACTCCGCAGTGCCGCGCTGCTGGAGTATGTGGCGATGCGGACGTACGCCGTGAGCGATTTGAAGGGCAAGGTTCACGCGCAGGAAATGGGGCGTATGGAGTTTCGGGCGCCCGACAAGAAGACGTTCACCATTACTTCCGAGACGGGGTCGGGGCTGGTCCGTCATCTGGCGCTCAATCCGCTCATCGAGAGCGAGATCAAAGCGGCGGCCGGTAAGGAACATCACGACAGCGCTATCAGCCCGGCAAACTATTCGCTACGTTTGCTCGGCGAACAGGAGGTGGGACCATACCGCTGCTTCGTAGCTCAGGCAACTCCGAAGCGCATTGACAAGTACCTTTTCGAAGGGAAGGTGTGGATCGACGTTGACGATTACGCCGTGGTGCGCATCGAAGGCCATCCCGCGGCCAACCTGTCCTTCTGGATCAAACGCGCGGACTTCATCAGAAAGTATCAAAAGATCGATGGCTTCTGGCTCCCGCAAAGGGACGAGACCTTTGTTCAAGTGAGATTCTATGGCCAGAAGGTTCTGACCATCGATCACGGTGAGTACGTCGTGAAGGGGAAGGGTTGAAAGTCCAATAGGACCGCCGCTCACTGGCTAAGTTTCGCGGATACTGGATAGTGGTCGGAGGCGCGAATATCGTCGTGCACTCGCCCTTCCGAAACGACTGTGCCGGACGAATATATCCAATCGATCGGCTGGACGCGCTGGAACGGTCTCCGGGCGGACGTCGTCGGACGGTCCGGCAGTCCTACGGCATCGTAAAATCCGGCGTCCTCGAGCATTCCCGCGGCGGCGCTATTGCTCGCGTTCAAATTGAGGTCGCCGCCCAATATGACCAGGGAAGAGGTCGCATGCTGCCGGGCATCTTCCAATGTTTCCCCCAGTTGGTCGAGCCGAAGCATCTCATTCCCCTTGCTCTCCAGGTGCAGGTTATAGGACACCAGTTTCCGGCCGTATATCAGTGCTTCGGCAACCAGAGCGATCCTTCCTCCCAATCGCCGCTGAAAGATTTCGGCCTGCGGTACATACCAACGGGGCTTCCAGAAATCCGACTGACGCTGAAACCGGATGATCCGTCCATTCGAAAGGGGCCAAGGGGAAAGCGCCGCCATCCCGTGAAGCGCCGGTGAAGATTCGGAGCCCCCACTCAGCTCCTGGAATTCCGTGCCAAAAACATAGTTCACACGGAGCGAGCGCGCAAGCTCGCGGCCTATGTCCACTCGCCCGCTGCGGCGCGCATTCAGATCCACTTCCTGCAAGAGGATAAGATCGGCCTCGACGTTTCGCAGAAATTCGAGGATCCCTGGGTATTGCTGGCCGCGCTCGATATTCCAGCTGACGATGAGAATGTAATCTCGCGACCAGGGAGGCCCGTCAGCCGTCGCGAATCCGTCTGCAATCACCTCATCCATCGGCATGCCCTAAGCGGTCGGGCGCGGAGCAATGGCGAACGTCCGGTGAGAATACAAGGCAATGGGCCACACGATATTCGCGCCCAAGGCCGCAAGAATGAAAGCGACGTTCGTAATATTGAAGAGCGCGAAGAACAGGAAAGCATATGGCAAAAAGCAGCGGCGGATCATGAATTCGGTGTGCCTGCCGAGGTAGAGGAATGGGTTCGACCGCCGGTTCGATGCCTGAGCCTGCCAGATTCTCAAATACTGTTCGGGGCGTCCCGAGGTCAGCCGATGCCGCTGCAGCCCGGTGGTCAGAAAGCTGGCGACCGCGCCGAAAAGAAGCAGCCCGCCCCACGCCAGATAAACCCCCCTCCCCGAACTCCGCGCCAGCCCGATCGTCATGCCCGCGAAGATAAACAGGTAGTAGAGGTAGTCGCAAATCGTCTCCAGCCAGCAGCCGAACTCAGACTCTTGCAGTGTAAGACGCGCGACCTCGCCATCGCATCCA
>Ga0335078_10014329_pt1 | contig 11761 bp, 12 predicted proteins | sample Lox_Sample_32_FD_206711 | JGI IMG/M metagenome (GOLD analysis project Ga0335078, IMG submission 206711) | Soil microbial communities from Loxahatchee National Wildlife Refuge, Florida, United States - Lox_Sample_3.2 | ecosystem: Environmental > Terrestrial > Soil > Wetlands | place: USA...
CCCCAAACCAGGACATTGCCGCGCGTAAATTGGGCATTTCCAAATCGACGATCTCCAGAAGCCTGCGGCGCGCGCACTACTGGCAAATCGAGGCCGCCATCAATTCGATGGAAACCCTGATCGAACCTCTGTGGCACGCAAACGTGCAACTTGATAGGAGTTGAACAAAAACATGCAACCGAGTGCCGCGCCTATTTTCTCGAGCTTTCTGCTGGCCCACTTCCTGAGCGACTTCCCGCTGCAGACGGCGTCCATCCTGGAATCGAAACGGCGCCTGCTGTGGCGCGGCTATCTCCAACACGGACTGATTCTGTTCTCGGCGACCTGGACGTCTCTCGCCGTTTTCACCGCCGTCGACGTCCGCGCCGCGCGCTCCCTGGGCGTCGTTTTTGCTTTCGTGGCCGTCCACCTAATTTCCGACTGGGCGAAGTGCATCTTTGGCCGCCTCCATAAGATCGAAGGACCCAGGGTATTCTTCGCCGATCAACTTTGGCATCTGTTCACCGTCGCCGTGGCCGGCGCGATCCTGGCGGAGTGGAGTTGGGGCGGTGTGAAAGCGGCCCTGTTTGCCGTTCACGGCATTCCTCCGAAAGTACTGCCGGCGCTGGCGATCTACGCGGGCGCCATCTTCGCCGGGGGCCACCTCGTGCGGAATCTGACGAAACCCCTGCTCGACGACTTCACGGAATTGAGTGCGGGCCCCACCGCATCGGTCAAGCAACTGAAGAACGCCGGGTTGTACATCGGTTGGCTGGAAAGATTTCTGGTGATGTCGGCCCTCGCCTTGCAGTCGCCCGCCACCGTGGGACTCATCCTGACCGCCAAATCGATCGTGCGTTTTCCCGAGTTGAAGGATCTGCGGTTCGCCGAGTACTTCCTGATTGGAACCCTGTTGAGCATCGGCATTGCGTTGGCGGGCGGCATGGCCCTGATCTGGATGCTGTATGGAACGCTCTCCCTGAAGTGATTCGTGCCGGCACAGTGCCGATAAAATGATCTTAATATTATCTTTACTTTACGTCCCGCCTGAAGTATAATCCTAACGGGGAGATGCGTATGCGTCCGTTGGATATTCCCGAAATGCTGATCGCTCTGGGCCTGGTCGCCATCCTGGCGTGGGGCCTATACAACTGGAAGCACCGCGAACACACGCCGCGCTAGCTTGGCGCCTGGCAGGCCATTTCCCACATCGCGCCGCCTACGAAGCCATGGCGCGCAACGATTCAGTGTACGGCGCGCGCGCCACTCCTCGTTCGGTAATAATAGCGGTCACATACCGGTTGGGCGTGACATCGAAGGCCGGGTTCTCGACTGGCGTGCCTTCGGGCGCGACGGGGTGGCCAAACAGGTGCGTCACTTCCGCGTCCGGCCGGCGCTCGATAGGGATCTCATCGCCCGATCGAAGCGTCAGGTCCAGCGTGGAGATGGGCGCGGCCACGAAGAACGGCACGCCGTTTTCCTTCGCCAGCACAGCCACCGAATAAGTGCCGATCTTGTTGGCCACGTCGCCATTGGCGGCGATGCGGTCGGCGCCCACCACCACGCAGCCGATGCGCCCGGATTTCAGGAAATGCCCTGCCATGTTGTCCGTGATCAGCGTGGCAGGGATGTGGTCCTGCTGCAGTTCCCACACCGTCAGGCGCGCGCCTTGCAGAAAGGGGCGCGTCTCATCGGCGAAGACATCCACTTTCTTGCCGGCTTCCACCGCCGCGCGGATCACGCCCAGCGCGGTGCCATATCCCGCGGTCGCCAGCGCTCCGGCGTTGCAATGCGTGAGCACCGTCTTGCCGTCCGGCACCAGGTCCGCGCCGTTCCGCCCGATGGCTTGGTTGATTGCGATATCCTCCAGACGGATCTGCCGCGCTTCGGCCGCCAGACGCTCGCGGATTTCAGCCAGCGGCCGGCCGCGCAGGGATTGATAGAGCTTCCGCATGCGGTCGATCGCCCAGAACAGGTTGATGGCGGTGGGCCGGGTGCGCGCCAGGGTATCGCAGATTTGTGCAACCTGCGCGTCCAGATCGCCGCCATCGGCATGCGCAACCCCCAACGCCACCCCCATGGCGGCTGCTACCCCGATGGCCGGCGCGCCGCGGATCACCATGTTGCGGATGGCCGCGGCGACCTCTTCATAGGTCCGGCAGGTGACGTATTCTTCGTGCAGCGGCAGGCGCGTCTGGTCGACCATCACCACGCCCGCCGGGGTCCATTCGATTGTTTCCACCATTCTCGCGCTATTCTTCCTCAATCGGACTAAAATAACAGATATGCGGGGCGGTTTTTCAGCTCTATTTACCGTCCTGGTCGCCGTGTTGCCGGCGGCGGGGCAGAACGTACAGGTCTTCGAAACCTATTCGGATCAATCCAAGCTGCTGACGCCGAGATCTCCGGGGCTTACTCTTGCGCAGGGTACTCCGGCTGGATCGCCCGCCTTCACCATCGCGGTAGACAGCAGCACGACTTACCAGCAAATGGACGGCGTGGGCGCGTCGCTCACCGATTCCTCGGGATGGCTTCTTTGGAACAAGTTGACCGAGTCACAACGCGATGCGCTGATGCAGAGCCTGTTCGATCCGAATACGGGCATCGGCATCGGTATGCTGCGCCAGCCGATGGGCGCCAGTGACATGTCCGCCAGCGGGAACTATACCTATGACGACGTGGGAGCCGGCCAAAGCGATCCGCACTTAGCGCAGTTTTCCATCGCGCATGACCAGACCTACCTGATTCCGCTGGTGCGCCAGGCCTTCTCTATCAACCCATCGCTCAAGGTGCATGCGCTGCCCTGGAGTCCGCCCGCATGGATGAAAACCAGCGGATCGATGAATGGCGGCAATATCGTCACCGCGGACTTTCCCAGCCTGGCACAGTACTTCACGCTCTTCATCGACGCCTACCAACAGCAGGGCATTCCAATTTACGCCGTCTCCATGCAGAACGAGCCACTCAATTCAACTAACAGTTACCCATCGGCATATGTCGCCGCTTCCGACGAAGCGAACTTCATCGGTCACTACCTGGGGCCGGCGCTGGCGAGTGCGGGCCTGGGCAACGTCAAGATCTTCGGCTACGAACATAACTGGGACCATCCCGAGTACCCCGAGGCGCTGCTGGCCGACAGCACGGCATACGGCTATCTGGCCGGCAGTTCTTTCCATTGTTATGGCGGCGATGTGAGCGCGCAATCACAGGTGAAGCAGGCTTATCCGGCGAAGGACATTTGGTTCACCGAGTGTTCGGGAACCGTGGGGTCCGCCTTCGCGGGCGACCTGGCCTGGAACGCGGAGCACTTGTTAATCGGAGCCACCCGCAACTGGGCGCGCGGAGTGACTCTCTGGAACATCGCGCTGGATCAGAAATCCGAGCCGCATAATGGCGGGTGCACCGGATGCCGCGGCGTGGTGACGGTGGATGACAGCGTCTCGCCGCCTGTGATCACACGTAACGTGGAGTACTATGTGCTGGGTCATTTGGGCAAGTTCGTGCAGGCGGGCGCTTATCGGATCGGCTCGAACACCTACGGCTCCGGCTCGCTCGAAGACGTAGCGTTTCAAAATCCGGACGGGTCGATTGTGCTGCTGGTGTTGAATGCGGCCCCTGGCAGTTCCACCTTCGCGGTGACGTGGAATGGCGCCAACTTCACCGACACCTTGCCGGCTGGCGCCGTGGCTACGTACGACTGGGCGGTCCCGGCGCCGGTGTTTCCGGCCAATGGAGCGATCAACGCGGCGGCGCCCGCCGCGGCCTTGAGTCCGGGCGAGTTGTTTTCTATCTACGGCGTAAACCTGGCGGCGGCGGCGCAGCAGCCGTTGCTGCTGCCGCTACCGGCCACGATGGCGGCCGCGAGTGTGCAGATCGACGGGATCGCGGCGCCGTTGACCTACGTATCGCCGGGGCAGATCAACGCGCAAGTGCCGTGGGAAACGGCGCCCGGCAACGCGACCCTGACTGTGACGCACGCCGGCGTGGCGGCATCGCAGACAGTCTCGATCGCCGCGGCGGGGCCTGCCATCTTCACTTGGTATGGCAGCCAGGAAGCGGCGGCGTTGAACCCGGATTATTCCGTCAATTCGCAGGACAAGCCGGCCTCCAGTTACATCCAGTTGTTTGGCACGGGCCTGGGCGCTGTTTCCCCGGCAGTCGCGACCGGGGCGCCGGCAAGCGCCGATCCGCTATCGTGGGTCACGGCGACAGTCACCGCGACGGTGGGTGACACGCCGCCAGCAAACGCTTTGTTCGCGGGCCTGGCGCCAGGGTTCGCCGGATTGTGGCAGGTGAACGTGGCGCTGCCCAGTGGTATCTCGGGCGCGGTGCCTGTGATTGTGACTGTGGCGGGCGTGGCGAGTAATACGGTGACGGTCTGGGTGAAGTGAGCGCCTACGCCAACTGCAGCGCCTGCCGCAGTGCCGGGTCGCTGCGCACGCGCCAGATCTTGCTATCGAGATAGTAGTGGGTCAGGCCGAAGCCGCAGAAGAAACCGAAGGCCAGGTCTGATGCCTGACCGAGCTGGAAACCCGGCACGCGATAAAGCGCGCTGAAGACCAGCGCCACGAGTACATAATTCAGCAGGCTGCGCGAGACGGCTTGCGGAATGCGGCCGTGATCTGCGGCGGCGGAAGCCGCGCCATAGCGGTTGCGATTGTGGAACCAGATCAGCGCGTGATACTGCAGGTTATGCACGATCGTAACCGTCGGCACCGCTCCCATCCAACTCATATAGGCGAAGGTCAGCCAGTGCAGCGGAATCACGCCGGCGAACAGCAGAAACTTCGGCAGGTTTACGGGATCGCCGCGGCGGACGCGCACGAACTGCCGGCCGGCATAGACCAGCGCGGTCGCGGCCACCAGCACCCATAGGAAGGGCTCCAGGCTCGGGAATGAGAAGTGCAGTCCCAGTTCCTCGGGGTGGTGAATGAAGAAGCGGTGGAATGGCGGAAAGACCGTCATCACGCCCAGAAACCAGCGGTCGAGAAAATTGTCCGGCTTGGCCAGGTCGCGGTTCTTCACTTTGTACAGGACCATGAAGCCATAGTGCTGGCGGATGACGTGGTAGTAGGCCCAGACGGCCACGATCATGGCGAGCACGGCCTTGCCTCCCAGTAGTACCAGGACCGGTCCGAGGGCGAAGAAGAACGCCGCGCTGCCGAATAACAGTGCGCGCCGGGTGTGACGCGCCTCGCTATCGAAGAAAGTGCGCGAAGCCGTGCCGAAAATGTGGGTGCCATCGAAGCCCACAGACCAGAACCACCACAGCAGCGAAATCGGCACGTGCAGAGCCACGTTCGCCGCCAGGTACGCATATCCGGCCAGCGAGCTGCCGATGACGAACGCCAGGTCTACGCCGCGCGTGATGATCCAGCGATGCGCCAGGCGTGCCGCGCGCGGCTGAATTACAGGTTGCGGGATGGGTTGTGTGACAGCAGCCAATCCATATAGTGTACAACTACCGGAGAGGCCCAGCCCCGATTGCGGCAGGCTGCGATAGAATGAAACCCTCATGACCTGCTGCGCCGATCTCGACAAGCTTATGGATCTGGAACTGGCGCGCCACGCGCAGCCCTACCAGCTCACCAACGGCAGGATACTCACGGAGATCGACACAGAATACTACTTTGTTTTTGGCGAGGAGCGGCACAGCTACGTAGGGATCAACTATTGCCCGTTTTGCGGCCGCGCACTTTCGCGCGGGCTTTGGAATCTGGAGAAGAAGAAGCAGGGATAGCGGGGCGGCCTTTCGATTCCAGCAAAGTGGACAACTCCCCGGCATCGTCCAGGAGCACCAGCGCCAGCGGCTCGGTCTCATCGGCAATGGGTGCAACCGTGATCAGAAACTCCGCGTCGGCGGCCTTTCCATCTCTGGTGAGGCGCAATCGTCCGGTGTTGCGGCTGGCTTGGGCTTGACTGAACACCTCGCGCACGAAGTTTTTGACGATGCAGTCGTCACAGGCCTGCGTGGCAGCGCCATCCGCGGCCTCGGCTGAATGGATACATTGCAGTTGCTGGCCCCCGCGCAGACGGAGTACGGCGAAGGGTACCCGATCCAACAATCTGGCTCCGGCAAGGTTGAAGTCCACGATATTGAAATCGCGGTCCACCACGAACGCCGGCAGCGGCAACGCGTCGAACACGTTGGCGATGAGATCGGTGTTGGGGGCGGGTAACGGTGCAGCACTTGCGCTCATGACATTCTGGTGCGACGCGGGGTTTAGATTTCTCAGGAAGAAATGTTGAGTTTTTCCGCAGTGTTAGCGTCCACACAAATCAGCGTACAGGAATAGCCCGGGTGGTATGAGGGACCGCGACGGTCCTATTTCCGCGTCTCCTGCAGGAACGTTCCCTCGCGGAGTTCCCGAAACGCCTGCTGGAGCTGCTCCTGCGTGTTCATCACAATCGGGCCGTACCACGCCACCGGTTCCTCCAGCGGCTGCCCCGAGACCAGCAGAAACCGTATCCCATCCTGCCCGGCCTGCACCGTGAGTTCGTCGCCGCGATCGAAGAGCACCAGGGACCGGTTGTCCGCCTCAGAGGGAGGCGCCGTGTCCGCCCATCCGACAGCTTCGGTGGGCACGGCGAGCGGACCGGAGGCATTGCAGAACTTTCCGCTCCCCGCGAAGACGTATGCGAACGCGTGACGCGTTGTCTCCACCGGGAGGGTCTTCCGGCGGCCTGGAGCCACTGAGACATCCAGGTACATCGGGTCGGCGGCAATGCCATCCACGGGACCGGCCTGCCCCCAAAACCTGCCGCAGACGACGCGCACATGGGTGCCGTCGTCGTCGGTGATCTCCGGGATGTCGGCGGCCTTCACCTCCTGGTAATGCGGCGGCGTCATCTTGAGCGCCGACGGCAGGTTGGCCCACAGTTGGAAGCCATGCATGCGGCCTGCGTGGTCGCCCTTGGGCATCTCCTGGTGGATGATGCCGCTGCCCGCCGTCATCCATTGGACGTCGCCGGCCGCGATGGCGCCTTGGTTTCCCATGCTATCGCCGTGCTCTACCGTGCCGGCGAGAACGTAGGTGATGGTCTCGATGCCGCGATGGGGGTGCCACGGGAAGCCCGCCAGATAGTCCTCCGGCACGTCGTTGCGGAAGTCGTCGAGCAGCAGGAAGGGGTCGAAATCGGAGGTATTGCCGAAGCCGAACGCGCGGCGCAGGTGCACGCCCGCGCCCTCGAGCGTCGGCTTGGATTTGATGAGCCGCTTAACCGGTCGAAGGGACATATTCGAGTCTACCGTGTGGAAGGCCGCTCTGCCAATATCCGGGGTGCCGTCGGCGCCGTCGATCCCGGAAGAAAAAACGCACGCCCTCATCGACTCCACGCGCGGCGGTGGGAACAGGAGCAACGGGGGCAATGGAGCCGCAGTCCGGACCCTCCAGCCGGTTGCTGGCCGGCCAGTCAAGCGTTTCTATCCCCCCAGGCCGACGGAAATCAAGCAGGGCGCCGGCAGGGTGTGCGCCCGCGCCGGGATCGACGGCAAGCTGAACTGAAAACAGGCCAGGCGCCGAGGCACACTACACGGGCTGGGGACGAGCCCCCAGCTCTACTCGTCCTCTTCTTCAACTGTTACGGGTTCGAGGTCTTCGGCTTCGAAGATCTGGCGGCAATCCAGGCATTCCAGGTATTCCACACCATCGCGCCGGGCGATGATCTCGGTACGGTTGTGCTCGCATGGGTGCTGCTGCATAAAGCAAGACTTAGGATTTATTCTAATGAACCAGCGACCCTTGTCAAGGGGGGATAGCACTATTTTTTGGAATATTAACGCACATTTTCCCATCCGGAAGCCTTTTAGGCGCCCTGAGCTACAATTTAGGGCATGCCGTTCCCTATACACCGCATGCGCCGGCTGCGCGCGAGCGAGCCGATCCGTAGCCTGGTGCGGGAAACCCGCCTGGATCCGGCGGAGTTCGTCCTGCCGCTGTTCGCCTGCCCCGGTGAAGGCGTCCGTCGCGAAATCGGGGCCATGCCGGGCAATTTCCAACTGTCCGTGGACGAAATCGTGCGCGAGTGCGCCGAGGTGCGCGCGCTCGGCATCGGCGGCGTGATCCTGTTCGGCCTGCCCGAAACCAAGGACGAAACGGCTTCCGGCGCTTACGCCGACGACGGCATTGTGCAGCGCGCCATCCGCGCCATCCGCCGCGAGGTCCCCGGCCTGCTGATCGTGACCGACGTCTGCAATTGCGAATACACCAGCCATGGGCATTGCGGCAAGATCGTGGATGGCGAGGTGGATAACGACCAGACGCTCGCATGGCTGGCCGCCTCCGCGGTTTCGCACGCGCGCGCCGGCGCCGACATCGTGGCGCCCTCGGACATGATGGACGGCCGCGTGGCAGCCATCCGCCGCGAGTTGGACGCGCACGGCTTCTCCCGCATTCTGATCCTGTCCTACGCCGCCAAATTCGCCTCGGTATTCTACGGTCCGTTCCGCGAAGCCGCCGAATCCGCGCCCCAGTTCGGCGACCGGCGTAGTTACCAGATGGACCCGGCCAACGGGCGCGAGGCCATGCGCGAAATCGAGCTGGACCTGGAAGAGGGCGCCGATTTGATCATGGTCAAGCCCGCCATGCCCTACCTAGACCTGATCCATGAGGCCCGCCGCCGCTTCGACGTGCCGGTCGCCGCCTACCAGGTGAGCGGGGAGTTTTCCATGATCGAAGCCGCGGCCCGCAATGGCTGGATCGACCATGACCGCGCCATGCTCGAAAGCCTCACCTGCATCCGCCGCGCCGGTGCGCAGATTATTCTGACGTATTTTGCTAAGCCCGCGGCGCGCCTGCTGGCTTGAAACACAGCCCCGAGCCAATGACCTTGATTGTGCGCGAGAGCTGTTCTCGCCGGGAATCGCCGGGGGCGCAAGTCATTTTCCCATACGCTCGACCGCACGAGTGTATAGGCGTCGGCAGTGAGCCTCCGTCAAAGGCCATACCCGACACTGATGCAATCAGTAGCCGGGGAATTAGCAGCACAAGCCAGAAGACGAGTACGTATTTTCACCGCCTGCGGAGATGGCCGGGTTGGACTGGTCTGCCCCCAAGTCCACACCGCCGCGGAAATTCGTTAGCACGCGCAGGGCTGCGAGGTAAGTTGGACTTGCCGGCCTAGAAAGTAGTGTCACGAGCGCGCCAGGAAGCAACAAGAACGATGCGAATGGCAAGATCAGGGCCAAAAAGCAAGCTGCACCTTCAATTAGAACCGAGACCGCCGCTCGCTGGATTTTCGATATTAACCTCTTCAATCTAGTTTCAGCGGAACTGGTCAAGTGTTCGCGTTGTAACGAAAAGCTCGGTGCGCCAGTTGCCCGAAAAACGTACCACCGGCACTTTGAGGACCCGCGCGCCGGCTAATCGCTTGGATTCCCCTTCCCGCCGTCGATGTCACGTGTCGGCTTCAATCAGGCATCCGCACCGGTATGACCTTGTTACCGTGGCGCCGGTAGATACGAAAATCGGAATCCAGGGTGAGTACTTCCGCTGACGTGTGGATCTCAGAGAGTCGAACCAGACAGGCGTCGGCCAACGACATGGGCCGATTGCGATAGCGGCGCATGAGGGCCCGCAAATCCGCTTGCTCTTCTTGAACAGCGAGCGCTATACGAATCACTCCCCGCTCCAGCAACACAAACAGAACATCGCTGTCCCGGCCTTCCCGTTGCAGAAGAAATGTCGCCTCCGTAAGGACGGGCTCACAGGTGAGCAACGGCGGGCGCAACCGCTTCCACTGCTCCACAGCCCACGCGTGATGCCTCAGCCCCGCCGCCAGGAAGCTCACCAGCGGACCCGTGTCCAGCAGGCCGAGGCCTTCGGTCACTCTCCAAATCCCTCCATGTATGTCGGATTATCGGCGAGATCGGCAGGCATGCCCTTCACCGTCCCCGCAAGGTCCCGAGCCAAGTCATAACAAGATGCTGCACCCGGTTGTGTCTGGCGCAAAGCCTTGTCCAGGCTCTCTCGCACAAGCAGAGATTTCGTTATCCCTCTGGCCTTCGCCTCCTTCTCGATCTGCGCCAGGAGATCCTCTGGAACCTTCAGTGAAATCGTCTGCATATCCTATGGTAATACCCGCCGTTCTTGTTCGCAATACCGGCCCCCAGTTCCATCGCCGTCTGACGCCCAACCCGGCGGCCTGACGGCGCCGGATTCCTGTAGCGCGATCGCGAAACGGACGCCCATGAGCCCCCTTCCGGCAAGTAATGCCGTTTCGGAACTGACCGATTTCCCGGCGGATGCCCGCGAGGTTCGCCGATGAGATCTCCTACTCCGGCGGCCACATTACCTGGCCGCCATGCCCTACCTCGACCTGGTCCACGAGGCCCGCCGGCGTTTCGACGTGCCGGTCGCGCCTACCAGGTGAGCGGCGAATTTTCCATGATCGAAGCCGCCGCCCGCAACGGCTGGATCGATCATGACCGCGTCATGCTCGAAAGCCTCACCTGCATCCGCCGCGCTGACGCGCAAATCATCCTGACTTATTTCGCCAAGCCCGCGGCCCGGCTGCTGGCTTGAAACCCAGCCCCTAGCCAATGTCTATGATCGCCGATGCGAGCTTCAGCGCCGCAAAACCTCTCGCACGCCTTACGGGGTTGCCTGGCGATCTGCGACGATTCTGAGTGCTTCGTTGTATCGTGCTTGCCGCATGTTCTGTAAGAGCTGTTCCCAGTGAACCTTGCCATAGACGGTTTTCATGTGGTTGTCCGCCAGGTTCACCTCGCCCGCCCAGATGCGCCGATGAAAGGCCCTGAATTCGGGCACGGCCTCACTCCAATCTATCGGCTTGCCCGACGAGCCCAGCAGGAGGAAAGCCATGGCGTAGAACATGTGGGCGACCTGCTGCATGAGGAAGAATCGGGCTAGTTGGTACTCATCGGGCGGTTCTCCAAAGTATTCCTGAAGATATTCCCTTTCCTCTGCGTCATTGGCGACGACCAAATTCGCAACGACCGCCAGGTCGGCATATCGATCGTTCAGGAAGGCAGCTTCCCAGTCCACCAGCCACGCGCGTCGCCCGTCAAAAAGGATATTGTCCGGCTTGAACAGGTCGTTGTGACTCGACACCATGTCCGAATCGTGATGCGGGTAAACCGCAGCCACGTCCGCGCGCCGGGCGAGAAGTTCCTCGGTTTCTCCTTTGCGAAGAATGTTGGCTGCCTGAAACCTCTGGAGGAAGCCGTCCACGGCAGCCCCTTTGTTGATCAGAAACATGCAAGAGGTGTCGATATGATTCGGCACGCCGGGAAACGGCGCCAGTGCATGCAGCCTCCGCAACGCAGTGGGTATCCGGGTCAGCGCGTCCGCCACTGGAAACGGTACAGTCTCCACAAAATCAGTGATAGAAATCCGATCTTCTATGCTGGCGTACCAGACATGCGGTGCCAGACCTGCTTCAGCCGCCGCGTTCATGCATGTGTAGTGGCGCGCCGGATCGTTGGTACGCATGCTGATCTTCAAAAGGAATGGAGATCCTCGCACAACGATGCGAAAGACAAAGGACGACGCGAGACCCTTGATCATCTGGATGTCTTCGAACTCGGTTACCCCGAAACCCTCGCGCAGGCTGCGAGTCACTGCCGCTCTCTTCTCTTGCGGAATCATGAAGTCCTCCATTGGTGTCGGAATTGACGAAGTGTCCTCAGTCGGAACGCGCGCGAAGGTCCTCCGGCGAGCCACGCTTCACAACCAAGGACGATGCTTCGTGTGTCGATTCTACTCGAAAGCTTGACTTAAATCTAGTCTTGTTTTCAATGATTTAGCATGCTATCCTGAAA